>JACCDM010833680.1_pt1 | contig 21945 bp, 19 predicted proteins | sample 7445851 | NCBI WGS metagenome assembly JACCDM01 (sample SAMN15323438, study PRJNA562643) | freshwater metagenome | isolation source: river surface water | place: USA:Blue River Watershed | collected 2017-08-16
ATGCTGTTTCAGGTTCATTTACTGGTACGATTACAGCAACGAGTGGACGAATTGGAGGATTTTTAATTGGTTCAAATGCAATTACATCTGAAAATAATTATCTTGATATAGATGCATCACAACCACACATTAAACTATTTGATACATCAAACCAAAATCGTGTTACAATATCTAACGATGCAGCATTTTCAGCTGGGGCAGGTGGTACTAATCCAACTATACCTAATTTAACAACTACTTATGATACCATAAGAAGTGCTGGTCCTGCAGTCACTACATATATTGGTAATTCAATGCCATATAAAACTGGTGCTAGTGGTTCTTTCACACCATCGGGTTGGAGTGGGGAGACTGTTCAACTTTCAGTCAATATACAACCAAATTCATATTATGCATCATCAACAGTTACTGCTACAAATGTAAATGTTACATATATTTCAAACAATGTAACCGTCTATTTTAAAGTTGTTCAAGGTGCAAACGAATATTTAACAACTAAACAATTTATTGGTACACAAACCGGAACAAATCTAACTTCATTAAATTTAACAGGTACTGATACTTTAACTCTTAATATTCCATTAACCAATAATGTCTATACTTACGAAGTTGGTATATATACTGGTGGTGCAACAACATCTGGTACACAAACTGGATTTCCTCCAACATTAGAAATTGATACTACATATAGAACTCCACAAGCAACAAGTTTAACTGTCTCTTATGCAGCAGAATTTACCGAAATAAATGCAGCTGGTTTACAAATTATATCAGGAACTACAAAAAAAGTAGTAATCCCAAGAGATAATAGTGATACATATCAACTAAAAGTTACAGGTAATATGTACGCAACTGGAAATATCGTTGCATATTTTTCTGATAAAAGATTGAAAAATATTTTGGGTAATATTGAGAATCCACTTGAAAAAATTCAAAAACTAAATGGTATATATTATATTCAAAATAATAAAGCAAATGAACTTGGATACGAAAATTCTGATAAAATTGAGGTTGGTTTAATTGCACAAGAAGTTCAAGAAGTTTTACCCGAAGTAATTCATCTTGCACCAATTGATACTAAAACCGATGGAACATCTAAAACTGGTGAAAATTATTTGAGTGTTGATTACGATAAAATTGTCCCACTTTTAGTAGAATCCATCAAAGAGTTAAAAAAAGAAATTGAAGAATTAAAAAAGAATAAATAATGCCATTACCATCACCTCCTGCTGCTACTGGAAATCCATTATCATTCAATGATTTAAATGTTGAATTGACTCGAAGTCCAACTGCACAATTAACTATGAGTTATGCTGCAGATGAACTTGGTGTTTCATATACAACAAATGGTTCTGACCAATTAGGTATGGATGAATTTTATGGTAAATCGTATGTAGGATATGCAACTTCAATTAGTGTTACACCAACAACATCAACTATTATTGCCGAGGGTGAAACAAAAACATATCAATATACTGCAAATGGTGCATTCGGAATAGTATCATACCCAGTTTGGGCTACTCCAAGTATTCAATCGGGTTCAACCGGAACTAACATTTCATTTACGGTTGCGTTTAGTTCTCAGGCATTAGATGCAGCTCAGAGAACTGGAACTATTAGTTTACAATCACCACTTGCAACAACTCGAACAATTTCAGTAACACAATCTGCAAACCCGGCAACGGTTGCTATTACTCAACAAACCGGTCCTCTTACTTACGATTATCGTGGTGGTACTGATGAGTATTATAAAATTGAAACATCACCGGAATCACAAATTAGTTGGAATGCAACTCTTAGTTCATATACCGGATTTGCACATAGAATTGGTAGTAGTGGTGCTTTTTCACAAACAACTTTAAGTGGAACAGGTGATGCGTTTATATATTTAAGTGGAAGTAGAAACGATTCAATTACTGATGATAGAACTGCCACAATAACAGTAGACCCTCAAAATATTGGTGACCCAAACGTAACCGATACACTTACCGTTCAAAGAAAACCAAATATGTACTACCAAGTTGATGTCGGTGGTGGTAATTTTATTACAATTACAAGTTTTCAATTTACTTATGACCAAGATACATTTGGTGAAGGAAAAACAATACGAGTTTATTCAAATTTCGGTGGTTCAAGTGTATCATCTACGCTAATAGGAACAAATTCAAATAAATTTACACTTTCAGACCAAGGTGCAAGTTCAGGGTATAGAACCTATGTTTTATATCCAAATAGTTACAATACTTCTGGTGGTACTTATTCTGCAACGGTAAGAACAAGTTTGGTAGATTTGAATTTTGATTTATCAATTACACAAACATCTTCACCAGCACCAACGCTATCTATAACACCCGACACACTTACTTGGGCTTACAATGATACATCGAATAAACTAATTGAGGCTACTTATAATAATTTTGGGAATGCAGTAACTAACATAAATTTTACAGTCAATTCTCCATATTTTAAATTGACAGATTATTCAGGTAATAATTCTGATGATGGTGGTATTGTAGTTTCAAATCCGAATGGAAATGTTTGGGTTGGACAGAATAATACAAATCCAAGTTCATATTCCTCTTATAAAGTTTATGTAACTCCAAACCAAACTAATTCAACTGCAGGAAGTTATACTGCAACTGTCACTGGAACTATTTCAACAAGTACTGGTACTGGTACTGATAGTGTTGGATTAACACAAACTGGTGCACCTGCATTCACTTCCGCGGATTGGAATGGTACTGTCTCTGTTACAAGTTTAGGTGCAGTATCAGTAACCCAAGGAAATTCAACAACAATACCAGGATTTACACCTACTTCATTTGCAACGGTAACAACAGCAACATCAAGAACCATAACAATATCAAATGTTACGGTACCAAGTGGATATTCAAATGCAGGTTCGGTATTAGCTGATTTTACACGAACTGCTACTCAACCTGCTGCACCAAGAACTTTAAATTTAACGGCAAATGCAACCACAGTGGCGGGGAATGTTACAAGTGTAACACTTACAATTGATGATGTATATTATACAACTACTGATTGGCAATTAGTTGAAAGTGATTATGATGGAACTACTCGTTTACAAAGTGTTTCTTTTAATCCACAAAATACTGGTACTGGTGATGAAACTCGTTTTTTAAGTTTTGCATCAAACACAAGTGGAACTGCTAGAAAAAGTTTAATCACATTATCATCACCAACTTATGGAACATCAGTAAACTTAGTTATTACACAAAATTCATATACCCCCGATGCATCAATAACTTCGGTAACCGATGTAACTGATTGGGCATATAATGAATACGGTTCATCGTATGCTAAAACAGTAATAGTAAATGTTTCAGGTGTACATACTGGTTTAACAATTAGTTTAAACTCAGAATATTTTGCTTTGGAAGATTATAGTTCAAATGATTTTCTTGATGGTGCAATGGTGGTATCAAATCCTTATGGTAATGTTTGGACCGCAACATCTACCAACGGTGCTTATTTTGAATATCGTGTTGCTGTTAAACCAACTACACAAAATAACGATTCTGCAGATAGAACAACTACTTTAACCGTAACTTTACCTTGGTCTCAAAATGGTGGTGGTAGTGCACAACATACTCAAACTTTAAGACAAACTTGGAATCCATATATCAGTACAACACCTACAAGTATGGCCTTTGTTGCAAGTGCACCTGCTCAACAATCATTAAGTGTAACATCAAATATCGAATGGACAGCAACAATAACTGGAACTGGATTTAGAATGTCTGATGTATCGGGTGGACCATACGCCACAACAGCAATTACAAAAACAGGAAATTCAACTTTATATGTAAGACCTACAAACAATTTAGGTTCTGCACGAAGTGGAACTCTAACATTAACTGGTACTGGTACTAATAGTGGTGTATCAACATCAGTATCACTTGCTCAAGATGCAGCTGTGACTGATTATTATTATGAAGCAGATATATATTATTGTTTTGGTGGAGTGTGTGAATATCAAGAAACCACGGTGGTAAAATCAAGTACTGATAAGGCTGGATATATTGGTGGATATTTCTTTTATACGGTTGAAGGTGCACTTGCTGAATTACAAAGCATAAGTTTATCAACAAGTAATAGTTATACAATAGATAATAACTTTCTACCAAAAACCACTTGTTCAAATTGGTGTAATTTATAATAAAGATTATGTTTAAGGTTTTAATTTCTACCGGAGTGGGTAATACAATAGTTGGTGGTGCTGATATGTGGGTGAACGATTTTTTAAAATATGTATGGCCTACATTGCCTTATAAAAAAACTTGGAAGTTACTTATCGATTCTAAAAGACCAGTAAATTTTGATGAAAAATCATTACCAAAAGGATTATTATTTCACTTTCATGGAGATGACCCTGAAATAACTGATAAATGGTTAGATGCGGCAGAAGAAATTCATGTATTGCATCCACACTATCACAAAAGGCCACATATTTGGCATTGGGAGGATAAATTTCAAACTATTTTTGTTCACGCCTATGCAAGAGATATAGCAAATGTTTTGGATTCAATACCCGAACTAAATTTATTACAAACACAAACAAATGTTGATGTTGAATTTTACGAAGAATATCTATCAACATTTAGAAAACGAGTTTGGATTGGTAATAATCACTCAAATTTATTAGAAGATTTTCCAAACTACACTTATACAATACCAAATTTTTATAAATTTAAACATAATTTACCACTAACAACACACGTTGATAATGGTAAAATTGGATTTGCATCTCGTGCGGAAACTCGTAAATGCTTACATTGGTTAAATGGACATCATGGGTTTGCACTTACTTCACAATATGATGTAAAAAATTTAAGAGATACTACTTCATATACCCTAAGAGATATTGATATTTATCAATGGGACCCTGATATTCATCATCATTTTATGTTAAAAAATTGGGGTATTTTTCATGGTGCTTATTTCAAAGAACCATTTGGCTATTCTATTTTTCAGGCAATAGATTATGGAAAGTTACCAATTATAAACAAAGATTGGGCACCCCATATTGATTACAAATATAGAGTAAATACAAAAAATGAATTTGATAAAATGGTAAAAACTATTTTAAAAGATTCATACGAAACTCGTTTAGAAAATTTTATAAGATTAAAAACGTATATGTTACAGTTTGATGACCTCGAAAAGTGGATTGATGATGTAAGAAACGTAATTCTTAGATAATTTTTTTACGTTTTGTATATTTGTATATATTTATATATAAGAAGGGGGGTAGGGGGGTAGTTAAAATAGCTTTAAAGCTATTAAATAAAAATAATAATAATAAAATAGTATATACTTTAAGCTTTTAATACTATGGGTAATATAGTTAATTTTCCGTTGGTCAGAGATTACTTTACCAACAATACCGAAGAAAAGATAGATGTTAATGGAAAACCATATAAAGAATATAGTCCAGTAAAATATCGTTGGACACATGGTGCTAGTGATTATCATTTAGGTGATGGGTTATTAGTTTATTCAGTAATTCAATATATGAGAGCTAAAACTTGTGTTTGTTTGGGAAGCGGTGGTGGATTTATTCCAAGAATAATGTCTCAGGCAAGAATGGAATTACATGACCAGGAAATTTTTACAGGAAAAAAACAAATGGAATGGGGTGATATAGGTACTACTATTCTTGTTGATGCAAATAATGGAGTAAATGGTCATACTGATTGGACTGAACTTACTTCATTTTTTAGACAAAATTTTCCATGTAGAGTTATTATAGATTCTACTGAAAGTGCCTTTTATAACTATTTTGTTAAAGAAGACATCAAAATTGACTACCTTCATATTGATGCAGGACATTCTTTTGAAAACATTAAACAAGATTTTGATTTGTATTCATCAATATTATCACCACATGGTATAATTTCAGTACACGACACAGATGAAACATTTTCACAAGATTATATTGTAACAAATGATATAAGTAGTGATGACCATCAAGAATATACACATGGTCCATCATTATTCATGCGTGAAATTAGAAAAAATCCTAATTGGGAAGTTTTCAATTTTTTTAACAATCGTATTCTTAGAACAAGACCATCATCTACTGGTTTAACATTTATACAAAGGTGCAAAAAATAAATTTAGTTACAGTTGTCGGACATAATATAACTATGTTACCATTTATGTTAGACCACTACAAAAATATAGTTGATGAAACTTATATAATAGTATATCGTCAATCCGAAGATGATAGAATTTTAAATGATATACTTGAATTAGGTATTACTCCGTATATGGTTGTTACCGAACCAAAATTTAATTGGGAACGAGTAACTGAATTGTACAATCAAGTAAAATCTACAAAACCAAACGAGTGGTGGATAGTTTCTGATGATGATGAATTTCACATTTATCCCAAACCAATTAGAGAGATGATTTTGGAATGTGAAGAAAATGGGTGGGAATTTATTACTGGTGGATTTATCGATAGGATAGGAGAGAATGGTAATTTTCCAAAAATAAATAACAATTCAAATATTTGGAAAGAATTTCCACTTGCTGGTTTTTTTAGATATCCAATGAGTGGTGCGTGTCCAAATAAAGTTTGTATAATGAAAGGTTCGATAAATGTAACTCCTGGCCAACATTATGTAGATTTTGGAAATGGTAAAAATTCTTGGGGTAAAGAGAATCTTAAACATCCAAAAAGATACCCAATAGGAAGAGGTGAGGGATTAGTACAAGTTCATCATTTTAAATGGGATTTCACTGTATTAGAAAGATTGAAAGAGGTTTCCGAAACAAAAGAAGATTATACCTATTGGCAAGAATATTTAAAAATGTATAAAAACATAGAAATATTTGATTGGAAAATCGATATAAATAACCCAGAGTTCATGATTGAACGATTAGAAACCAATAATCATTGGGATTATTCGAAGTGGAATAAACTTTCAAAAAAAATTACAATTATCTAAAAAAAATATATTTATATATACAAATTAAATTAAAAGTTATGGCAAAACAAGTTATTGACGAATCACAACAAATTTTAGAAGAGAGAAAAGTAAAGGCATTGGAAAAGATTGCTAACTCTCTTGATGCACTAACAATATGGTTTGAAGAAATCGATAAAGATACTTGGGGACCACGAATTGAATGGTATCTATCTTTATGGAAAGAAAAATATATTGATGGTGATTCAAAAAAGTAAGTAATGAAAAAATTGGGAGTAATAGTTCCTTATCGAAATCGTTACGAACATCTTGAACAATTTAAAAAATCAATCATTGAATATCTTGATTCAAATTCATACGAAAATTATGTAATTATAATTGTAGAACAAGATAATGCACGATTATTTAATCGTGGAATGCTTCTAAATATTGGATTTGTTGAGGCAAAAAAACTAAATTGTGATTATGTTGTTTTTCACGATGTAGATATGTTACCAGAATATGTAAATTATTCATATTCAGATAAACCTATACACTTAGCAACAAATTTTCTATTAGAAGAAAATGAAAAGAATAGAGAAGTATTTGATGAATATTTTGGTGGAGTAACACTTTTTCCGGTGGATGTGTTTGAAGAAATAGATGGATACTCTAACAAATACTGGGGATGGGGATACGAAGATACTGATTTACTTTATAGATGTAAAGAAAAGTTTATACCCTTACAAACTCATAAAATAAAAAACTATAAATCAGAAGGTAAAAGTTTAAAATTAAATGGTGTTAATGCATATATTAAATCCAAAAATTTAATTGATTTTAGACAAAGCTTTTCTTTATTTATTTCCTTTTATCCTGATAAGTTATATCTTAATCACGAAAAATCTTCTGATGAATTTACAGCATTTAGTATGCCAGGATATGATTTTGCTATAAGTTATACATCATTTAGTAGATATAACTTTTGTGCTTTTGATTCAAAATTAGAACCATATTATGTAAATTCAATCATCAAACCTAATTACAAAACTAACATGATTGTAACCTTTGATGCTTTGACAAAAGAAATTAAAGTATATCAAGATGGTAAACATTTAGGAACTACCGGTGGATTTAAAAGATTATATTCGTATTTTAAAAATGAATTTTATTATTTGGGAGTTGGAAATCCTGATAGGGAAACAATACCAAATTTTTTTAAAGGATATATTGATTCATTTGCGCAATTTGAATCGGTATTATCTGATTTAGATATAGAGGAAATATCTAAAAATGAATCATATTTGTTGAATGAAAATTTTGGAAATTATAAATCTGCTTCATCGTTAAAAACTTACTACGATGCTAATCATTTATATGGAAATTATAAATTATTAGATTTATCAGGTAATCACAATCATGGAGAAATTATAAATTGTGAAATTGTAGATTTAGATATTCCAAAAAATATCGAAATTAAAATACCATTAAGAAGAAAAAGTTTATTTAAATCATTAAAACATGATGAAAATGGATTTGATGGACAAAAATGGAAAGATAAACATACACGATTTAATCAACTAAGATTTGTAAATGAAATATCAAATCACATTTCTTTAATAAATAACGATGGATTATCTACCTTAGATTATCATTTGTATGGTAGGACAGAAAAAAATAATATAATACATTTAAATGTTGGTATCTAATGAAATTAGGAGTTTGTGTACCATATAGAAATCGAGAATCCCATCTAAAAGAATTTATTCCACACGTTGGAAAATATCTTGAAGAACAAGGTATTGATTATCAAATATATTTTGGTCATCAAGTAGATGACAAATTATTTAATAGAGGAGCAATGAAAAATGTTGCTGCTAAATACGCTTTTGAAGATGGGTGTGATTATATAGTTTGGCATGATATTGATATGATACCCGAAGAAGGTTGTGATTATTCATTTCCTGACAAGAATCCAATTCATATTGCAACTAATATTTCACAAATGAACTATGAATTAAAGTACGAAGAATACTTTGGTGGTGCAGTAATATTTTCAAAAGAACAAGTAATGAAAACCAATGGTTACTCAAATGATTATTGGGATTGGGGTATGGAAGATGATGACCTATTTTGGAGATGTAATTTAGAAGGTTATGCTAACAATTCCTATATGGATTATACAAATAATTTACAATCTTTTTTACATTTTGATGGTTTCAATTCTCACATCAAAATAGACAAACACCCAACACTGCGAAATGTAACATCTCGTTCTCATACAATTTCAGTTTTAGTTCGTGCAAATCAGCAAGAAGAGAAAGTTCCTATTTGGTTAGTTGGTGATACTGAAAGAAGATTTTGTGAATATCCTATCATAAGAAGACCGGGATATGATTATGGTATATCTTATAATAATAGTAGAGCCTATACAGCACAACTTTGGGATAATGAACAAAATCACTTATATCAATGGATGAAACGATATGAAAATCAATGGAGTTGGGTTACCCTTTCAGTTGATTCTGCAAATCAAAATATTCATTTCTATTTAAATGGTAAAGAATCAGATTCACGATGGGGAACTGGAACTCCATCACCACTTCATTACGATAATAGATTAAAGAGTTATGGGTTAGATGAATGGTATATTGGTACAACAACTTCGGTTGGTAAAAAAGAGGTTAATAGGTGGTTTAAGGGAGATATTGCAAAGGTAATGGTTTGGAATAGAAATTTATCCTCATCTGAAATTGAAACTTTACATACAAAATTACCAAATAATGGATTAGTTCTTCATTATGATTTTAACAATGAAGTACAAAAAAATTCACCATTTGTAGCACTTGATTTAAGTGGAAATGGAACAAATGGTTCTATACATCGATGTGAAGAAAGAACCGAAGAAATTAAAATTCCATATACGATAATTCCACATAGAAAACCAGGTAGATTAAGATGTTTACCTCACGTTGATGAAGGTTTAATAAAAGTTGGTGGAGTTGATAAGTGGGCAAAGGGTGAAACCACTGCAAGAAACGAAAGAAGATACGTTTTACAAATGCAACAAGGTAATTGGGATTATAAATCAGACGGTATAAATTCATTAAAATATGAGTTAGTGGGTATCGATGAAATTACACCAAAAGCAAAAATGATAAATGTAAAATTGTAATATATATGTATATAAACATTCAATATGAGAGAAGAAAACGAATTTCAGAAAGAAGAAAATAAAAAACTTAAAAAAACATTTGCTGGTGATAATCCATTCTACTTAGGTGTTAGGGATGATTTGAACAAGATTGGACCAGGTATGTGTCTTGCAAAATGGACACAAGTTACAATGCACCTACAATTAGGTCATACACACTCGTGTCACCACCCAAGAACACACCCAATTTCTGCTTCTGAAATTAGAAGAAACCCATCTGCACTTCACAACACTTCATATAAAAAACGAAGAAGAAAAGAAATGTTAGAAGGACAAAGACCTACTGAATGTGATTATTGTTGGAATGTGGAAGATAATTCTGATAGATTTTCTGATAGAACATTTAAATCATCAGAATCCTGGTCATTACCGCATTATAAAGAAATTAGTGAATTAAATTGGAGAGCAGATTATAATCCAAAGTATGTAGAAGTTGCATTTTCAAATGCGTGTAACTTTAAGTGTTCATATTGTGGTCCTGCATTTTCATCAAAGTGGATGGAGGAAATAGAAAATCATGGTGCATATCCGACAACTGATAGATTCAATGATTTAAAATATTTAGAAGAGGAAAATAAAAAACCATTTAAACAATCTGATTATAACCCTTATGTAGAGGCATTTTGGAAATGGTGGCCAGATTTATATAAAGACCTTCATACTTTTAGAATTACTGGTGGAGAACCACTAATGTCAAAAGATACTTGGGATGTTTTAGATTACATTATTGATAATCCAAATCCAAATAGACAACTTAATTTAGCAATAAATTCCAATCTTGGTGTTCCTGATAAATTAGTAGATAAGTTTATTGAAAAAGTAAAAAGAATTACAGAGGAAAATAGAGTAAAAGAATTTATTGTGTTTACATCATGTGATAGTTGGGGTGAACAAGCCGAATATATTAGAAATGGACTTGTATTTAATAAATTTTGGGATAATGTAAATAAACTTATGTCAAGTTGTCCACGGGTAAACTTAACATTTATGTCTACTTATAATGCATTATCAGTTCCAAATTATCATAAACTAATCGAAGGAGTTTATCAACTTAAAAAAGAATATGGTTCAACTGATAGGTACTGGGCATCTGCAGCATTTTTGGATACATCGTATTTAAGATATCCATCACATCAAACAGCTCAGGTAATTCCACAAGATTTTGCAAAAAATATTTACGAACAAGCACAACTTGCAGATTTCTTAGCAGTTCCATTATTTGAAAACAAATATATAGGATATTCTGATATTGAAATTCAAAAAATAAAAAGAACATACGATTGGATGAAATCAGTAAAAGCAGATGAAAATTTGATGAGAAATCAATATAACTTTGGAAAATATTTTACTGCACATGATGAAAGACGTGGAACTGATTTTAAGAAAGTTTTTCCTGAATTTGCTGAATTTTTTGAATGGACAAAAACAATAAAACTATGAGTAGTTTAAAATTTAATGGTACTAATGCTTGGTTTGTAACACCCGATAATAAATATGGGTTATCAACCTATGCAATGAAAAATATAACTGATGATGATTTTTCGTTTTTAACCCACATAAAAGTAGATTGGGATAAAATGAACCCTTATGATTTAACAAGAGAAGGTGGAGTTATTATTAAAAATGGTTTACACATGGGTTTGAGTGTTGTGAAACCAGATAATTTACACGTTTACATAAAAGGAACAATTTGGGTAAACGATGAATCTGCACCAAATAAAATAAAAAATCACGATATATTAGTAAAGGCTAATTGGGAAGAGGGAGATTTGGATAAAACTTATAAAATAGGTTTATCAGTAAAACAAAAAACAAAAGAATTTTCAGTATACTGTAATGGTACATGGTTTACTGAAAAATTTAATAATACTATAATTGATTATTCAACAGCTTGGTTATGGGTTGGAGCAGCAAATCCATTAGAAAGTTGTCCTGAACCATTTAGACAGTTTTTCTTTGGTGAAATGTATTATACTGGTATTTTTTCAAAAGCATTATCACGAGAGGAAATTGATGAAGTATATAACAATCCAAACGAAATATCAAAAAGATTAGCACCAGTTGCTGTTTTTAATTTTGAAAGACAAACACCATATAAAGCTTTGGATATATCAAAAGTTGGTAATAATTTAATTAGATTTGATAAAGAATGGATGGATTCAATTTAAATAAAATTCCAAAAACATATTTTGTTTTAGATTTTAAAGGACCGGGTGGATATATTCCACTGGGTTACACTAAATACACATTATCGTATTTAATGAAATTAAAATTTGATAACGAAAATGACCAAGAATTGACTGGTTATTATCCATCTGTTACTGAACCAAATGTATATAATTATAATAGAACAGCTGAATTTTCAAGTTACATTACACAACATACAAAAAATACTCAATTCGTATTAACATCAGACATTAAAGATAAAATAAATCCAAATAATTTATATTTAGTTATGCTTGAATCTTTAAATGTAAATAATATGTTTGAGTATTACTCAGATGAAAAATTTAGAATTGAAGATTTTTTTTCACCAAATTTGTTAAAACTAATTAAAGAAAATGTAAATTTTAAAATAGTTTTTATGGATGCAGGTGAAGGTGCATATCCACATACAATAAATTTGTTAGAAAAAATATATAATTTTTTAATCAGAAATAATATAAATCATCATAGTAAAGTTTTTATATCGACTAATAATAATTTTATTGTAAATTTGAAAGATGATGAAAAATATAAAAAATTTTCTAAACAAATAAATGTATTTCCAAACAATTATTTGATAACAACTGCCGGAAGATTTATAAGTGAATTACGAATTCATAATAATAAAATAGTTGAAAATAATTACGAATATTCTATTCAAGATGAAGTATTAAAACAAAAAAAAGAAAAATACTTTTTGATGTATAATAGGAATTCAGAAAGAATGCACAGACCTTATTTTGTAAATGAATTATATAAAAATAATTTAATAAATAAAGGATTTATATCTTTTTTTGAAAATCCATATTTAGATTCTTTCCTAAATGAATCGAAAGAATATCCACAACTTGGATTAGAACTTAGTGATATTTTAAATATAAAAAATAATATTAAAAATTATTATCCATTAACAATTGATGATGAAGATGCAGATAAAGTTGCAAACTTTCATAATTTTTTAAGTAGAAAAGATGAATATAAAAAATCATATTTTACTATTGTATCTGAAACAAATGCAGAATCAGATTATTCATTTATTACTGAAAAAACAATAAAACCTATAATGAATTTACACCCATTTGTGGTTTTGGGTAATCCACAAACACTTAAAGTATTAAAATCGTTTGGATTTAAAACATTTGATAAGTGGTGGGATGAATCATACGATGAAGAATTTGATTTTAAATTACGTGCAAAAAAATTGTTAGATGTTGTTACTAATTTATGTAATAAAACACATGATGAATGGATACAAATGATGATAGAAATGGAAGAAATTTTAATTTATAATAAAAATATTTTACATAAATTATCAACAAGTAAATACTACCAAAAAGATTTCTTTAAACAAATTTTAGAAAAAGCAATGTTATGAAAAAAATACTGATTACTGGTGGAGCAGGATATCTTGGTTCAATACTCGTGGATAGATTATTAAATAGTGGTTACGAAGTAACTGTATTAGATAATTTAATGTACAATCAAACATCTCTAATACATTATTCATATAATAAAAATTTTAATTTTATTTATGGAGATGTAAGAGACATTGAATTACTAACTAAAATTGTACCAACATTTGATGCTATTATTCCATTAGCAGCAATTGTAGGTTTTCCGGCATGTGATAAAGATAAACCTTTAGCAACTGCAGTAAATTATGAACATGTCAAAACAATATGTAATTTAGTGGGTGGAACAAATATACGAGTTGTATATCCAAATACAAATAGTGGATATGGAATAGGAGAGAATGGTGAGTGTACTGAAACAAGTCCACTTAACCCAATTTCCCACTATGGGGTAACCAAAGTTCTTGCAGAAAGAGAGGTACTGGCAATAGGTGGCATTTCAATAAGACTTGCCACCGTCTTTGGTTCATCACCAAGAATGAGGATGGATTTATTGGTAAACGAATTTGTTTACAAAGCACTTACCGATAAGTATATTACCATCTTTGAAAAAAACTTTAAAAGAAACTACATACATATTCGAGATGTAGCAAAAACTTTCCAATATATGTTAGAAAATTATCAAAAATTTTCAGGAGAAGTATTTAATGTAGGTCTATCATCTGCGAATCTCACAAAAGCAGAATTAGTTGAAAAAATCAAAGAATTCGTACCTAATTTTGCTATTACATATTCAGATTTTTATGAAGACCCAGATAAACGAGATTATTTAGTTTCAAATGCTAAAATTGAATCAACCGGTTGGAAACCTGATTGGAGTTTAGAAGATGGAATTGAAGAACTCATAAAAACATATACAATTTTAATACAAGATTTATCATCAAAATATAGGAATGGATTTCCATTAGGTTATGGGATTAGGACGTAGCATATTTTACAAAGAAAGAAGTTGGAATGATTTTCATTTTTATAATGGAACTACATTGCCACAAGTAAAGGTGGTTCAACCATCAATTTATTATGAAATGCGTGGTTCTATTACCACAACATATCATTCAGATTATTACGATAGGTTATTACCTGCAAGTGATAGAAATAATGGATTATCATTCAAACATGATAGGTACTCAAAATCTAAAAAAGGGGTACTTCGTGGATTACATTGGGATGAAAAAACTTGGAAGTTGGTAAATTGTCCTCATGGTAGAATTTATTTAGTAGTTTTGGATGTAAGAGAAAAAACTCCCGATTTTGGAAAATGGGAAACATTTATTCTTTCACCTGAAACTGGTATTCAAGTTTTAATTCCACCTTATTTTGCAAATGGACATTTTGTAATGGAAGATGATTCTATTTTTTCGTATAAAATGGCATACGATGGTGAATATAACGATGAAAATAAACAACACACGATTGTTTGGAACGATACAAGATTTAACATAGATTGGCCAACTGATAATCCAATCTTATCAAAACGAGATAAAAATGGAAATTAAAAATTTAGATTATCACGAAGATAGATGGTTTGGAAGTTTACCATCAAAAGAAGAATTGATTGCATTCGAAGATGATATTATTTCACATTGGGAAAATGGAGAAATAAAAGGACCAATACATTTATCAAATGGCAATGAAGACCAGTTGATAGAAATTTTTAAAAAGATAGATGCAGATGATTGGGTATTTTCAACTTGGAGGTCTCATTATCATGCTTTATTACATGGTGTAGAACCTAAAAAATTAAAGAAAAAAATACTTGATGGAAAATCTATTACAATAGTAGATAAAGGTGCAAACTTTTATTCCTCAGCAATTGTTACAGGTACATTACCAATTTCACTTGGTGTTGCAAAATCAATTAAACTGAAAGGTGGTACTGAAAAAGTTTGGTGTTTTATTGGTGATATGAGTTTTGAAACTGGATTATTTTATGAAGTACATAAATACGCTAGAAACTTTGATTTACCTTTATACTTTATTGTAGAAGATAATGAAGTATCAACAAATACTCCAACATTAAATACATGGGCTGGTATTCAACGAGAAATACCAAATGATGTAATTTATTACAAATATAAATCAAAATACCCACATTATGGGACAGGAAAATGGGTAGTGTTTTAAATTTTATATTACCATATAAACACGGCGAATTTCCAAATTGGTGTATTCATGGACCAATTAGTAACAAGGTATGCTCAGATTTTTCTTACACAGTTTTCCCTAAGTATAAATCTAATTATAAAAATTTTATTTTAATTGAACCAAGTGAAGCACTAAAAGGATTTGTTTATAATATTGAATATTTAGTACATAATAACATCAAACAATTTATGTATGATAACGATATTATGATGATATTAGCATCAATAGCAGACCCCCCTAGTGATGAAAATTATTTATTATTACTTGAAGAATTAAAAAAATTTGAATTACTTGATAGAACAATTATTTTATCAAGTAATATGGCTTTAAAATATAAAAATTTACATTGTTTCAATTATTTTGTTGAAGATTTTATAAAATATAAACATTCTTTCTACGGTAAAACTGATTTAGGTTATATTAGTGAAGAAATACAAGAACACGAAATAAATAATTTTAGAAATAAAAAATTTCTATCTTTTAATCGTACAATAGATAAAGAACATAGATATTCTTTATATCATGATTATCTAACTAATGATTTTTCTGATTCATATTTTAGTTTTTTAAATTTGGAAGGGATACATTGTGACCCATATCAAAAAGAAAAATTAAAATTAGAAGAGTACCAAAATAAATTACCAATAGAATTAGATACAAATGGTATTTTTAATTTTTCAACACACAATACTTTTAAAAAAGAATTATTTTTAAATTCGTGTATTCATATTGTAACAGAAACCTCATTTAGATATAATGAACTTTTTGTTTCTGAAAAGGTTTTAAAACCAGTTTTAAATTATCAACCATTTATAGTTTTAGGACCAGTAAATTATTTAAAAGAATTAAAAAGATTGGGGTTAAAAACATTTTCAGATTTTTGGGATGAATCATACGATGATATTGAAGATGCAGAACAACGATATTTTGCAGTATCAAAAATAATATTAGATTTGAATAGTAGAACAATTGAAGAACTAAATAATCTATATCAAGATGCAAAAGAAATTACAATTTACAATAAAAATTTTTTAAACAATTTACAATTGAATGAACTTGATACATTTTTAAGAAATTTAAAAAATTTAAATGAAAAATAATAAAGAAGATATATTAAACGATTACGTTTGTGTCCAACCTTTTAAACACATAGAATTTTTTGAAGACCATGCAACATTGTGTTGTCCAACTTGGTTAGAAACTAAGTTGTGGTACACAAAAAATGAAGACGGTTCATTAAACTATGATGTTTGGAAATCAGAAACTGCTCAAAAAATCAGAGAATCAATTTTAGATGGTACTTATTCCCATTGTCATAAAACTGCATGTCCACATTTAAGTACATTGATACATACTCAAAAACCAAGTGGATTTTTTATCCCTAAAAATGAACTTCCATTTAAAATGCACGATGGGTTTATATTAGATACTACTAAAATAAGTAATGGACCAGGTTCAATAAATTTTACATACGATGATAGTTGTAATTTAAGATGCCCATCATGTAGATTACACGTTATCATGGCGAAACCAGATGAGATTATAAAAATAGATAACATAACTGATTTTATTAAAAATAATTACTCAAAAGAAGCTAGAAAACTTGCTATTACTGGTAGTGGAGACCCTTGGGCATCAAAATCATTTAGAAAATTTTTATTTGAATTTGACCCAAAATTATGGCCAAACTTAGATGATATTTATCTAACAACAAACGCAAATTTGTTTACTGAAAAAAATTGGGAACGAATTAAAATGGCTCACCCTTATGTAAAATCGGTAGAAATTTCAATAGATGCAGCAACAAGAGATACCTATGAAAATAAAGTTAGGTTGGGTGGTAATTGGGATATTTTAATGGAAAACTTAGATTTTATAGCATCTATTCCAACTATCCAAAATTTGAGATGTTCATTTGTTACACAATTGGATAATTACAAGGAAATGAGAGAGTTTGCAGAATTGATATATAAAAAATTTGAAAATCGAATTTCAAAACAAAATTATCCAGAGGCAACTTTGGTTTATTTTGGTAAAATTTATCAATGGACACACATGGATTTTACTTCATTTAAGGAAAAGGCTGTTTGGATGCAAGACCATGAAAAATATAATGATTTTGTAGATGAAGTGAATCGTTTATATGAATTTGATAAGATATTTATTCAATCAAATTTTACTGATTTATTACGAAGTAAAATCATTTAGTATATATTTATATAAAATAAAGATTATGAAAAATAAAAAGGTTTTGATTACTGGCGCCAACGGTCTTGTTGGTAATTACATGGTTGATAAATGTCTGGCAAAGGGTGCATTCGTTACCGCAGTTGATATTGTTGAACCGGTAAATCAATTAAAAAGATATGGTGAAAAATATTATCAATTTATAAAGGCTGATTTACGAGAATTTAAAAATTGTAAAAAAGTTGTTGAAGGGCAGGATATAATTTTTCACATTGCTGGTGTGAAAGGTTCACCCAAACGAGCAGCAGAACAACCTGCAGATTATTTTGTACCGATGTTGCAGTTCAACACAAATATGATGGAAGCTGCACGTTTAGAAAATGTAGAGTGGTATGTTTATACATCAACGGTCGGAGTATATCAACCGGCGGAGGTATTTTATGAAGATGATGTTTGGAAAACCTTCCCATCAGAAAAAGATAAATACGCAGGGTGGGCAAAAAGACTTGGAGAATTACAAGCAGAAGTTTATTCCGTATCGTATAATTGGAATAAAGCATCAATAGTAAGACCTGCAAACATTTATGGTAGACATGATAATTTCGGACCAGAATCTACTGTCATTGCATCCCTAATCAAACGTTTATTTGGTGAGAAAGAACATCCATTAGTATGTTGGGGAGATGGTTCTCCAATCAGAGATTTTATCTACGCAGGAGATGTTGCAGATGGAATTATTCAAGCATACGAACAAGGTATTACACAACCAATCAATTTAGGTAGTGGAACTGGGGTAACAATCAAAGAACTTGCAGAAACTTTGGTAGAAATCTATGAAGAAATGTATGGAATTAAAGTTGATATTGAATGGGACCCAACAAAACCAAATGGTGATACAAAAAGATTGATGAGTACCGAAAGAGCAGAATCATTTGGAATCAAACAAAAAGTATCTTTAAAGGAAGGGTTGAAAGAAACAATAGATTATTATTTAAATGAATATTCAAACAAATAAAATATATTATCCTGAAAAACAATGGCTAAATCCATTTGATTCAAATAATGAGTTTGATATTTCATTAAATCCAGATTTTTTTTCTAAAATAATCGATGAACAAAATAATCTAATAGATAGGTTATATGATAAGAAAAAAATTTTTATAAAATATTGTTATTTTGCATATATTAAAAAATTTATAGAAAATGAAGTTTTTCAAACTCTTATAAATAAATTTGTTAATAATGATTTGAAAATTGTATTAGTTGGGGATGATGTAAGTTTTTTAAGAGATGATGATGTAGATTATATTGAAAAAAATGATTGGTTTTTTAAAAATAAAAACTTACTTTTTTATCAAGTAACTTATATAACAACAAAAAAAGAATTTGAACAAAATTTATATATTGGTGTTTTTGTACATTATCTTTTAAGACATTTATTACACCAAAATGAATATAATCACTTTGAACAAAATCATGAGAAAGTTTTTTTAAGTTTAAATAATAGAGAACGAAAATATCGAACTAAATTATACAACTTGTACGAAAAATTAAATAACACAGAAAAAGATAAATTATTAGTAAGTTTTAATTTTAAAAATATTTTCTTAGAGAAAGAATTATTTCCAGGTAATTCTGGTGAAGCAAATTATGAACATAGTTCATTATATACATCGGATATATTAAAATTTTACAAAAAATGTATGTTTGAAATAGTTAGTGAAACTATGGAAAATTTAATAACTGAAAAAACATACAAACCATTATTATGTGGAGTGCCATTTATAATATATAATGAAAAAACTGATGATATAATAAATTCTTATAAAAATTTAGGTATAGATATAAATTATTTTGGTATAGATTATTCTGATATTGAAAATGTAAATCAATTCATAAAATCGATACTATCCGAAGATACTAATTTATTAAAACAAAAATACAAATTAGCTTTTATACAAGCAGAAGAAAATAAAGTAAAATTACATCAACATTTTTTAAATGTAAAAGAAAAAATAGAAAAATTATGAAAAAAACAGACAAGATTTTAGTTACGGGTGCAAGTGGATTCATTGGTTCACATTTATTAAGATTATTACACCAAAAAGGATATACGAATTTACGCTCAACTTCATTCAGTAGAAATTTAAGAAATGATTTCGAAGGAACTGATACGGTAGAACATATTGTAGGAAATCTACAAAATGCCGATTTTTGTGAAAAAATTACAAAAGATGTGGATGTGGTATTTCATTGTGCAGCAAATACTTCAAATGCATTGGATACAAAAGAAAATCCACTTTTACACGTTACTCCAAATGTGGAGATGAATGTAAACTTAATGGAACAAAGTTGGAGAAATAAAGTTGGTAAATTCTTATTTATTTCATCTAACACTGTCTACCCAGATATGAAAGATGAATTTTGTACCGAAGATATTAACGTTCACGCAACACCAACATTCCCTATTTATGGTGCAGTTGGTAATATGAAAAGATATGGTGAATTGTTATGTGATTATTTCTCACACCAAATTCACAATCCAATGCAATGTTTGATTGTTAGACCTTCAAATGCATTTGGACCAAACGATAAATTTGATTTTGAAAAATGTCATGTTACTCCTGCAAACATCAGAAAAGTTGCAGATAGGTTAAATCCGATTCCGGTATGGGGTGATGGTAGTGAGGTGAGAGATTTATTACACGTTGAAGATATGGCAGATGGATTTATTTGGGTTGCTGAAAACAACGATACATTCAATATATTCAACGTTGCGTATGGTAAGGGATATAGTGTAAACGAAGTGTTGGGTTGGATTAAAGAAATCGAAGGAAATACAAATCCAATAGAGTTTGTAAACAATAAAGCACCAATGATTCCGGTTCGTTTATTATCATCAAAGAAAATTAACGATGCTGGTTGGTTTCCAAAACGAGATTTAAAACAAGCTTTAAAAGAAACTATTGAGTGGTATAAAGCAAACAAACATCAGTATAATCCAAATTCAAAACCATAATTATGAGTTCACCACAATTTACCCCATACTTAGATGCATTGACTGAGGCAATGAAATTAACAATGGAAGACCCAAGTACTATTTTCATTGGACAGCAAATTGTTTATTATGGTAATCCGATGAGTAAAACTATTGAGGGATTACCAAAAGAAAGAATGATTGAAACACCCGTAATGGAAGAAACACAAATGGGAATGACTATCGGTTTAGCAATGACCGGTCATAGAGTTGTTTCATTTTATCCACGATGGGATTTTTTAATATGTGCAACTAATCAATTGGTAAATCATTTAGATAAATTAGAAGCAATGTCAGATGGTGAATATTGTGCAAATGTTATTATTAGAGTGGGTAAAGGTTCTGATAAACCATTAGACCCAGGCCATCAACATAAAGCAGATTATTCAGATGAATTTTCATCTATATTAAAATATATACCAATTATTAAATTAGATTCTGCTGATAAAATTTTACCTGCATACAAAAAAGCTTTATCTTCAAACGGCCCAATTATTTTAGTAGAATATCCTGAATTATATTATGAAAATTAAAAGATTATTTGATGTTAAAGGACCTGTCGGATTTGTACCTACTGGTTGGAATTGGAATTTTACTGATGATATGTGGAACAATAATTTTGTTGTAAACCACAACTTTATAGAAAAATTTAATTCAAAATATGTACAAGTTCCGGTATATGATTGTAATTTAAATTTACCATTGAGTTTAAATGATTTACATATATCAGATGTAAGATATGATGAGGATGAAAAAATTCTTGAAAATTCAATGGATAAATCATTATTTTTAATGACAGTTCATCCG
>JACCDM010596865.1_pt1 | contig 21921 bp, 20 predicted proteins | sample 7445851 | NCBI WGS metagenome assembly JACCDM01 (sample SAMN15323438, study PRJNA562643) | freshwater metagenome | isolation source: river surface water | place: USA:Blue River Watershed | collected 2017-08-16
ATGCAGCCACCACTGCGCCAGCGGCAGCAGGTCGTCCAGCGCATTGCAGAAACCCGCCGTGCCCGGCGTGAGGCCGTAACGCGGGTCGGCGCTGCGCAGGCTGGGGGCGAAGTGCGTGACGACCACCGTCGTCCCCTCGTGCGGCGTCGCCAGCGCCTGCCGCAGCCAGGCCTGGCACTCTCGCCCGAGACGCTGCAGGTCCTCGGCGAGCAGGTGCTCTCCGCCGCGCAGCGTCGAGTTCTTGCGCAGGTAGAAGTTGGCGGCGCGCAGGGCCTTCTCGCGCGCCTTCAGTTGCGCGGTGAGCGGACCCTGCGGGGGCACCAGCGCCTCGAAGTCCGACCACAGCGTCGTGCCGATGAAGCGCACGCCCCCCCTCACCGCCACCTCACGTTCCAGCCAGGTGATGTCCAGGCGGTTGCAGGTCTCGCGCAGGCGCGCGTGGGCCTCGTCGTACTCGAGCCCGTCGTACTCGTGGTTGCCGGGCACGTACAGCACCGGTGTGGGCCACCCGTGGCGTGGCGAGAAGCGGGCCAGCCCGAAGTCGCTGTCCGCCAGCTGGCTGCCTGCCTGGTAGGAGCCGATGTCGCCCGCCAGCACCAGCAGGTCCGCCCCCGGCGCGGGCACGGGCCGGTAATGCGGATGCACCTCGAGGTGCAGATCGGACAGCAGCTGGATCTTCACGCGTGCAGGGTCCGGGGCAGGGCGTGGGCGGCCGCGGCGGTGATCGCACCGCGCAGCCAGGCATGGGCCGGCGCGTGGCTGTGACGCCGGTGCCACAGCAGGTCCACATGCACCGGCGGGACGGAGAACGGCAATTCGCGCATGGCCAGTGCACCCGCATGCGCCAGGGCCACGTCCACGAAGTGCCGGGGCAGCACCGTGAGCAGGTCGGAGGAGGCGACGACCTGGCCCGCCGTGAAGAACTGGTTCACCGTCAGCACGATGCGCCGCTCGCGCCCCATGCCGGCCAGCGCCTCGTCGATGAAGCCGAAGGGGCGCCCCGAAAAACTCACCAGCAGGTGGTGCGCCTCGCAGAACTGCTCCAGGGTCAGCGCGCCCGCCGCCAGCGGATGGTCCTTGCGCATCACGCACACATAGTCGCCGTCGTACAGGCGCGAATGCTCGAAGGCGGGCAGGGCGCCGGCCTGGGCTTGGGCGGTGAGGTCGGCCAGCACCGCGGGAAAGTAGCCCACGGCCAGGTCCATCTGGCCTTCATCCAGCAGGCGCCGCGGGTCCCGCGTGGTCAGGGGCAGCACCCGCACGGACACGCGGGGCGCGTCGCGCTCGATCACTTCCACCAGCCCCGGCATGACGGTGGTGGCGGTGGCGTCGGCCATGGCCAGCACGAAGCTGGTGTCCGCCTGCGCAGGTACGAAATCGCCTGGCGCGAAAGCGGCCTCCAGCTGGCGCAGCGTGTCGCTCACCGTGGGCCACAGGGCCAGGGCGCGCGGCGTGGGCTCGACCCCGTAGCCGCTGCGAACCACCAGTTTGTCGCCCAGGAAGTCGCGCAGGCGGGCCAGTGCATTGCTCACGGCCGGCTGCGTCATTGCGAGGTTGCGGGCCGCGCGGGTGAGGTTGCGCTCAGCCATGACCTGGTCGAAGACCCGCAGGAGGTTCAGGTCCAGTGCGCGGAAGTTGGGCGAAATCATCAGTTCTGTGAATGATATCAATCACCAATCTAAATTGGAAAAATATCAGGGTTGACCCTAGTATTGCTCCATGGCCGGACTCGTTGACCGGCACCACCCGATCAGGAGCCTCACATGACCTCGTTTGTCCACGTCACTTTCCCTCAGCAGCATCCCGGTGTGGACCGGGCCGAGCGCGCGATGGTCGCGCTCAAGGGGCTGTGGGGCCAGGCGCGTCACGGCAACCTGCTGCTGGCCGCGCTGGTGTCCGCCCTCCTGGTGGTGCTCGACCAGGTCATTGACACCTGGTCCGAGGGGCATCTGCTGGCCGCCTGGATCGTGATGTGGGTGGTTGCTTTCGCGGCGATGGCCTTGTTTGCTCAGCCTGCTCGCGATTTGGCGCTCGGCATGCGGGGTAGTGTCGCCCGCTGGCGCGCGGCCCTGCGCGAAACGGCGAATGACCGTCGCCTCTGGGAGGTGGCCCGGATCGACCCGCGCGTGATGTCTGACCTCCAATGCGCGCGGGACCGCTCCAGCGGGATCCAGCGGGCGGATTGAGCACCCGACCGCACCCGTCTTCATGAAAAAAGCCACCCCGAGGGGTGGCTTTTTGCTGGGCGCCACGACGGCTCACAGGGCCGGTGCCGCGCCCCAGCCGGCGCTCAGGCCGCCAGCCGCTGCTCGATCTGCGCCTTGGTGGCCTTGAGCTCGTCCGGCAGGTGGTAGGCCAGCTGCTCGAACAGCTCGGCGTGGAGCTTGAGCTCCTGCTGCCACGCGGCCTTGTCGATGCTCGTGACCGTCTTGAACTGCTCGGCGCTGAAGTTCAGGCCCGTCCAGTTCAGCTCCTCGTACGCGGGGCTCACGCCGAACACGTGCTCGGTGCCTTTCGCGGCGCCTTCGATGCGGTCGATCATCCACTTCAGGACGCGCATGTTCTCGCCGTAACCGGGCCAGACGAACTTGCCGTCCTCGCCCTTGCGGAACCAGTTGGTGGTGTAGATCTTGGGCAGCTTGGCGCCCGAGGCGGTGAGCTTCTTGCCCAGGGCCAGCCAATGCTGGAAGTAGTCGGCCATGTTGTAGCCGGCAAAGGGCAGCATCGCGAACGGGTCGCGGCGCACCACGCCCTGCTGGCCGAAGGCCGCGGCGGTGGTCTCGGAGCCCATGGTCGCGGCCATGTAGACGCCCTCGGTCCAGTTGCGGGCCTCCGTCACCAGCGGCACGGTGGTGGAGCGGCGGCCGCCGAAGATGAAGGCGTCGATCGCCACGCCCTTGGGGTCGTCCCAGGCGGCATCGAGGGCCGGGTTGTTGGTGGCGGCCACGGTGAAGCGGGCGTTCGGGTGGGCGGCCTTGGCGCCGGTCTCCTTGGCGATCGCGGGCGTCCAGTCCTTGCCTTGCCAGTCGATGGCGTGCGCGGGCGCGTCGCCCATGCCCTCCCACCACACATCGCCGTCGTCGGTCAGGGCGACGTTGGTGAAGATGACGTCCTGGTTGAGGCTCGCCATGCAGTTCGGGTTGGTCAGCGTGTTGGTGCCGGGGGCCACGCCGAAGTAGCCGGCCTCCGGGTTGATCGCGTAGAGCTTGCCGTCGGCAGCGGGCTTGATCCAGGCGATGTCGTCACCGATGGTGGTGACCTTCCAGCCGTCAAAGCCCTTCGGGGGGATCAGCATCGCGAAGTTGGTCTTGCCGCAGGCGCTGGGGAAGGCCGCGGCCACGTGGTACTTCTTGCCCGTGGGCGCGGTCACGCCCAGGATCAGCATGTGCTCGGCCAGCCAGCCTTCGTCACGGCCCATGGTCGAGGCGATGCGCAGTGCGAAGCACTTCTTGCCCAGGAGCGCGTTGCCGCCGTAGCCGGAGCCGTACGACCAGATCTCACGGGTCTCGGGGTAGTGGACGATGTACTTGGTCTTGTTGCAGGGCCAGGCGGTGGCATCCTTCTCGCCCTGTTGCAGGGGCGCGCCCACGGTGTGCACGCAGGGCACGAATTCACCGTCGACGCCCAGCACGTCGTACACCGCCTTGCCCATGCGGGTCATGATCTTCATGTTCACCGCCACATAGGCGCTGTCGGACAGCTCGATGCCGATATGGGCAATGGGCGAACCCAGGGGCCCCATGGAGAAGGGCACCACATACATCGTGCGACCCTTCATGCAGCCGTCGAACAGGGGCTGCAGGGTGGCGCGCATCTGCGCGGGGTCCATCCAGTTGTTGGTCGGGCCGGCGTCTTCCTTCTTGTGCGAGCAGATGTAGGTGCGGTCTTCCACGCGGGCCACATCACTCGGGTCGGACCAGGCCAGGTAGGAATTGGGGCGCTTGGCCGGGTTCAGGCGCTTGAAGGTGCCGGCGTCGACCAGCTGCTGGCACAGGCGGTCATATTCTTCCTGGCTGCCGTCGCACCAGTACACCGCGTCCGGCTTGCACAGGGCCACCATGTCGGCGACCCAGGCGATCAATTTCGCGTTCTTGACCCAGGCGGGGGCAGCAAGGCCCAGGCCCTGCATCGCGGGAGAGTTCATGTCCAAAGCTCCTGAAAGTTGAAACCTGATTTCCGCAGGGCGCCGGGTCGACGGACACCCTCCGGAAAACGGGCTTTTCCGTGGCGCCACTGGGGCGGCGCGGCCGGGAGAGCTGCCCGATTTTAGGGACGCGCTTGGGCAGCCGCGTCGGGTTACACCTTGATTTCATGCAAAACTTGCATGGGGTTATGCCGCTCCAGGCGCGTGCTGCGGGTTCGGTGCGCCAAGGCGTCCGGCACGCATACCAAAGCATTCGGGCGGGTCGTGGGCTCAGAAAAGAAAACGGCCCGCCGAGCGACGCACGCAGGGCGGACCGGTCGGCGCTGCGCCGCCACCGGGCGCAGCAAGCCCGGCGGCTTCAGGCCATGACGACGGCGATGAAGGCCAGGAGGAAGATCAGGACGCCGCCGACGATCGGCAGTACGAGGGGCATGCTGGGAACAATGCGCTCGATCGGATCCTGGGCTTCGGTGTCGGCGTGGGGGGACGGGTTGCTGGACATGAACTTTCCTTGGAGACAAACAGAGGGCGCATTCCGCGCGACCCGCAGATTTTAACGGCCCGCCGCCCCCGGCGCGACAGCCCGCAAGCCCTGCGCGCCTCGTCGTCCGCACCGCGCGAGCCGGGACGTTTCGCCCTCGCGCGTGTGACACCCGTCGCGGTTCAAGCGCCGGCGGCTTTCTTTCCGCGCCAGGGGTATTCCATGTAGCATCGCCTCGCGTTATGGTTTGCCGCGTTGCAAGCAGGAGGCCTTGATGGTCAAGCGTTCGCTCGATGTGCACGTGCTGCCCTCGCCCGGGCTCAAGGATGCCCCCGTCCTGGACATGATGTGCTCGCACTTCGTGCTGACGCTGGCCGCCAAGCAGGGGGGCAAGTTCAACGTGCGCCGCGACCTCAATGGCCTGCTGGCCCTGGCGGGCCGCCATCTCGTGTGGCCGGCCTCCGCGCTGACCCGCCTGCGGGAATTCCTGGGCCGGCGCTGCCTGGACAATGAGTTCTGGCGGGGCCATGAAGCCCTGTCCCCCCGCGATTTCCTGGAGCGCCATGGCCTGTGGCGCGGCCCCTACGAAGAGGGCTCGCTGTTTTTCTACCTGGACGAATACGCCAAGGACCAGCCCAAGGACCTGCTGTCCGTGCTGGCTGTCACCGGCCAGTGGCTCACGCAGGCCTTGAAAAAGCAGTCCACCCTGGTCGAGAAAAACATCGACGCCCTGTCCGGCCTGCTGCAGTTGAACCGCGCCGAGCGCGCCTTGCTCCTGTATGGCACGCTGGCCCGCTACCAGCGTGACCTGCGCAGCCTGCTGGTGGAGTTCAAGGTGAACAACGCGCCCGAGGCCTATGCCGCCATCGCGGAGATCGCGGGTGTGAATGCCACCGAGGTGGGCGAGGCGCTGCGTGCGGGCTCGCGCCTGGAACGCATCGGGCTGGTCGAAAACCTGATTTCCGAACACAACATCACGGACCTGGCCGACCTGATGAAGGTCAGCGAAAAGCTGCCCCCCGTCCTGATGCGGGAATACCGCGACCAGGCCGAACTCATGGCGGTCTTCACGCGCCCCTGCACCAAGAGCGCGCTGGGCCTGGCCGATTTCAGCTTCGTGCAGGACGACGCGCAGGTGCTGTGCGCCTTGCTCCGAAATGCGGTCGCCCGCAAGGAGGCGGGCGTCAACGTGCTGCTGTACGGCCCGCCCGGCACCGGCAAGACCGAGCTGGCCAAGGTCGCGGCGCAGGCCGCGGGGCTGGAGCTGTTCGAGGTGGAATACGCAGACCGCGACGGGCATTCGCTGTCCGGGCGTGACCGCTACCGCTCCTTGCAGATTGCCCAGGTGTTCCTCAAGGGCAGCGCGCAGGCGGCCTTGCTGTTCGACGAGGTGGAAGACGTGTTCCCCCCGATCAGTTCCGAGGCCGCGCAGTTCATGGCGCGCGCCGAGCAGGGCCTGGCGCCCGCCAGCGGCAGCGTGAGCGGCAAGGCCTGGGTGAACCAGATCCTGGAAACCAATACCGTGCCCACGATCTGGGTGACCAATCGGATCGAGCAGATCGATCCCGCATTTCGCCGGCGCTTTGCCTACCACCTGGAACTGAAGTCGCCACCGCCGGGCGCGCGCGAAAGCCTGGTGCGCAAGACGCTGGAGGGGGTGGCCGTCTCCGATGCATTCATTGCCCGGTTGACCGGACGCAAGGGACTGACGCCCGCGCAGATCCGCACGGCGGTGCGCTTTGCCGGGCTTGCCCAGGACGATGGCGCCAGCACCGAGACGCTGATCGAGCGTCAGTTGCGCAACGCCGACGAGGCGCTGGGCCGTCGTGGTAGCGACGTCCGTGAGCGGCCCCGCGTGACCTCCTTCGACCTGGACATGCTGCATGTCGAGAGCCGCTTCGAGGTGCCGCGCATCGTGCAGGCGCTGCAGGCGCGCGGGCACGGCACGCTGTGCTTCTACGGTCCGCCCGGCACCGGCAAGACGGCCCTGGCCGAACACATCGCGCGTTCGTTGGAGCGGCCCCTGCTCGTCAAGCAGGCCAGCGACCTCATGAGCAAATTCGTCGGCGAGACCGAGCAGAACATGGCCGCCATGTTCCGCGAGGCCGAGGCGGAGCAGGCGGTCCTGCTGCTGGACGAGGCGGACAGCTTCCTGCAGGACCGACGCGGCGCGCAGCGCACCTACGAGGTGACCGAGGTCAACGAGATGCTGCAAGGCATGGAGCGCTTCGGGGGCATCTTCGTGTGCACCACCAACCTGTTCGACCGCATCGACCAGGCGGCGCTCAGGCGCTTTACCTTCAAGATCCAGTTCAAGCCGCTGACGGCGCCACAGCGCGAACGGATGTTCGTGACGGAAGCTATGCAGGGGCAGGCCGAGCGACTGACGCCGGATCTCGCGGCGCGATTGAAGAAGCTGGACCTGTTGTGCCTGGGTGATTTCGCGGCCGTCAAGCGGCAGGTCACACTGCTGGCCGCCGAGTTCAGTCCGGAAGAATTTCTCGACCAGCTCGAGGTGGAGCATCGCCTCAAGCCTGAGGTGCGCGAGGCGCGCGCCATGGGCTTCGTGCAGTAGGGTCGTGATCAGCCCTGCGGGGCATCGCCAGAGGTATCGGCCTCCAGCGGGGGCCAGTCCAGGAGTTCGGCCAGCCGCCGCACCACCCACTGGCCCTCGGGCGGGCGCACGGGTGAACCTTCCACCAGAAGTGCCTGACGCATCTTCCCGAGCACGTCCTCCTCGGTGATGCCCAACTGGAATTGCGTGAGGCGCGCCTGCTCGGTCAGCGCCTGCGCCAGGTCCTCGCACAGTTCGTAGCGTTCGCGCACATGGGCCAGGGGTTCGGTCAGGCGATGGCCGCCGCGCGCGGCGAACAGCGCGAGGAAGGAGTCGGGGATGAGGATCTGGTTGGCGTCGTCCATCACGTGTCCTGTGGGCGCGTGTCGGCCCGGGCGGCAGCGCGCAGCTTGTCTTTCTTGCTGGGGCGCTTGCCCTTGATGCCGCCAGCGGGCCGGGCGGGGGCGGGCGCGTCGCGGGCGATACCGGCCGCGGGTCCGGCGGCCGGGGGCTGGGGCTCGAAGCCCGGTACCTGCTCGAGCGTCAACGTCAGCCCCTGGCGTTTTTCGATCAAGCGCCAGTGCGCCTCGGTGTCCGTGCTCACGAAGCTCACGGCCAGGCCGCTGGCGCCGGCGCGCGCGGTGCGGCCGATGCGGTGCACGTGATCGACGGGCGATCGCGGGAGGTCGAAGTTGACGACGACCGGCAGGTCCGGGATGTCGATGCCGCGGGCGGCCAGGTCGGTGGTGACCACCACGTCCCATTGACCGTTCTTGAACTGCTGCAGCACCTCGGTGCGCTGGCCCTGGCTCATGTCGCCATGCAGGGGTGTGGCGTAGAGGCCGGACTTGTAAAGCTTCCAGGCCACATGGTCGGCGGCATACCGCGTCGCGACGAACACCAGGGTGCGCGTCCAGCCGCTGCTTTGAATGAGGTGCTTGAGCAGCATCGTGCGCCGCGCGGGGTCGACCGCGATGGCGCGTTGTACCAGGGCGCCCGCCACGGCGCGAGCGGCATCCGCCGGGCCCGCCGCACGGTTCGCGCCCGGTGCGGCCGGGGCCGGCGCCGTGATCGTGATGCGCTCGGGTGCGTGCAGCAGCGGCTCGGCCAGCGCCCGCACTGCGGCGGGGAAGGTGGCGGAGAAAAAGAGGTTCTGGCGGCGCCGGGGGAGGATGGCGAGCACGGACGCGAGTTCGTCGGCAAAGCCCAGATCGAGCAGGCGATCGGCTTCGTCGATCACCAGCGTCTCCACATGCGACAGGCGCAAGGCATTGCGATGCATCAGGTCCAGCAGGCGTCCGGGGGTGGCCACCACCACGTCGGCGCCGCCGCGCAGCCCCATCATCTGCGGGTTGACCGACACGCCGCCGAACAGCACTGCCACGCGCAGCGGGCGGCCGGTGCCAGGGGTGCCTGCCGCGCCGTCGTCAGGCGCGGTGCCGAGTTGGCGCAAGACCTCGCCGACCTGCGCGGCGAGTTCGCGCGTGGGCACGAGCACCAGCGCACGCACGCGGCGCGGCGCACGGGCGGCGGCCGCTGCGCTCGCCGCCTGCAGCCGCTGCAGCACCGGCAGCGCGTAGGCCGCCGTCTTGCCCGAGCCCGTGGGCGCCCGTGCCAGCACGTCGGCGCCCCGCAGCACGGCGGGGATGGTCTCGGCCTGCACCGGCGTCGGCACCGACAGGCCCAGGGTGAGCGCAGCCCGCGCGAGGTCGGGCGTGAGGCCCAGCGAGAGGAAGGTCATGGGCCGGGCGCAGTCGGTCAGGGCGAGCGGTGCAGGCGCGGCGCGGAGAGCAGGGCGAAGTTGTCTTCGATCGCGGCGTCGACCACGGGCCAGCGTCCGACCAGACCGGCGGCGGCCATCCGCTTGCGCAGGTCAGCCAGGTCCTTGGGATCGGGGGCGACCTTGATCTGTGCCAGGGCCGCCGGCGCATTGCCGCCCTGGAGCAGCGCCATCACCCGTGGGGCCCAATCGTTCTTTCGCATCTGCGCATTGTCCGCGATGCCCGATGTGAAATGATCGGGCGATGTCCGCCACTGCCTTCAAGACGCTTCCCCTCTCGCCCGCCGCCCTGGACAACCTGCAGCGCCTGGGCTACCTGGAGATGACCCCGATCCAGGCCGCCAGCCTGCCGCCCGCGCTCCTGGGCAAGGACCTCATCGCCCAGGCCAAGACCGGCAGCGGCAAGACGGCGGCCTTCGCGCTGGCGCTCCTCGCCAACCTCAACCCGCGCCGCTTCGCGGTGCAGGCGCTGGTGCTGTGCCCCACGCGCGAGCTGGCCGACCAGGTGACGCTGGAGGTGCGGCGCCTGGCGCGCGCCGAGGACAACATCAAGGTGGTGACCCTGTGCGGTGGCGTGCCGCTACGGGGGCAGCTGGCCACCCTGGAACACGGCGCGCACATCGTGGTGGGCACGCCCGGGCGGGTGATGGACCACCTGGCGCGCACCAGCCTGCAGCTCGAGGCCCTGAACACGCTGGTGCTCGACGAGGCCGACCGCATGCTGGACATGGGCTTCTTCGACGACATCGTCACCGTGGCCAGGCAGTGCCCGCCCACCCGCCAGACCCTGCTGTTCTCGGCCACCTACCCCGAGGGCATCGCCAGGCTGGCCGGCCAGTTCATGCGCGAGCCGGTGACGGTGAAGGTCGACGCCCAGCACGCCGGCGGTCAGATCGAGCAGCGCTGGTACGAGGTGCAGGCGGGCGAGCGCGTTCCCGCCGTGGCGCGCCTGCTGGATCATTTCCGGCCCGCCAGCGCGCTGGTCTTTTGCAACACCAAGGCGCGCTGCCGCGAAGTGGCGGCCGCCCTGCAGGCCCGGGGCTTTCATGCCCTGGCCCTCTTTGGCGAACTCGAGCAGCGCGAACGCGACCAGGTGCTGGTGCGCTTTGCCAACCGCAGCTGCACGGTGCTGGTGGCCACCGATGTGGCGGCGCGGGGCCTGGACATCGCCAGCCTGGCGGCGGTGATCAACGTGGACGTCACGCCCGACCCCGAGGTGCATGTGCACCGCATCGGCCGCACGGGCCGGGCCGGTGAGCGCGGGCTCGCGCTGAACCTGGCGAGCCTGGACGAGATGGGCGCGGTGGGCCGCATCGACCAGCTGCTGGGGCGCGAAAGCGTGTGGCATCCGGTGGCGGAACTCACGCCCACCCCGGGCGGGCCGCTGGTGCCGCCGATGGCCACGCTGCATCTGCAGGCGGGCCGCAAGGACAAGATCCGCCCCGGCGACGTGCTGGGCGCGCTCACTGCCGACCTGGGCTACACCCGCGAGCAGGTCGGCAAGATCGATGTGAACGAGTTCTCCACCTATGTGGCGGTGGAACGCGCGATCGCGCCGCAGGCGGCCGCCCGGCTCAACGCCTCGCGCATCAAGGGGCGCAGCATCAAGGTGAGGGTGCTGGACGGGGCGTGAAGCGCCCTGAGCGCGCCCCGGGCCGGGCCGCAGTCAGTCCTTGTAGAACGCCTCGACCTTGCCTTTGAGCTTGATCAGAAGCGGCTGACCCCGTCGGTCCAGGGTCTTGCCGGCGGGCAGCTTGATCCAGCCCTCGCTGATGCAGTACTCCTCGACGCCCTTTTGCTCCTTGCCGTTGAGGCGGATGCCGATGTCGTGCTCGAAGGCGGCCGCCAGGTGGTGCGGGCTGGCCGGGTCGGTGCACAGGCGGTCGGGGAGGGCGGGGCGGTCAGGAGAGTCGGTCGGGGTGCTCATCCTCATATTGTCCGCGACGCGCGAGCGCGGCTCTTGGCGCCGTCTTAAGGTGCAATTAATCCGCGTTTCTTAGGCTCAGGGGTATTCCGCTCCTGGCCTCGACATGTCCCCTGTCCTGCAGAAACTCAGTTCCCCCCGGCTGCGACCGCTCCAGGTGACCCACGCGTCCCCTGGCTCTGCGGATCGGGCGCCGATCGAGGCGTTCATCCGGCGCCGTTTTTCTGAGAAGTACCAGGCGCACATCCGCCACTTCGCCCCGAATCTCGTGCTGCTGGCGCGGGACGGCCAGGCCGTGGCGGCCAGCGGTTGGCGCGGCGCGGGCAGCGAGGCCCTTTTCCTCGAGCACTATCTCGAGCGCCCGATCGAGCAGGAGGTGGCGCGGCTGGCAGGGCACCCGGTCGAGCGCCAAAAGATCGTCGAGGTCGGACACCTGGTGGCTGAAAAAGCCGGGGGCAGCGTCCATGTGATCTGCACGCTCGCGCGCCATCTGGACCGACTGGGCTACGAATGGGTGGCCTTCACCGCCACACGCGAGCTGCTGGGAATCTTCGCTCGCCTGGGCCTGCCCTTGCTGGCGCTGGCCGCGGCCGACCCGGCGCGCCTGGGCGATGCCGGCCAGGAATGGGGCCAGTACTACAACAGCCGGCCCGTGGTCGTGGTGGGTCGCATCGGACCGGCGCTCGCGCGGCTGAACCCGCATGGCTGACGTCCCGGTTCTCCAGGCCTTGGCAGCGCGGCCTCCCACCGCCCCCGTGTTCATCGGCGATCAGCGCATCTGGTCCGCCGGCGAGGTCTTGGCGCAAGTGGCGGATTGGGGGCAGCAGCTGCAAGCCTGCCGCGTGCTGGCCGTCATGGCCGACAACAGCCCGGCATGGGTCCTGGCCGACCTCGCCTGTTTGCGCGCGGGCACGGTCCACCTGCCCCTGCCCGCCTTCTTCACGCCCGAGCAGTTGCGGCACGCCTTGCAGCAAAGCGGTGCCGACGCCGTGCTCTGCGATCAGCCGCAGCGCCTGCAGGCCCTGGACCTGGGCTTCGAGACCGCCGGGCACTGGCAGGGGCTCACCTTCTTGCGCCGGGCCGTGCAGGCCGTGCACATGCCTGCGGGCACCTGCAAGATTTCGTACACCTCGGGAAGCACAGGCGCCCCGAAAGGCGTGTGCTTGAGCGCGCAGGGCTTGGCCGACACCGCGATCGCTGTGCAGGAGCGCCTGGCGGATCTGCCCTTGCAGCGCCATCTGGCCGTACTCCCCCTGGCACTGCTGCTGGAGAACGTGGCGGGCGTCTACGCCCCCTTGCTGCGGGGCGCCCCCGTGGTGCTGCCAGGGCTGGCTCGGCTGGGCTGGCAGGGTATCGGCCGTCTGGACCCCGCCGCCCTGCAGGCCTGTGTGGAGCAATCACAGGCGCACAGCCTGATCCTGGTGCCCGAGCTGTTGAAGGCCTGGTCGCTGTACCTGATGCGCGCGGGTCAGCAGGCGCCGCAGTCGCTGCAGTATGTGGCGGTGGGCGGAGCGCGTGTGGAGCGGCCGACCTTGCTGCAGGCGCGGCAGCAGGGGCTGCCGGCCTACCAGGGCTACGGCATGACGGAGTGTGGTTCCGTCGTGAGCTTGAATCGTCCGGGGGATGATGCGGACGACGTGGGCCGGCCCCTGGGCCACGTGCAGGTTCGTTTCGAGGACGGTGAGATCCTGATTCGCAGCCGCGCGCTGTGTGGCTACCTCGGCGGGGACGCCACGCCCCCCGAGTTCCTGGCCACGGGCGATCTGGGTCAGTGCGGCGTGAACGGCCATCTGCAGCTCTCGGGCCGGCGCAAGAACCTGATCATCAACGCCTTTGGCCGGAACATTTCGCCAGAGTGGGTGGAGTCTGCGTTACTGGCGCAGCCGGCGATCGCGCAGGCGGTGGTGTACGGCGAGGGACACGCCCATCTGTCGGCCCTGCTGGTGCCGATGCCAGGGGTCGACGACGACCGTTTGGCGCAGGCGGTGCAAGCTGCGCGCCGCGACCTGCCCGAATACGCCCAGGTCCATCACTACCAGGTCGTGCCCCCGTTCACCTGGATGAACGGCCTGGCCACGGGCAACGGCCGACCCATACGCCACGCCATTCTTGAGCACCATGCCGCGGTCCTGACGCGCGAGTGAACCCCCCAAGGAAAACAACGATGACGAAAACAACGCTGACGCCCTTCGAACGTCTTTCGGCCGAAACGGCATCCGCTCGCGCGGGCCTGCTTTCTGCCCCCCTCATCACCCAATGCCTCCAAGGGCAGGTTTCGTTGCACAGCTACCGCGCGTTTCTCACCCAGGCCTATCACCATGTGCGGCATACGGTGCCGCTGTTGATGCTGCTGGGCGGGCGCTTGCCACCGCGCCTGGACTGGCTGCGTACGGCGGTGGCTGAATACGTCGAGGAAGAACTGGGCCACGAAGAGTGGATCCTCAACGACCTCGCGGCCACCGGTGCGGATGCCCACGCGGTACGCCACGGACGCCCCGATCTGCCCGCCGAGCTCATGGTGGCCTACGCGTACGACACGATCGACCGTGGGAACCCGGCCGCCTTCTTCGGGATGGTCTTTGTGCTGGAGGGCACCAGCGTGGCCCTGGCCCTGACCGCTGCGGACCAGATTCAGGCCTGCCTGGACCTGCCGGACCGGGCCTTTTCCTACCTGCGCTCGCACGGCACCCTCGACCAGGCGCACACGGAGCACCTGGCGGGCGTGATCAATCGCATGGAAGAAGCAGACGTTCAGGCGGTGATTCACGCGGCGCGGGTCTTTTACAAGCTGTACGGCGACATCTTTCGCGCCTTGCCGGTGCAGGAGGACGCGTTGTGCAACTGAAGGGAGCCCGCATCTTGTTGACCGGGGCCAGTGGCGGCCTGGGGCAGGCCTTGGCCGTGCAACTGGCGGCCGCCGGCGCGAGCCTTCTCCTCAGTGGCACACGGCAGGCCGCGCTGACTGAACTGCGAGACCGCCTTCCCGGCACGCATGAGTTGGTGACGGCAGACCTCACCCAGCCCGAGGGCCTGGCGCGGGTGCGGACCGCCGCGCGCGATTTCGCGATCAACGTGCTGATCAACAACGCCGGCGTCGGCAGCTTCGGCCTCTTTGACGCCCAAAGTCCCGAGGATCTCGACACGGTGCTGCAAACCAATCTGCTCATGCCCATGCGCCTGAGCCAGGCCTTGGTGCCACAGCTCAAGGCGCAACCCGAGAGCGCGATCGTCAACATCGGATCGGTTTTTGGCAGCCTTCCCTTTGCGGGTTTTGCGGCCTATTCGAGCGCGAAGGCGGGCCTGCGCGGTTTCTCGCAGGCCTTGCGGCGTGAGCTTGCCGACACCTGCGTGCACGTGATCTACGTGGCGCCCCGGGCGATCGACACGGCCTTCAATACCCCCGCCGTGCAGGCCCTCAATCGCGCGCTGGACACGCGCAGTGACCCGCCCGGCGAGGTGGCCGCGCAGGTCCTGCACGCCCTGCGCACCCAACAGGCCGAAATGTGTCTGGGCTTTCCCGAGCGACTGTTCGCCTGGATCAACGGCCTGGCCCCGCGACTGATCGACCGCGGACTTGCCGGCAAGTTGGCCACCATCAAAAAGCATGCAACCCAACCCTGAAACGAGCACGGTGAACCCTATGAACTGGCTGAAAACACTGCTTCTTTTTTGCGCCCTGTGCGTGGCACCGTGGGCGATGGCGGGCGAGGATATGATCAAACCCATCCAGGACGAGTGGGCCGAGATCAAGTACCGGCAGGCCGAGAAACAGCAGGCCGCGGCGTACAAGGCGCTGGCACAAAAAGCCCATCGGTTGTCCGAGGCCAACCCCAACGCGGCCGAGGCACTCATTTGGGAGAGCATCGTCTTGTCCAGCGAAGCCGGGGCCAGCGGCGGGCTCGGTGCATTGGGGCTGATCAAGGAGGCCAGACGTTTGCTCGAAGAAAGCATCAAGTTGGACGAACAGGCCCTGCAAGGCTCGGCGTACACCAGCCTGGGGGCGCTCTACGCCAAGGTGCCCCGGTGGCCGATCGCCTTTGGTGACAAGAAAAAAGCCGAAGAGTTTTTCAAGAAGGGGCTGGCCATCAACCCCAAGGGCATCGACCCCCACTTCTTCTACGGCGAATTTCTCCTGGACGAAGGACGATCAGCCGAGGCCCGCAAGCACCTGGAGGCCGCCATGCAGGCCCCGGCGCGGCCCGGGCGCGAGCTGGCAGACCGCGGTCGCCGCCAAGAGGTTCAGGCGGCGATGAGCCGGCTCAAGGACACCCCGTGAGGATCTTGCTGGCCGAAGACGACACCCTGCTGGGGGACGGCATTCGGGCTGGCCTGAAATTGGCGAATTACGCCGTCGATTGGGTGCAGGACGGCCAGCAGGCGGACCTGGCCTTGCGTGACCATGCCTACGATGCCTGCGTGCTGGACCTGGGGCTGCCCCGCCGCGACGGCTTGACGGTCTTGCGGGCCTTGCGCGAGCGCGGCAGCGATTTGCCCGTCCTCATCTTGACGGCGCGCGGCAGCAGCTCGGAGAAAGTGGCCGGCCTGGATGAAGGCGCGGATGACTACCTGGTCAAGCCCTTTGATCTGGACGAGCTGCACGCGCGCCTGCGGGCGCTGATGCGTCGCTCGGCGGGACAGTCCAGTCCGAAGTTGCGGTGCGGCGCCCTGGCCCTCGATCCGGCGAGCAAGGAAGTGACCCTGCGCGGTGAGCCCGTGGCACTGTCTGCCCGGGAGTTTGCGTTGTTGCAGGACCTGATCAGCCACTCAACCCACATTCGCACCCGGGCGCAGCTCGAGGAGAGCCTCTACGCCTGGGGCGAGGAGGCGGGCAGCAACACGGTGGAGGTTTACATCCATCACCTCCGAAAAAAACTGGGATCCCAGGCGATCCGGACCCTGAGGGGGCTGGGCTACCAGATCGGAACCATCGCTTGATCGCCCGCACACCCGGCGGCTCCCTTCGGTGGCGCCTCTTGCAGACGTCCGGGGTGGCGGCGGTGCTGGTCATCGCCTTCACGGGGCTGCTCACGTATTTCCAGGCCAGCCACGAGGCCGAGGAGTTGATGGATGGACATCTCGCGCAGGAGGCCCGTCTGATCCTGGCGCTGATCAAGAATCAGGAGCTGAACCTCGCGGACCTGCGCCAGCGCTTGGAGAGCGTCGAGAGCACGTCGCGCGGCGTCTACGAGCCCAAGATCGAATTCCAGATTGGCGATGCAGACGGCACCATCGTGCTGCGCTCCGAGGGGGCGCCGCACATCCCGGTGCTGGGCGCGGCGGGCTACTCGGCGATCGAACGCGAGGGGGTGTCCTGGCGGATCTTCAATTTCGCCGTGCCCGATGTGCCCTACCGCGTGCAGGTGGCGCAGACGATGCAGCTGCGTGAGCAGGCGGCTGTCGAGGTGGCCACCCAGGTGGTCTGGCCCCTGGCCATCATCGTCCCGGCCCTGATCCTGTTGCTGTACCTCGCGGTCCGCCGAGGCCTGCTACCCCTGGAAACGCTGGCCGACGAGGTGACGCGGTTCACCCCCGACACCATCGAGCCGCTCGCCAGCGACAAGGCGCCGCTGGAGGCCCAGCCCCTGGTCGTGGCGATCAACCGCTTGCTCGCCCGCTTGACCGTGGCGCTCGAGAACGAACGGCGATTCACGGCGGACGCGGCCCACGAGCTGCGCACGCCCTTGGCGGCGCTGAAGGTGCACAGCGAGGTGGCCCTGGCCAGCCCGCTGGCGCAAGTGCGAACGCATTCCATCCGCCAGGTCAAGCAGGGCGTGGATCGCGCGGGGCACCTCGTGGAGCAGCTTTTGCGCCTGGCGCGCCTGGACCCCCTGGCCAAGTTGCCGAACCCGTGCCGGTTTGACCTGGCACAGTGCGTCCGTGACCAGGCGGCGGACTACAGCAGCCAAGGCCTCGCGGACAGCCACGAGCTCGTCTTCGATCTGCCCGACGCCGCGGTGCCGGTGAACGGTGATCCGGACCTCGTGGCCATCGTCATGCGCAACCTGCTGGACAACGCGCAACGCTACTCTCCCCCGGGAACGCAGGTGACCTTGCGGGTGGCCGCGACGCCGGCGGGTGTCGTCTTGGAGGTGTCGGACCAGGGGCCGGGTGTGGCCACTCACGACCTGGGACGCCTGACGGAACGCTTTTTCCGCGGCGACACGGCTGGCGCACAGGGCAGCGGCCTGGGCCTGGCCATCGTGCAGCGCATTGCCCAGCTGCACGAGGCCCGGCTCACCTTCGGCAATCGCCCGGAAGGCGGCCTGCTGGTGGCGCTCATTTTTCCGGCGCTGTGACACGCCCGCCGGCCTGGCCCGCCGGGCCTCAGCCGCTGGACTGCACCACTCGCAGCACCTCCTGGCCATAGGCCTCGAGCTTCTTGGTGCCGATGCCGCTCACGCTGTGCAGGTCGTCCAGGCTGTGCGGATTCAGCGCCGCGATGGCCGCCAGCGTGGCGTCGTGGAAGATCACATAGGCTGGCAGGTTGTGTTCACGCGCGACCTCGGCGCGCCAGGCCTTGAGGGCGGCATAGCGGACCTGGCCCGCGTCGGTCAGGCCCGCCGCCACAGCCGCCGCCGCGGGCTTGGTCGAAGGTGCGCGACGGCTTCGGGTCGCAGGGGCGGCGAGGGCCTCGCGCAGCATCACGGCCTGCTCGCCCCGCAGCACCGCGCGTGAGCCCTCGGTCAGGCGCAGGGTGTTGAAGGTCTGCGCGTCGACCTCGACGGCGCCGACCGCGATCAGCTGTCGCAGCACGCCGCGCAACTGCGATTCGCTGAATGCTGCGCCGATGCCGAAGGTGCTGACCTGGTCGTGGCCGAACTGCCGGACCTTCTCGGTGGCCTTGCCCCGCAGGATGTCCATGATGTGACCCGTGCCGAAGCTGATGCCGCTGGCCTGTTGCACGCGGTAGATCGTGGACAGCAGCTTGCGCGCGGCATCGGTGCCGTCCCAGACCTGGGGCGGGTTCAGGCAGTTGTCGCAGTTGCCGCAGGGCCGTGAGGTTTCGCCAAAGTACGCGAGCAGTCGCACGCGCCGGCAATCCGTCGCCTCAGCCAGCCCGAGCAGCGCGTCGAGCTTGCCGCGCATCACCTGCTTGAAGTCTTCACCGGCGGGGCTCTCGTCGATCATGCGCCGCTGGTTCACCACGTCTTGCAGGCCGTACGCCATCCAGGCGGCCGCGGGCAGGCCGTCGCGTCCGGCGCGGCCGGTCTCCTGGTAGTAGCCCTCGATGTTCTTGGGCATGTCCAGGTGGGCGACAAAGCGCACGTCAGGCTTGTCGATGCCCATGCCGAAGGCAATGGTGGCCACCATCACGATGCCTTCTTCCCGCAGGAAGCGGTCCTGATGGCGCTGGCGCACGGCGGCGTCCAGGCCCGCGTGATAGGGCAGGGCCGTCACGCCCTCGTCGCACAGGGTCTGCGCGATCTCCTCGACGCGCTTGCGCGATTGGCAATAGACGATGCCCGACTCGCCCGCATGGTCCGCCTCGATGAACCGCAGCAACTGGCGCGTGGCGTCCTGCTTCTCGACGATGGTGTAGGAGATGTTCGGACGGTCGAAGCTGCTGACGAATTGCCCGGCGTCCTCCAGCTGCAGGCGTTCGACGATGTCCTGGCGCGTGAGCGCGTCGGCGGTGGCGGTGAGGGCCACGCGTGGGACGCCGGCATAGCGCTCGTGCAGCACGGTCAGCGCGCGGTACTCGGGACGGAAGTCATGGCCCCACTGGCTCACGCAGTGCGCCTCGTCGATGGCGAAGAGCGCCAGCAGGCCGCGCTCGTGCAGGGAGTCCAATTGCGCGAGGAAGCGTGGCGTGGTCACGCGCTCGGGCGCGGCATAGAGCAGGGTGATCTCGCCGCGCAGCAGGCGCTTCTCGACGGCGTTGGCCTCTTCGCCGCTCAAGGTGGAATTGAGGAAGGCCGCCTCGACGCCGGCCTCGTGCAGGGCGCCGACCTGGTCGTGCATCAGCGCGATCAGGGGCGAGACCACGATGCTGATGCCGTGGCCGTGCCGATGGCGCACGATGGCGGGCACCTGGTAGCACAGCGACTTGCCGCCGCCGGTGGGCATCAGGACTAGCGCGTCGCCGCCAGCGCAGACATGGTCGATGATGGCGGCCTGCGGCCCGCGGAACTGTTCGTAGCCGAAGACTTCGCGCAGCACCGCCAGGGGCGCGGGCGCGGGGGCGGTGGCACGGGGGGAGGGAGCGTCGGTGGCGAGCAAGATGTCCGTGATTGTCGTCGCAAGCCGGGGGCTTGCAAGCCAACCGGTCTGTCATGACGCGGGTCTTTCTACAATCGGAGCCCATGACCTCCTTGCCCGCCTACACCCGCGCCCAGGCCCTGCCCGGCCTGCTTGCGCAGCGCATCGTCCTCATCGACGGCGCCATGGGCACCATGATCCAGCGCTTTCGCCTGACCGAGGCCCAGGTGCGCGGTGAGCGCTTCAAGGACCATGGCAAGGACCTGAAGAACAATGGCGAGCTTCTGAGCCTGACCCGTCCCGACGTGATCCGCGACATCCACGAGGGTTTTCTGGCTGCAGGCGCGGACATCATCGAGACCAACACCTTTGGTGCCACCACCATCGCTCAGGACGACTACGAACTGGGCTTCCTGGCGCGCGAGCTGAACCTGGCCTCGGCCCGGGTGGCGCGCGAGGCCGCCGACAAGTTCTCCACGCCCGACCACCCGCGCTTCGTCGCGGGCGCGCTGGGCCCCACGCCGCGCACGGCCAGCATCAGCCCCGACGTGAACGACCCGGGTGCGCGCAACGTCGACTTCGAGCAGCTGCGCGCCGCCTATTACGAGCAGACCCAGGCCCTGGTCGAGGGCGGCGTCGACCTGCTGCTGGTGGAGACCATCTTCGACACGCTCAACGCGAAGGCCGCCCTGTTCGCGATCGATGAATATTTCGAGGCCTCGGGCGAGCGCCTGCCCCTGATCATCAGCGGCACGGTGACCGACGCCTCGGGCCGGATCCTCAGCGGCCAGACCGTGACCGCCTTCTGGCACAGCGTGCGCCACGCCCAACCCCTGGCGGTGGGCCTCAACTGCGCGCTGGGCGCGGCGCTGATGCGCCCCTACATCCAGGAGCTGGCCAAGGTGGCGGGCGACACCTACATCAGCTGCTATCCCAACGCGGGCCTGCCCAATCCCATGAGCGAGACGGGCTTTGACGAGACGCCCGAGGTGACGGCGCGCCTCTTGCGGGAGTTCGCCGCCGAGGGCCTGATCAACATCGTGGGGGGCTGCTGCGGCACCACGCCGGAGCACATCGCCGCGATCGGGGATGCGGTGCGGCCGCTGGCGGCGCGCAGCGTGCGCAAGGATTTCTTCTACAAGGAAACGGTCTGAGCGGGGGGCCTATCGGCCCCGCCGCAAGCGGAGAGACTCAGCCAGTGCTGGGGGACGGAGGGGAGACCGGCCGCAAGGTGGCGCGTTCCACCCAGCGGCAGGGCACGGGTTCCTGCGGGGCCAGGCGCGTGCCCGGGGGCTGGCCGATGCGGGCCAGCAGCATGTCCACGGTGCGTTCGACCATGGCCTCGACGTCCTGCGCCATGGTGCTCAGGCGGTAAGCGCCCCAGGCGGCCTGGGGCACATCGTCAAAGCCCACCACGCTCACGTCCTGCGGCACGCGCAGGCCCAGCTCCTCGCGCAGCACGTCCAGCGCGGCGAAGGCCATGTGGTCGTTGGCGACGAAGAGTGCGTCGGGCCTGTCCGCGAGGGCCCGGTCCTTGAACAGCCGGCGTGTGGCGGCCGCGGCCGCCTCGAAGTCGTAGTGGCCCACCGCGCGCGCGAACAGCGGCTGGCCGGCGGCCTGCAGCGCCTCGAGCAGGCCCTGCTCGCGCTCGCGGCTGGTGGAGGCGTCTTCCAGGCCGGCCAGGAAGGCGATGCGGCGGTGCCCGCGCGCCAGCAGCAGGCGGCCGATCTCTCGCCCGCCCGCCACGTTGTCGGAGATGACGGCGCTGACGGTGTCGTGCCCGCGCGGGCCCAGGGCGCTGCGGCGGTTGATCTGCACCACGGGCACGCCGATGTCGCGGCACCGTGTGGTCATCGCGCTGGACAGCGTGGCCGAGGCCAGCACGATCCCGTCGACCTGGTACTGCAGGATCTCGTCCATCACCGAGTCCGCGCCGTCGGCCTCGGCGATGAACATCAGCACGTGGTAGCCGCGCCGCTGCAGCTGCTGCGACAGGCGCTCGATCACCTGCGGGTAGAACTGGTTCTCCAGGTAGCGCATCACCAGAGCCACGATGAAGCTGCGCCGGGTGGACAGGCTGCGGGCGATCGCGTTGGGCCGGTAGCCCAGGGTCCGCGCCGCCGCCAGCACCTTCTCGCGGGTGGCCGGGGCCACGCTGGCGCCCTCGGTGAAGGCGCGGCTCACGGCCGATTGAGACACCTGGGCCAGGTGCGCGACGTCCTGGGCGGTGGGCCCGGACTTCATGCGGCGGTCCAGCCTCCGTCGAGCATGAGGGCGCTGCCAGTGACCAGGCTGGACGCGTCGCTGGCCAGGAAGACCACCGCACCGCCGATCTCCTCCAGCTGCCCGAGCCGCCCCAGCGCGGAACGCTCGAGCGTCCATTCGCGAAACGCGGTGTCGGCGAACATCGGGCGCGTCATCTCGGTTTCCAGGAAGGTCGGGCACAGCGTGTTGACGCGGATGTTCTGACGCCCCAGCTCCCAGGCCAGCGCCTTGGTGAAGCCCTCCAGCGCGTGCTTGGTGGCGCAATAGAGCGTGCGGCGCGGCCCGCCCACATGCCCCATCTGCGAGGACACGTTGATCACGGAGCCGGGCAGGCCGGCGGCGGTCAGGGCGCGGGTGACGACGCGGCTCACGTAAAAGGCCGCCTTCACATTGAGGTCGAGGATCGCGTCGATGTCCTCGTCGGGCGTTTCCGCCAGGGGACGCGGGCGGTTCGTGCCGGCGTTGTTCACCAGCACCTGGAACGGTCCGCGCCCGGCCAGCGCGGCATCGACGGCCGCGGAATCGGTCACGTCCAGCATCAGCGCATGGCAGCGTCCGCCGCGCGCACGGATCG
>JACCDM010139912.1_pt1 | contig 21910 bp, 18 predicted proteins | sample 7445851 | NCBI WGS metagenome assembly JACCDM01 (sample SAMN15323438, study PRJNA562643) | freshwater metagenome | isolation source: river surface water | place: USA:Blue River Watershed | collected 2017-08-16
CTACAAAATTACAACCACGGCCGACCAATTATCATCGCTTCCCATAGCCAAGGAAGCACCCACGCTATCTGGCTCCTTAAAGAATTCTTCGACACCACGGATCTAAAGAAACAACTCGTTACTGCCTATATCCCAGGAATGACCGTTCGTTACTCCGATTTTAAAACCTTAAAAGCAGCTCCCGACAGCAATTTCGTCGGAGGCTATTGCGTGTGGCGTAGCGCAGAAAAAGGCTATTACCCGCCTTCCCTGCCCCGTGGAAAGGAAGTCGTTTGTACCAACCCCATCAGCTGGAACTTAGATTCAACGGCCGTAGACAAAACCTTTAATAAAGGAGCGGTCCTTCTCCCTTTCAACAAAGTAATACCCAAAGCAACAGGAGCGCAGATAAGTAATAGCATTCTATGGGTTCAAAAACCCCATTTCAAAGGAAGTAGATGGATTAAAAACAAGAATTACCATATTGCAGATTATAATCTGTTTTATTTAAATGTGAGAGATAATGCGCATCTCCGTTTACATAATTATCTCCTTAATTACGCTAAGAATCAGTAAATTCGCACATGCATTCTGCCAAAAAGCACGCATTTTACAGCACTTTAACACTCATCGGCCTACTCCTATTGTTCGCTTGCTCTCAAAAGCCAACGTACAAAATGGTTTACAACGCCCCCATCTACAGTAATAAACCTGGAAAAACTTCTTTTGGTTATAGCAAAAAGAAGAAAGTCGTTCAACCAACCATCATAGAAGAACCAAGCCTGGAATCTTACGATTATATCACACATAACGACTCGTTTCATTTTCAAAAAACCTATAAAATTGGGGTTATACTCCCTTTCTCCTTCGATTCACTTTATCGCGATAGCGCTGCAATAGCTTACTCCCCGATTCCAAAAGGAATATACCCCGCACTCGATTTTTATGAAGGATTGCGCATTGCCCTCGATTCATTACACAATACAGGAATGCGACTCGATGTCCATATTGTCGACTATAGCAAAGGACGCAAATCATTTAAAGCAGTAGCTAATAAAGCGCATTTAGAAGAGATGGACTTGCTAATGGGTACCCTTAACAGCAACGACGCCGCAGAGGTAGCTAGCTACGCATTAGAGAAAAGAATCCCTTTTCTTTCACCGCTTGCAAACAGTTTTCTACCGACACACAACCCTTACTACATTACCCTCAACCCAAGCATCGTTGAAATACAGCAAAAGTCGATTCACCATTTCAAAACAGACGGCTCCGAAAAGCCTACTCGTTTCATTCTCATAAATTCGAACAAATCCGAAAAACGTATTTTTGATAAGTATTATAGCACCATCAACAAATCCGCCAAAACATCCGCTGCCTACGAAGAATTCAACTGGTCGAATACCACCAAAACAGACACTTTCTTCCAATTGCTAGACAGCAACTACCGTTACGTCATTCTCTTGCCAAGCACCGACCCTAACTTCGCGAGTCAATTTCTCAAAGCCATGAAACCTATCAACGATAGTATCAAACTAAGTTATTTAGGACTCCCGTCATGGAAAGACATTGAATCAATCGCAACTTTAGCTGGCAAAAAATCGGATATCTATATCCCCAACACCTATAGCGTCGACAAAAACAGCAATTCCTACAAAAAATTCAGTCGCCGTTTTTACGAAAAATTCAGAATCGCCCCAAGCGAATTGGCAATAAGAGGTTATTCAAATACTTTACTAGCCGCACACGCACTCAATAACAAAGGAACCGGATTTTATCTCTTCAAAGACGAGGTTTATAAAACCATGTATCTACAACCTATCCGAATCATCCCTAGCAAAAACAAAAGCCTCTACCTACATCATTCGGTAGTCGACTATTACTATAACCCGCATTTGTCCTTGATAAAGTACAATTGCACAGGTAAGCTGCGCATTAGTCTTGACTAGTTTTTAAAACAAGCCTAAAACAAGATTGTAATTTTATTGCAAAATAATTTGCAATGGGTAACAATCAGAATTCAAACAGATGGGTCGTGTACACGATTATCGCCGTTTTGTTAATCGGCTTAAACGTATTTATGTACTTTAAGACGAATAATGAGAAAAAGGCAATCTTGGCCGACAAATCTAAAGTCGATTCAGCTTATTCCCAATTAGAGCGTGATTATAAAAGATCATTAGCGGAAATTGAACAATACAAAGGCGCCAACGCAGCGCTTGACTCTTTAGTTCAAATTAAAGAAGCTGCCCTTAAAAGCAAGAAAGAAGAAATTAAGTTAATGCTCGCGAAACAAAATTTAGATCAACAAGATCTTAATTTGGCAATCAGAAAAATCGCAGATTTAAAACGTGAAAATAATCGAATGCTCGGCACTATCGATTCATTCCGTCGTGCGAATCAAATCATCATTGAACAACTTACTTCTACCAAAGCAGATTTGGAAGAAAGTAAAAAAACAAATGAGCAACTCAACGACGATAACAATAAGCTTACTAAAGTAGCTTCTGTATTGCGTATCATTAACGTAAAAGCGAGCACTGGTTCTGACAAAGGCAAAAAAGATAAAGCAACGGAAAAAGCACGTAAAGCAGATTTCGTTAAAATCAATTTTGACGTCGCTGAAAACAAAGTAGCGAAGAAGGGAGAGAAAAATATGTTCTACCGCATCATCGGGCCAACGAAAAATCTAATCAAAGACAAAAAAGGTAGCGACAATTTTAGCCTAGCGGACGGAGCTGACGAGCTACAATCTAGTGGTAAAATCAATTTCGATTTCGATGGTTCTCAAACAGCACTTAGCGTTAAATGTCATCCTAAAGACAAGTTGAGTAAAGGTGATTACCGTGTTGAATTCTACTCCGAAGGAGTGTTAGTGGGCGTATCTACGTTCAAATTAGAAGGTGGTTTGTTTTAGTTGTTAATTATACCCAATAGAAAAGCCCTACCATTTCTGGAAGGGCTTTTTTTATTTCATTCTTGTAAGCTTAGGCTAAATTTTCATACAAGATAGCAGCACCTTGTCCTACTCCCACGCACATCGTTGCGATGCCATATTTAGAACCACGACGTTTCATCTCATGCAATAAAGTAATGGAAATTCGAGCTCCGCTACAACCTAATGGATGACCAAGCGCTATCGCTCCGCCATTCACATTCACTTTCGAAGCATCCAAACCTAACTCACGCATACAAGCAATACTTTGAGAAGCGAAGGCTTCATTCAATTCAAACAAATCGATATCCTCCACCTTCAATCCTGCACGTTCTAATACTTTCCTAACCGCAGGCACTGGCCCAACCCCCATAACCGCAGGATCAACACCAGCTGCTGCAACAGATACAATACGGGCCATCGGTTTTAAATTATACTTCTCCTTGATCTTAGCTGTTCCGATTAACAAAGCAGCTGCACCATCATTGACACCACTTGAATTACCCGCAGTCACCGTTCCCTCCTTTTTAAATGCAGGTTTTAACCCAGCCAAAGTAGCAAGATCCGTCAAACGAGGATGTTCATCGGTATCGAAAATAAAAGACTTTTTACCTTGCTTTACCTCTATTGGAACGATCTCACTTTTGAAGGTCCCTTTCTGTTGCGCCGCATTAAAACGTTCTTGCGATTGCATCGCAAAAGCATCTTGTTCTTCACGACTAATCCCCCAACGTTCAGCCACATTTTCTGCCGTCTCTCCCATGGTATAAGCCGGATACATACTCGCTAAAGTCTTGTTGGTAAAACGCCAACCAATCGTTGTATCATAGATTTCAGGCGTACGACCAAAGGCCGTTTCAGATTTTGCCATCACAAAAGGGGCACGGGTCATACTCTCTGTTCCGCCAACAATATACATTTCACCATCACCATTTCGCAAAGCGCGAAAACCATCCATAATTGCCTGCAATCCACTTGCACATAAACGATTGACAGTAACACCAGATACTTCCTGTGGAAGTCCAGCAAGTAAAGCAGCCATACGCGCCACATTACGATTGTCCTCCCCCGCTTGATTGGCAGCTCCTAAGATAACCTCCTCACAGTCTTTCCAATCCATTTCAGGGTGCTGAGCCATCAATGCTTTAATCACATGTGCCGCTAAATCATCCGGACGAACGGTACTTAAACTACCAGCATATTTACCTATTGCAGATCTTACTGCATCAAAAACATAAATTTCCTTCATCTTATTTTTCTTTATCGTAAGCTTTATTCATTCCTTCTAAAACCTCTTTAGTGATATCCAATTTTGGATCTGCTAAAAGGATGCCACCTGAGCGTGTAAAGCCCAAGATGTATGCGAATTTATGTTCCTTATTGTATTCTGCTAAATAGGCCTGAATCTTCTTATATAACTCATCGTCCATATTCTTCATTTCCTCATTCATTTGTTCGCCTAATGCATCGCGACGTTGCATTAAAGCCTCTTGCTTGCTTTGCAAATTAGCTTCTGCTTGCTTTGCTTCGCTCGCGCTCATAGAATTAAGACGACGTTGAATGCTCTCATATTCAGATTGCAAAGCACTTCCTGCATTCGTCAACTCTTGTTCCATTTGCTTTTGCTTCGCATCCAATCGATCGCGATTCGCCTTAAAATAATTGTAATGTTCTAATAAGGTATCCGTATTTACATAGGCAATCATTGCCCCTTTTCCATCTCCCGTTAAGACATTTCCATTAGCGTTCGTTTTCTTAGCGCCACTTACATAAACGATTAATCCAATTAATGCGATTGTTAAGGCTGCGTTCCAGATATAGATAATTGTTCTTGACATATTAAAAAGGTTTATAAACAAGAAAAGTCCCTAGGTAGGGACTTTTCAGAAATGAAGATTAATTATTTCTTTCCTGCTGCTGGTGCCACTGGAGCTGGAGCAGGAGTCGTTGTTACAGGAGCTACGATATTCAATTTTTTCTTTACCAAATCAATGATATCATTACTATCTGGGAAATAGATAACCATACCCATGCTCGTATCGAAGATGTAAGTGTAACCATTTTCTTTTGCAACCGCTTTGATTGCATCTTCTGCTTGCTTAGAAATAGGAGCTAATAACTCCTCCTTTTTCGCTTGAATCTTGTCTTGAGCTGTCTGTTGGAAATCTTGGATATTTGCTTGCATTTGTCCTAATTCCTTCTCTTTTTGCTCACGAACTATATCATTCATTAAATTCTTCTTAGCCTCATAATCAGCTGCCTTTGTTTGATATTCTTGATACATTGTTTTTAAAGCGTCTTCCAAATCAGTTTGATATTTCTCTAATGATTCGTTAGCCTCTTTCACACCTGGCATCATTTGCATTAACTCCATGGAATTGATATGACCTAACTTCTGCGTTTGTGCTTTTAGCATTCCGAAAGTAGATGTCAATACTAAAGCAGCAATTACTAATACTTTTTTCATAAAGGGATTTATAGTGTTGATTATAAGTTTCTAAAGGTACTAAAAAAAAATGGCTTAACGTTTAGGTTCACGAGCCGGAGTTGAACCTGAGCCAGCATTATTTTTCTTGGAGCCAGGCGTAATACCCAGATCACGAAGGATATCATTGCTCTTATCTAATGCAGGATTCGAATATAAAATCGGGCTGCCGCTTACAGATTTATCAAAAACAAAATCATAACCTTTTGCCTGTGCCATTTTTTGAATTGCTTCGTAAACACGATCCTGAATCGGCTTTACTAATTCTTCACGCTTTTTAAACAATTCTCCTTCGTAACCAAATTTCGACTTTTGATATTCCTTCACTGCTTTCTCACGGTTGGTAATTTCTTCCTCACGCTTCTTTTTCATTTCATCCGTCAATAATACTTGCTCATTCTGATAAGCCTTGTACATATCGTCGATGTCCTTATACATACGTTCAACCTCTTTTTGCCAAGATGCCGACAATGCATCTAATTGTGTTTGTGCTTTAGCATATTCTGGCATATTTTCCAAAATGTACTTAGAGTCTACGTAAGCATATTTTTGTGCAAAGGCAGAAGAAGCGCCTAGTGTTAAAAATGCAATCGACAAAAACAAGATTAGCTTTTTCATAAAATTGAATTTTGTGGGCACTACTATTCAGGTTCGAAACCAAGAATAATATTGAATTTACCCAAGTTAGAAAGTTTTGTTGAAGTTAAATTAGCTTTGTCAAATCCTATGCCATAATCGACACCAAGCAATCCAAACATAGGCAAGAATACACGAATACCAATACCAGCTGAACGTTTCAAACGGAAAGGATCATAATTTTTGATACCGATATTTGCATTACCTCCCTCAATAAACGCCAAACCATAAATAGTAGAAGACGGGTTAAGCGTGAATGGATAACGGAGTTCCATCGTAAACTTATTAAAAATCGTAGAAGTGGAGCTTCCTGAATTTTTATTTTGGAAGACATCTGCAACTTCATAACCACGTAAAGAAATAATTTCAATACCTAAGCCTCGCATACTGTAGTTTGACAATCCATCACCACCCACTTGAAATCGTTCGTACGGCGAATCTCCTGTTTTACCAGAATAGTTCCCCAACAAACCAATTTTAGCCGAAGTCTTTAAAATCAAATTGCCATACACCTTTGTATAGTTCTCCGCTGTAAAACGCCAACGATTATATTCTAACCATTTATACTTCTCGGCCAATGTTGCCGCACCGTAATCCATATTATTAAACATCGAATAAGGTGGAGTCATTTTCACACTTAAAGAGTACTTTGAACCTCCACGAGGATACAATGGATCGCCAATAGTGCTACGAACCAATACTTCTTCTAAATTGAAGTTATTTGACTTTCCATTTTGAAGTATCGAATAAAAGGGGCTAGAATTAACCGCATCATATTGTTCGAATGTCAAGTTAGAAGACAATGTAAAGAACTCATCCGGAAACTTCAAACGCTTACCAATACCTACTGTTGCGCCGGTAGTACTAAATTTACTAGCAGCACTATTAAAGGTATTATTCATCGCCGTTTTATAAAGGGCGATAGATAAAGACACTGGCTTTTTACCGCCAAGCCATGGCTCCGTGAAGGAGAAAGTAGCCGCTTGATAAAACTTACCATTACTTTGTAAACGCAAGCCCAGCTTCTGTCCGTCTCCTGAAGGGAGTGGACCCCAAGCATTCGGCTTCAACATATTTTTAACGGAGAAGTTATTAAAGTTGACACCCACCGTTCCTATCAAACCAGTTACTTTACCACCCCAACCTGCTTGCAATTCAATTTGATCACTTGATTTTTCCTCTACAGCGTATTCAATATCTACTGTACCATTTTCAGGATGTGGAATAGGGGTAATACCAATCTTCTCTGCGTTGAAATAGCCCAAAGCGGCAATCTCACGTTGTGAACGCATGATATCGTTACGACTAAACTTCTGACCAGGGATGGTACGCAATTCACGACGGATCACATGCTCATTAGTCTTATCATTACCCTTGATAACGATTTTGTTAATAGTAGCTTGCGGACCTTCATAAATTCGAATCTCCATATCGATCGAATCACGATCTACATATACTTCGCTTGGTGTAACTTGGAAAAACAAATAGCCGTCGTCCATATACAAGGAACTCACGTCCGTTGAATTTGGATTCATATTTAGACGCGTATCTAAAACAGTTTTATTGTAGATATCGCCATTATGAATATTCAATACTGCAGCCAAAAACTTATCACTGTATTTCGTATTTCCCTTCCAATAAATATTACGGAAATAGTATTTGTGTCCTTCATCCACACGTAATCTAACCACATAGTTTCCATTAGGGCCTTTGTATACTGAATCCCAAACAACAGCAGCATCACGATATCCTTTTTCATTATAAAATTCAACGACCTTGTCTTTGTCCAAATCAAACATGTCGCGGTTGTATTTAGAACCGCTTAATTTAATGCGAAAACGATCACTCAAATCTTCCACTAATTGAGGGAAGGTAAGTGCATATAAACCATGCACTAACTGTTTAAGGCTATGCGACTGAATATATTCAAAATCTTTATGCGTTAAGGGACGAATACGAAAATGTTCTTTCGTTTCCTTCAATAAACGCTCAATACGTGCACTAGAAAAAGCTTGATTACCTTCTACAACAACCTCTTCTATCTTTATTTTGCGGCCTTTATCGACTACAAAAAGGATATTTACCGCATTCTTAAGGGTAGTATCTTTCGTTTCTTTAATCTCTACTTTAACATCGGTATTCCCTTTCTCAATATAGTAATCGACAATTTGTTGAACAGCATTCGTTTTGAGATTATCCGTCAAAACCTTCATCTTAACCAAATTGACTTTTTTGTTCAAGTCTTCCGCATCCGTTTTACCAATTCCAACAAAACTATAGTTCGCAAGGCGAGGTCTTTCGGTGAGATGAAAATCCAAGAAAATGGTATTGCCTACGATTTGTTCCGCTTTTACAGAGATATTCGCAAACAATCCTTGGCGCCATAATGCGTTAATGGCTTTACCGATATCTTCTCCTGGAACACTAATTTTCTGACCAACACTTAATCCTGTATAGGTGCGTAAGATGTCCTTATCGAGATATTGTATTCCACTGATTCGTATTCCTCCGATTTCATACTCTTTGGGAGCATCCGGCAACTCGAAACGCGTTTGAGCGCTTAATTTACCTTGAATAAAAGGTGAGCAAAGTAGTAATAGAGCCATTAAACTGAAAACCCTAGACCAATTCTTTAAATAATTAACCATAATTAGGGCTTAACAATTTGCTCGCTAGTTTTACCGAAGCGACGTTCACGATTTTGATAATTGACAATGGCCTCAAAAAAATCCTCTTTAGAAAAGTCAGGCCACATAATCTCAGTAAAATATAGTTCTGCATAGGCTAACTGCCAAAGCAAGAAGTTACTCATCCGTAATTCACCAGATGTACGTATCATCAATTCAGGATGAGGGAATTCGCTGGTATTGAGATTAGCATCCACCACTTGATCTGTGATCTCCTCGACCAACAATTCACCATTCTTTACCTTCGTTGCAATTTGCTGAATAGCATGTTTAATCTCCCAAGTACTTGAATAACTAAGGGCTAAAATAAGCGTTAATCCCTCTAAATGACTGGTAGCTGCGATCGTCTCATCCAGCTCCTGTTTACATTCAACAGGTAGAGAAGATAGATCACCTATTGCTTTTAAACGAATTTTATTAGCCAAAAAGGTAGGTAACTCGGCCTTAAGCGAACTGACCATTAGCGACATTAAAGCATCCACTTCATCTTTCGGGCGATTCCAATTCTCGGTACTGAAAGCATATAGTGTTAGATATTTAACGCCTATCTCAGAACAAGCTTCTGTAACACGACGTACCGTTTCAACTCCCTGAAAGTGCCCATTGATACGAGGTAGTCCTTGAGACTTAGCCCAACGACCATTACCATCCATAATCACAGCAACATGAGAGGGGATTCGATTCTTATCAATTTGTGTTTTCCAATCATTCATAACGAATGCACAAAGTAATAAAAATTCAGCTAAAATTCGGGCTTAAAAGTTAATTTTTTGACAAGTTCTTCCGCCACTAGTTTCGGTCACCAAATAACAGCAGCCGTGCAGACTTGGATGTCTAACATCTACCCTATCACCTAGTTGGTTTACATAATAACTCGATTCTCCATTATTACACGTATTTAACGGCTTCATTTGCGAAATATTGATTTCTGAATTGTTCGCAAAAGCACTACAGAGAAGGACTATTACTAGTCCTAAGGTGATTCCAAGCAAGTTTTTCATTCCTCCAATAATTCTAAACCATTATCAAAAACAATTTTTCCTCTCGACCAACGCAGCTTCGTACTTAACATTTTAGTATGTTGAATGCTTTGAATACATTGAGGGTCTATGCCAAGCTGGCTACTACCTATTTTTTGGTCGAAATATAAACAGGCATTATCTAATGACCAATTGGAATGATGCTTCACAGTAGAACTGTCGTACCATATACAGGAGCCGTCGTTCTTAAATTGGATGTGCAAAGAAGGCGTGCTGGCACCTTCTTGGTACCAGCTGCCTATAATTGCGGTTTTAAAACGATCACTATCCTTCTTTTGACAAGTACTACATACGGCTCCGGCAAAAAGACAGAGCAGCAAAACAGATAACTTACTCATAGTTTAGTTTTATAATTTTTGTGGTTGAAAGAGGATTACCGAGCAAACTGACAAAATAAATTCCTGCTGGAAAATCGTTTAAATCGAGTACTTCTCCGCTATTAAAACCATGTTGCATATAAATCAATTTCCCATAAATGTCTATCACTTGAATATTTGCATTAGGACGCTCAAACTTCAGCACAAAGCGAGCTGTACTTGGATTTGGTTGTACCTGAATGAAAGCCCCCAATGCTTGTCGCAAAGGCATTCCTTCATTTTTAGCCGTAAGCTTCTCTAGGTTTTGAAATTTATAGGCTTGCGTACTAGCCAACTGGATGCAGCTCGCATCAAAAAGCGTTGATTGGGAAGTCAAATGACACTTTACCGGATGAATGATGCGGACCCCGTCCTGCAAATGAATTTGATTAACCGCTTTTATGCTTGCATCAGCGTTTGGTTTGCAATGAAAATCACCAGACAAAAACCGACTTGAAACATTCGCACCGATTTCAACATTCATTGCCTCCACCTCATGCAAGGCATCCCATTGAACATTTTGCAAATAATAATCTCGACTCATTACCTCTTCACCTACAATCTGCATCATATGCTTATCAAAGCCCCCTAGGATATGCGGTGCGTTATTAATGGTACAATTTCTAGAGGAAGAATAATAATTCTTCATACAATACGTTACATCAAAAGGACTCACGGTCGCAACATGTGTTTTCCCTTTATAACTCAAATTAGGCATTAGGGCACTTATCGGAGTTTGATAATTCATAACGCTTTGAATAGCCAATGCACTTTGTATTGGAACGAAATTATCTTCTTGCATTAGGCAATTACCCAATGAGCTTTGACCGTAATTAATCCCTAAAGATTTCGCAACGTCGATATGAAAAGAATTAGACCCTCCAGACGCATTATCGATTCCGTTGCCCCCATTGAGAGAATAAGTTGATTTTGCCAAATTAACAGGAATCCCTTTGACAAAGAGCTTAATAGTTCCATCGAAAACGGATTGCGTTTGCGATGCTTGAGGGACAGCGTTCGCTTGCATATCAATTATCAATGGATAGGCTGGTAAGAGAAAATGCACCAATTGTTGTCCTGCTGCAAATCCTTGATCTCCGCCAAAATAATTCCCATCCGATAAACTAAGCTTTCTACAATTTGGAAAACCCCAAGCATTTAAGGTATCATACAATGAATAAAACTCCGGACAAGGCTGCTTGGAACCTAACTTCAATTGAGTATAATGCGTTAACAACATCTCTCGAGCTGCCGAACAATTCAAAACTTCGTCTCGCAAAGGAGGCACTTGCTTTTGAACAGCATAAGGCATTTGCGAAAGATTATTATAAATAAAATCAATCATCATTTGCAATCCAATCGGCACATTTGCCCCTTGATGCGGACTGTCAAAACTAACCCATAAGCGGCAATGATGCGGAGTTTGATGTCTTTCCATATAAAGCAAGGCATACCTAGTTACAAGTCCTCCCATAGACGCTCCCACGATGGTTAATTCATCCTTTCCTTCTTTGTGTGCATTGATATAATTCAGTGCCTCCACTAATGCCAGCGCATTCTGCTCGACATAGGTACCGCCATCCGTAAAATCAACAATCAAGACATCATGCCCATAGGCACGTAGACTGTCCAGCATATTAGTTTGATTGGCTACAGATGCATTGGATATGCAATACAAATTATTGGCTGCACTACGTGTAGAGAGTAAACTTCGACTATTTTGCGGATCGAATCCCTCGATAATAAGTACTGGCTGATTGAATCCCACCGTATTCAAACAGCTCTTCCAAACCCCTATTTCCAAACTAGCCATTTGCCCTTTAAAGGGAATAGTCCCGTTGATAGCTATGATTTGATCAGGATTAGGAAAAACAATTGAAGACTTTGCATAAAGTATTTGAGCGGAGCTATACAAAACCTTGTTACCGTTATATGCCTTGCAATACAAGCGGTGTAGAGAATAAGCGCTATCCAGCACAAGGTTTAATGGATTGCCTGGAGCAATGAGATTATAGTGCAAGGTATCATCCAAAGAAACAAATAGCTGTAAATTACTTCTCCAATTTTTTTGTATAAAAGCACTATCTAGAACAAGAGAAAAACTGGCTTGATTAATGGAATCCAACAGACTTCCCATCAAAACTAATGTGTCAGTTTGAAGGGTAAATTTTGAATTTTGGGGATATACAAAACAATGCTTTAGTGTATCCCAATTTTGTAAAACGAACAAGCTACTATCTTGATAGCGATTGACTTCCGCAGCAAAATACTGTAGGCAAAGTGTATGAGAAGTATTCCAAAGGGAGTCACTTTTCCTTTGTAAAACATCTACACTTGGGTACCTATTATTGACTTGTGCTTGCTGTGCTTCAAATAATACCTGCCGAATTAAAGGAGCGTCGGCAATGGAGTCCCGAACATCTCCTTTAAATTTCGACAAGTTTGTGTACTGCGCAGCGCGATTCCAAAGAAAGCCTCCTGATGAGAGCATCAGAGAATCATTCCCTCCACGCGTTTGAGCATGAGAGATAGGAACGCATGCAACACACATAAGATTAAGCAGCACGCTTATAAGACCGATTTTCTTAGAACTTTTCATGGCTTACTTCGTTAAATCGTTCAACTCATTTTTCAAAGCAGCCACCTCTTTTTCTTGCTGAAGTAGATATAAGGCTAAAACCTCCACTTGTTCAACTAATTGCTTATTTAGCTGGTAAAGAGAAAGGCCTTGCGTTTCATACAAAGCAGCAGAACTTAATAAGGGTAAATGATGATGTTTCTCAATGGAATTTCGAAACGCCTCCATACTAGGCAATACATAATCAGGACTAAAAACATAATCCGGAAAATTGGATGCCTGTACAATAATATCATGTGCAAATAATGTGCCATTTGTTGCGTTGGCCTTTATCATTTCATTTCCTGCATTATCAAATACGGATAAATCACCATAAAAATCTGAAGGGCCGTTCACAATTAGTGCCCCATTCAAACGTTCTGATCCATTAACTACCAAGGGGCCATTTTGGAAAGTTCGACTATTAATAGTGGTAGTACCTACCCAAGCGCAAGTAGGAGAAACAAATTGTGTATTGATAGTAACCCCTTTTTGATCTAAGGTTAAAACATCCAAAGCTTTAAATGGACAATTGTCCGCAACTCGACAAGCATCCAACCAGAAATGCATATCATGCGCATGCTCAATTAAGGACGGACCCTCACAATCCAATAAATCATTGCTAGTAATTGGCAGCGTATCTTCTCCTTTGCCTTCTCCAATCAAAATATCACCTGGTTTAAATCCGTAATAATTAAGCGTATTACTATTCCCGCCTGTATTCGACTTATTGACGACTCCTGCAGTGCCGAAGAATACCACCCCCGAATCGACACTGCTCGCGGTAGTCATCAAATTTTGGGCAAATACACCCGTTCCTAACAAAAACAGTCCACTAATCAAACTCACTATTTTTAAAATTTTATTGTTCTTCATTTTCACTCATTTATTCTGCATACTCTACTTGGCATCTGCACTCCATTCATTCAATTCGTTTGAATGATAGTACAAAAGTATAGGCATCCTAGCTGCTTGCAAGGGAGATTGTATGAACGTAGCGAACTAATGTATAAACGTTACAAAAGGACGTACCAATGTTGTCTTTTGACAAAAAACTGCATAAAAAAAGCGCCCATTTGGGCGCTTTTTCGAGTTAAAATGCGTTCTAATTATTTCTCGCGATTAAAGCGGAGCGTTTTTAACATCCAATTCGGCAAAGGCTTCATAGAATCACGTTTGCGCAAATCGAGATACCATCCAATTGATTTTAACATCGGAATTTTAAAGGTTTCAACATACTCTAACAAAGTACCATCCGGGTCTTCATTATAGGTAAATTGACCAGCTGCTTCACCCATATCAAAGGCACCGGCACTATTAACTGTTAAAGGGTATCCTAAGGCTTCACAATTATTCTCATGCGCTTTCATTCCAATTGTATCAAAACACAAATGGATATAACCTAAATCGCCCCAGTAGCGATTTGCAAAGCTATGTGGCTGTTCTTTACACTCATCCGTACAAATTAATTCAATCTGAGAAGGACCCAGCATACGTGAGAACGCTCCTGTCACACCCTTACTTTGGGTCAATAGGACACGACGTAAATTAGACTTTCCGCCCGGTACATTTTTCAAATCTTCAAAGACACCTGTCTTGTCATAAATTACCTGATCAAGATTAAGCACCTTCTTATAGAAAGCAAGTGCTTTGTCCATATCCTTCACTGCAATCACTGCACCAACTACGCCACCTGTACTTGCTGCTGAAAGTGGTTCTGCAAACCAGTTTTCATCCTCTACACATTGAAACAAATTTCCATAAGGATCAGTCAGCCAAAGGCTTTTAAAACTATTATCCTCCAAGTTCTTTTGAAGCAAGTTTACATGTTGATTCTCAAAAAAGTTAGCCGCTTGCGTTAAAGAACGCGTCTTCATTTTAACCGCTACAATTCCAGCAGTTGAAAGGGTGATTGGAAAACTTGCGGGCTGCGGTTTGCGACTGGTATATTGCCAAATTTCAAAACCAGCTCCACCAGCAACATTAAGCGCAAGATAGGCTGTTCGACGATGTGCTTCACCGCCTGTATAGCGTACCATTAATTTAGCTTCTGCGCTATCACGAAACATTGGAATATCCATTCCAAAATGTTTCTTATACCATTGGTAAGCTTGTTCAACATCACTTACCCCAATTCCAACTTGTTGTATACCTGCGAAAACTGATTGCATTATTTATCTTTTACTTTTTGTGCTAATTTAAAAAACAGCTGATGAGAAATGGCCTTCAAACGTAGTAGTAGCGTTTCGTTTTGTGCAATAATCACTTCAAAGCGACCTTTGCTGGACGCGTTTAAAATTTGACGAACACAGGCATCCACTGGAATACCATTTTGCTGACCAGCATCCATTTGATTATGACTAGTACCATCCCCTTTCATGGCATTCATTGAAATAGGTGTTTGCACGCGCCCTGGACATGCTAATGTAATTCGTAAGCCATTCGCATAATTCTCTACCTGCAAAGATTCGAAAAACCCATGCAAGGCATGTTTGGAGGCAGCATAAGCGGAACGTTGAAAGAACCCAAACTTTCCAGATAAGCTGCTTAGAACAATTATTTTCGGAGCCGTGCATTTATGTAATAGCGGAAGCAACCCTTTTGTAAGGATGACCGCTGAAAAATAATTCACTTCCATCAAGTAGCGATCGACCTCCAAGCTAGTCTCGGCAGCATAGCCACGTTGACTCAGACCTGCATTATTGATCAGTAAATCAACATGAGCTTCGGCACGGGATAATGTTTGAACCAACTTCTCTACCTCCGAAGGCTTAGACATATCACAAGTCAAACAGATGGAAGAAGCTCCTTGAAGAGATGCTTCGTGTGCAACTTTTTCTAATCGTTGCATATCACGTCCGACAAGATATAAACGTGTACCAGACTGAGCCAATTGCAGTGCAAATTCAGCACCGATTCCAGAGCTTGCGCCTGTAATTACGACTACCCTATCTGCTCTTAATTTTTGACGATGCATAGGCTATAAAGATACTAAATTATCGACGTTGCTGTAACTGCTGTTTCGCCCAACGATCATAATCAATTAAATCGGCATCCTCTGGCAAACTGTTATCACGATTACTAATAAATTCTTGTAAGCGCGATTTCCAATCCTTCAACAGTTTTGGCTTTGAAAGCATCCCAATTAATCCAAGCATTTCTTTTTGACGACGACCTTCAACACTTTCAAATTCTGACTTAAACTGTCGCAAGATCTGTTTTTGACGATACAAAATCACTTCAAACTCCTTACGTTCTAAACGAATCATTAACTCCAATACTGCCAGTTTTAATTGCAAGAGCGGAGCTGCTTTTTTAAAACTACTACGCGTGCTTAATGCGATAATATGATCAATAGATTTTTCAAAATTTTTATCGCGGTAATAAAGAATAGCAAGGTTGATTAACACGAAATGGAAGTAGAAAGATTCTGCTTGAATCTTCTTTTCATCTTTCAATTTCTCCAATAGACTAATCGCCTTCACCGGATCGATTACAGAGTAATTAATGATGAGTGCATTATAATAGAAAATTAGATACTTATCCTCTAACATTCTTTCATACTTCTCCATCTCATTCTTCAAAGCTTCCGCCGCTTTTAATGACTGTGTATACCTTCCATTTTTAAACAAAGCGTTGACCCAGTAGGTATGCATTTTTAAAGCAATTTCATGATGCGCTTTATCGAACCACTTTTTCTTTTTAAATAACTGAATAGCCTCTTGCGCAAAGGTTTCCAGCTTAATATAATCGTGTTGCTGTAATAAAATTTGACTAATTGCGTCAAAGAATTTCACCTGGAAAACGCGCGAATTTTTCCATTCATTCTCAAACGAAGTTCTTTTTAAAAGCTGTTCCAAATATTCATACAGCGTTGCATTCTGTCGACCATAATTCTGACTCACTTTTAAATCGAAATGTATTTGTGCCAAAATTTGATCCAAGGCAGCAATTGGTTCATTCTTTTTTGCGTTCGAAGTTCTTTTTTCAATTATCTCCTTTGGATTGGCCGTTGTATGGTCTGCAGCTAACTTAATTTGCTCGCTTAAAATTAAATCCAACAAACTAAATTGCTCTTCCTTCTCTGCAGTGCGTTCCAATTTATTTAAATAATAAGCAGCAACTTTATAATTCTTCTGACCATAATGATGCTGATAAATAAGTAAGCCATAGAGAAGTTTCATCGACTCATCCTCTTCCATATGTTGGACGACAAGGCTTTTATTAACGACAGCGAGTAGTCTGTTTTTTAAACGATAAAAACTATTCATTCCAGCACTCTTCCCATACCATTTCTCCGCAATTAAACGCTCATTCAAGCCTTCCCCTTGTTCTCGATATAAATCAAACAGCTCCTTATCCTTACGGGTGAATGCATAATCTTGACGATCGACAAAAAGGCGGAAAAAGCGCACTTCTTCCTTCGTCATCTGTGTAATAATTTTAGCCAACAAATCCATTGCAAACCCTTTTATATGGGGAACGAATACAAAGTTACACTTAATTTTAAATTTTTGGACGCGTAAGATTTTCTTTATTTTGTACTTCCTTTTTGTAAAAAGGGTCTTAAATTTGATTTATCAAACGGTACGAATTATGTTAAAGCGCATTTTCTTATTAGCAGTTTTGTTGTTACCCATGTTAGCGTGGGCGCAACCTCAATTGCGTATTATTGCGTCTAACCCTCCGTACATTTCTTTCCCATCTATTGTTACCGTATCACAACCTTCTACTAATTACAGTTTCGATGTTGTGACTATCAATACAGGGAATGCGGTATTTACAGGAACCGTTGATTTCTTATTGAAAGCAGGTAATGGTCCTGTGGACACTTTAGCTTTAAACGTTCCTATTACCAACTTAAATCCATTGACGGATACATTCCCTTATGTGGTGTTTAATTACAGTCCTGACCCTCAACACTTTTTAGTACCAGACGATATTGTGGTTATTTGGCCGCGTGTTCAGACTGCTGACAGCTTTCAAATCAACCAAATTCTCATTGACAGTTTCACTCAAAATGTACATGTCAATTTCTTTACCGGCATTGAGAGCATTCAACCAAACAACCACATTGTTTTTGATGCCGGTACTAACCGCATTTACTTAGACAAATCCTTGCAAAACGGGAGTTCCTTTGAGTTATATAATTCAATTGGCCAAAGAGTCTTCTCTTGCAAAGCAGATAAAGAAATCCAACTGCCTTTTTCACTCAGCACAGGGGTATACGTTGCTGAAGTGATTCAAAATCCTAACAGGGTGGTCCAAAAAATCAGCATTCACTGATTTTAGAAAAGGGGCGGCAAACTACACCGCCCTTTTTTTTATTTAGTTCTCTCAATAGTATAAGTAATCAGCTGCGTAAGGGAATCAGCATATTGATTCTTTGGGCAAGTCGCCATCGCATTCAGCGCGTTTTGATAAAACGCATTCATTTTATTTTTTGCGTACTCCATTCCTCCAAGTTCGATCACCTTTGCAATCAACCAATCGACCTTCTTTTTATCGGTATTATGGCGTTTCACCACTTGAATCATCTCTCGACGAAGCTTACTATCTGCTTTTTGCAAAGCATATATTAATGGAAGCGTCATTTTCTTTTCTTTGATATCGATATGGGTAGGCTTGCCTACATCGGCATCTGCATAATCAAATAGATCATCCTTAATTTGAAAGGCCATTCCGACATCCTCGCCTATCTGATAAAACTGTTGAATCGTTTCTTTGTCGGCTCCGACAGAAGCGGCTCCGATAGCGCAAGAAGTTGCAATTAAGGATGCAGTTTTACCTTTGATAATATCATAATAAACCGCTTCATCAATATCTAGGCGACGCGCTTTTTCGATTTGCAACAATTCCCCCTCACTCATCCGCTTCACCGCATTACTAACAATTTGAAGCATATCAAAATCGCCATTATCTACCGCGAGCAATAAGCCTTTGGATAACAAATAATCACCAACTAAAACTGCAATTTTATTCTTCCATAAAGCATTAATACTCCAGAAGCCGCGGCGTTGATAGGAATCATCCACTACGTCATCATGAACGAGTGTCGCTGTATGCAATAGTTCAATCATGGAAGCCGCACGATAGGTACGATCTGCAATATTACCATTTGTTCCTGCACTTAAAAGCACGAACATTGGACGCATTTGTTTGCCTTTGCGACGAACAATATACTTCATAACTATGTCGAGAAGAGAAACCTTGCTCTTAAGGGCATTATCGAAATAATGCTCAAACTCTTTTAGTTCAACGGCAATAACAGATTGTATCTTCGAAACGGACACGAGTAACTATTTAGTACTGCAAATCTATAAGAAAATGGGCAGTATTTCCTGATTATTCCTTTATAATCCGCTGTTCACAAATTTCTTGATTGATATCTAGTCCAGTAATCACAAATACGCCTGCATCCTTTAACTTAAGCACCTCGCCGTTCGCAGCATTGCTTCCTTGATATATCAATTGTCCATTCGAACTAAAAATGGCATAGGCCAAAAAATCGTGACTAAAGACCCAGTCACCATTTCGCTTTACAAGAATAGACGTCTTGGCATTAATTAGATCGTCACTGATTCCAACATTAGGCACCGCATAGTCATTAAAATTTTCATCAGCGCCAATATCTAAGGCACTCCCATTTAAACGAGCTTGCCCATCGTAATCCGTGGATCCTGCATCCGGCAACCAAACAGCATTCCCTTTATTTATAAGGGGCGAATTGTTGAATAGGTGCGGATTAAAGGTTAAAGCAGTTTCATCCACCAAATTTGGCAATTGGAAATCACCATGCAACTCCTGTCCACTAATACTCTTAAAATAACCCAAAGCAGTGCAAAATTGATTATTCCAAGCAAAATTCATGTTTGAAGGAATAGCAAATGGCGAAGCATAAAAATTATAGTCAAAGACATTTTGAAGATTCGTCAAACCTTTCCAATCTGCGTAAATAAAGTTCACCGCAGTACCTGCATAAATTAAATTATTCCCAACTGTTATTGAATCTGCAGGAAAGCTAATTAATTCGTAGCTATTAGAGAGTGTGTTATTTTGAAAAAAGGTATTATTGAGCACCTTGACATTCTTTACCCAGCCACTATTAGGATAACTATATGCGCCAATATTTATTCCGGCTTGATGATTAAGGCAAATGATATTATTCCGAATGAGATGATTTAAAGAAAAGGAATTCTGCCTAACAGCCGTTATACTAATGGCCATATCATTCTGAGAAATCCAATTGCGCTCGACAGTCACATTTCTACAAGAGCTAATGGCAATAGCACTTTGATAAGAGCCTGGCGTTAGGTTATAATTCGAATCAATCTTATTGCCAACAATTGTCAAATTACGAACAAAATCAAAACTTGTTTTTTTAGAAACAGAATCTGCGCCACTACTTACAATAGCAGAGGAACGACAATGATGAATATGCGAATGTGTAATGCTAATATCATGAACGTTTCCATTAAGAACGATTCCATTAAGCAAGGAAAAATTAGCGTCTCCGATAGTACAACTGTCTATCAAAACATGATGAACGCCATTAGCGGTGGTGTCATCGCCCCAAAAAACAATACCAGTGGCATTTGGATTGAGTAGATTCGTGAATGAACAATTCTTAATGCTTATATGATGTGAATTTTTACCGAAGCCGATGGCAGATTGATAAGCCGAAACGCTATTATCGTTGAATTGAAAATTCAACTTTTCTAAGCGCATATAGGCCTGCCCGTAAAAGGTGAAAATATTCCAACCGGTAGTTCCAGCGGCATCTATAATCACTTGATCATTTTGATAGGGCTTGAAAACAATCTCATTTCCTGGAGTTCCTGTTGTATAGGGTATTATGCGCTCATGATAGGTTCCGGCCTTTATATAAATTACCGTACCAGGAACGGCAGTATTAGCAGCCTTCTGAATCGTTTTGAAAGCGGCATTTAAGGAAGTGCCCGCATTAGCATCACTGCCAGATGGTGCAACATATAAGGTGTTTTGAGCAAAGGCATTACCTAGCAAAAAAACAACAAGAAAAATTACAGTAACGCAAGCGGAGTTTCGCATAGTCCAAATTACTTATAAAGTCTGTTTTTTTCAAATTAGTTATCTACTATTCGTTCGCGAAGGCGTACCTTTAATAAATAATTAGGTTTATGGAAAACAATACTTGTGAATGGTCGATTGACGGTATGACTTGTCAAACTTGCTCCTTGAATGTGAAGAAAATATTAGAGGAATCTGGCTATACAGATGTCAAGGTTAGTTTAGCTACGAAATCAGTAAGATTCAATGTAGCTGATACAGTCAATGAAAAGAAAGTAAAAGAGCAATTAAAAAAGGGCGGATATACCGTTTTAGAGAAAAATAACGGCTTAAGCAGCAACAAACATTTAGCATTAAAATTTTGGTTGACCGCCATTTTAACAGCGCCACTTTTAATACACATGTGGGTAGATTGGCATTGGCTTCATCAGGCATATGTTCAATTCATTTTAGCGACACCCGTTTTCATTATTGGCTGGCAGACCTTTGGTAGAGGCGCTTTCTATTCAATGAGAAAGGGTTCGACCAATATGGATGTTTTAATTTTAATGGGAGCAACAGCGGCCTATGTTTATAGTATGGTCAACTGGATTAGTGGAGACATGCAAAGTATGTTGTATTTCGAAACGACAGCCTCCATCATTTGTTTTGTATTGTTAGGAGAATTTATTGAAGACCGAAGCATTCATAAAACTAATGCAGCGCTAAGAGCTTTAATGCAATTGCAAGAACCAAGCGCAAAATTATGGACAAAAAACATGCAGACAGGTCAGATAGAAATTCATGAAATCGCTGCTACGCAAATTGCTCCAGGGGATCGACTGCAGGTGAATACTGGAGATAGAATTGCAACGGACGGAAGTGTTTGGGAGGGCGAAGTTTTAGTCGACGAATCTATGCTAACCGGCGAAAGTAATCCAATCTTGAAAAAACAGGGAGATGCTTTAACAGGAGGGACAATCGTACTAGATGGCAGTGCGGTGATGAAAGCCCAAAGTGATATAAAAAACAATCGATTGGCCCATATCATCGAATTAATGAAACAAGCGCAGAGTGATTTACCGCCTATTCAAAAATTAGCAGATAAAATTTCAGCTTGGTTTGTACCTACGGTTTTGATTATCGCAAC
>JACCDM010936142.1_pt1 | contig 21883 bp, 24 predicted proteins | sample 7445851 | NCBI WGS metagenome assembly JACCDM01 (sample SAMN15323438, study PRJNA562643) | freshwater metagenome | isolation source: river surface water | place: USA:Blue River Watershed | collected 2017-08-16
ATTGTGATTCCTATCATCACTACACTAGGGTGGAGATGTTTGGTCTTAATCCTTATTGTAATGGATGTTGTATTGTGATGAGACGTCCACCGCACAGCACAGAGTGTATCCTACCGTCTTAATCCTTATTGTAATGGATGTTGTATTGTGATTGAAGTTAAGGTAACGGCTAAGAAGCTAACGCTTAGTCTTAATCCTTATTGTAATGGATGTTGTATTGTGATAATCGAAATGGGTTGGATTGCTGAAGCAGAATAAGTCTTAATCCTTATTGTAATGGATGTTGTATTGTGATTGGAGAAAATCCTACACTACGACTGGTAAGATGGTGTCTTAATCCTTATTGTAATGGATGTTGTATTGTGATTGAAGACTTTCAAGGACAAGAATGGTGGCGTTTAGTCTTAATCCTTATTGTAATGGATGTTGTATTGTGATAGCAAATTATATAAAAGCCTCTATTTTAATTGATTAACTGTGCTGCTATCAGTATTTCCTTTCATTTTCATGGTTGTTTTAGTCAAAAAAATAACGTACTCGGCTTATCTGTAATCAATTGAATATTCAAATTTTTTCCTATAATTTTCATACTTCTTATATCGGTGGTGTTAAAAGGCACCAACAAAATACTATCCTCATTTTCATAATAAGACTGCACCTCCAACAAAGTTAAATAAATTTCTTGAAACTCTTTTGACATTGTATTCACTAAAAAAACAGATTTCTGAATTCTTACACATCCCTTGCTCTCTAAATATTTAGAAACTCGAACACGTACCTTGTTATTTTCTATATCATACATGATCAAGTAATTCATCGTCAAGCTCTTTTGAGGTTTAGATTTAATAATATCCAAAATTTGTTTGATGCGTTCTTCCAAACTCAATAGATCAAGTTTAGAACTACCGGGATTGCTCTGAAAACCAGAAATACCAGAAGCAAACAATCGTTCCAACCGTTCGCGTAATGGGTATATTTCTTTGCGCAGCCTACCCAAGCGATTTATGGAAAAATAATACTTTGAATAGCCTTAACTGCCAAATCGGCTAGCTCAGTATGACTGCCACTTTTGGTAGTCTTTACAATAGAATATCCCCGTTTTCCGTAAAACAAATTGATTTCCGCCCAATATCTCCCCGCAACGATTTTTAATTTCTTACCATATTGTATTGACGAGACATCTAACAACTGCATCTCAAATTTTTCCAATTCCGTCTTCAAATATGGTATCATGGTATCTAACTCGGCAGGTACGTAATAATTTTTGCTCTCTCTTAAAACGGACAACCGCGGATTCAACTTCTCCTTAATCAATTGAATAACATCATCATTAACTTCACTTACCTCTTTTTTTTGCTCCTTTTCCAATTCATCAAATAAAGTCTTCACATCTTTCAAATCATCCAGCAAACCATCTGAATCCTCCAAATTCACATAATCACTAATTTCCACATCTGTACTTTTTTCGTTAAAATATACATATGCATCCAAACTTAAAAAGCAAGCTCTAGTTACGTCAAACGTTTTCAAATCAAGCGCATTCATACAATTATATTTCAAACCAAATTCCTTTGTGAATAGCTTATAAAAACCTGAAAACAAACCTGAATCCACACACTTCTGAGAAAGCTTGAATATAATCTTCAAGCCATCCCCACTTGGAGATTCAAAAAAACTGACTACTCTAGTATCTTTAGCCAAATCATTTTTTAACTCCTGAATATCAATATCACCTTTAAAGATATGATCAATGTCTAAAACAAAATAAGTAATTGATACAAAATTTTCTTTTCTTCTAATCAAAGGATGGAATCTTGCGCAAACAAAATATGGCAACTGTCGCTTAGCAATTCGATATTTATTTTCATCAATAATTTTCGTAACTCGCAGATTTTCTATAAGTCTACGAAATTCTTGTGAAGGATTGCGTATTTCATTGATAATATCCGCGACAGATATTTCTTGAAGATTATCATTAATTTGGGTGATACTATATCCTTTAAAAATCATATTTAGAATTTAATAATTTCTGAGCCAAATTCTGCGCCTGTAATTCAATGTGAAATCCCCTACTCCTTTCTAATTTATTTAAAACAATAATTTCATTCAAATAATCATTCATCGACTGAATTAATATTCGCTTTGCCAATCCATCAATAATCATCTTTCCATTAGCCGAAATAAAAGAATCCGAGTGAAATGCCTTATCTGTGATCAAGCGAATAGTTACAAAATCAGCCCAAACTCTATATTTCTCAATTACATCAAAAACCAGGGCAGGCCTATTGTAATCATCTCGATGAAACACCCCAACATATGGGTCAATACCCGCTTTGATTAATGCACTTTCGACACGAGCGTAAAGTATGCCGTAAGCATAATTCAAAGATGCATTAAATGGATCAAGCGCTGGATATGTTGATCTTTTTTCGAACTTATACTCTTGTGGCAACATCTCCGAAATCAGTTGAAAATACTTTCTTGCCACAACACCTTCCAATCCTCTTAACCTTGAAGCAACTTCACTGATATGATTTCCGTTTACCAGGTTAATTTTAACAATGACCGCTTCAATAAAATGAATACAACTCTTTATTTTACGCTCTAATCGTAAATCTTTCTGATCAAGAAACCCCATCAACAATGCAATACAATTGTTTAACTTATCATTCAACAATTCCTTTACCCAAATCACTCCATCCTTGTGATGAACAAACTTCATTTGATTGTGACGAATGGTAGATATTGAACCATACTGAACACTCCAAATCCTACCTTGGGGCATGCCTGTAAAATCGACAAAAAGAACATCTATTTGGTGTTTTATTGCCAATAAAACTGCATCGGAACTAATTCTTGCACTTGCACTGATTGAAATGGTTTTAATATCCCGTGGAGATATGCGCTGCACACCTTCAGCTGTTGAAATCAGAAAAAGTCCATTCTCTTTTTTTATTGAGGCTCCGTGTGAATTGAGTACGATATGCACAGGAAATCAATTCTATTTTACCCTGATCCAATAGCCGTCCGGAATAAACAACTTATACTTGGCCCTTGTCAGTCCAGTATATATAACCTTTGCAATTTTCTCCGCATTTTCATAGCTACCCTGAGCCATTCCAAAATCCGAAGAACCCAGATTTAAAAACACATAATCCCACTCAGAACCCTGCGCTTTATGTATAGTTCCAGAATATCCATATTTCGCTTTCAATGCATTCAAGTATGGATCTTTCCTTTGCTCCGTTTTATACTCAAAAGAATTCCGAGCAATATTAGCCTCACGCATTCTTTTATCAAAATCAATCATCAGATTCTGAGTTTCTACGGCAGACATCTGAGAGGATGAACTCGTTAAAAAATTTTCAACCAAGTAACATTCAATATCCTCGTTTGTACCTAAGACACGACAACTAACTTTCACAAAAGTCAATTTGGCTTTGAAGACACGCTCATCCCATATTTTTTTGACAATCAGACGTTCTCCATTTTCGATACCGTAAAGATAGTTTTGAAGATAATTTATTAATATGTCTCCTACCTGCAAATTCAATCCACCTGAAATGCGCTCCTTGATTAACTTGTTAAAAGTCTGAATACTCCTATTGGTGTATCCAAGACAAAAGCAGTTATCAACGCCATATTTATCCTGATGCGCTAAGAAAGTTTCAACGAGCTCGGCTGAGTTTTTCATTAATTGAATATCCAAAGCAGTAGCCTTTTTTTTCAATTTAGGCCATTTCTCAACTCTACCACTCACAATTTTCATTCTTAAATCTGTCGCCATATCCAAAATCCCTGAATCTTTGGATTGTCGCATCACCTCTGTCAATTCATACTCCTCAGTTGGCAATTGCATCACATGCTTAAAGTAATCCCCATTCAAAGCGCTGGGATTGCGCTCTCCATTGGGAGGGGGTAGTTGGCATGGATCACCAACAAAGATGAATTTCTCATTCATTCCAAAACAACTATATAAATCATTTAGCAATGATCCCGTTCCAAATTTTGTTATTAGAAAGGTTTCTCTTTGTTGTGATGATATCATAGAAGCTTCATCAAACATAAAGATCGTAGAACGTTGCTTGGAATTTTTAGGTTTTAATAAATCGGAAAACAAATCATTCATCGATGAAGTTCGTGACTTCAAGACAAAATTGGAATAAATATGACCATCGCCTCCTAACCATGCTTTTTCTTCAGTAGCCGTAACCTTGTCGAAAGAGTATAAAAGACCATGCATAGTTGAGATAACACCATGCTCAGATTTCTGATTAAGCTTTTGACGAATGACGCGCGCCGCCTTATTGGTAGGGGCGGCCACCACTGTTCTATATTGCTCTGAGCTCACTATATAATCATAAAAAAATTTTAGCAAAGTCGTCTTTCCAGTTCCTGCATATCCCCTTAAGATAAAAACTTTATTGGGATTAGTTGGTTTAATAAATTCTTTGAATGCTTCAAATACAACGTTTTGTTTTTCAGTCAACAATAAATTCTCTTTTACTTTCTGAATTTCATTGATTTGCTCAACAAATTGATATTTCCGAAAATGAACAAACTTAAATTGACTAACCTTTTGATCCCCATCCATTCGCATCATTCTTTCTGTAGTACTAGCAAAACAGGGGATCCCATGTTGCATTAGGAAGTATACCAATTGAAATGTAAAATTCATCTCACCCATGATGTGCACAGCACTGGGTTTCAAATCCACGATTTGTTCAAGGTAGTTTTTTACAAACAATTGCAGCTCAATTTCATCCCATTTGGGATCAATCAAAGGGAAAATTAAATCTTGCACTGAACCCCACCGTTGAATGGCTTCACTTTGTTGGGTATCTCCCCATGTTGAGAATGGGTGGTTTGAAAAATTTATAAGCATATACTATATTTAATACTCACGAAATTGTACGAAACGAAAAATTGACGTCTTTTTTCCATCTTCTACTTCACTTATTCTTTCAGTTGTGCTTGCCACACATATTATTCCAATTGATTTTAATAGCGTGACACAAGCAAACGTGAAATTTAACTCACCCATAATGTGCACTGCAGAAGGCCTATTAGATTTGATGAAAGCTACATGAACCTGTGCCAAATCGAGAACTCCTACCTTATCCGTTGATGGGGATATATCTGGAAATTCAATATCAACTATATTTCCATAACGTTTCTCGGCTTCTAAAACTTGACTTGAACACCAATCCGAAGATGGATGATTTGAAAAATTGATTAACATCGAATTTTCAATTTAAGAAATATTCAATCTTCTTATTCCGATATTAAACTCTTTGCATCTCTCCAAGATCATAGCGTTATTATTCAAGGAGGTTATATCGTAGTTAATCATAAGTAAGTTCTCTGCAATTTTACCTCCATACAAATTCTTTCTAGCATACATCTTATTGATTTCATCTGGTAAAATACTACCTGATTTACATTCAACAAACAACAATCTATCGCCCTGATTTAAGATTATATCCACCTCATTTTTATCTAATTTCTTTTGTGGATCGGAAAGAACTTCAAAAACGACATTTAAAAGTAATTCACAATTTGGAAACTGCTTCTCCAGAGATAGCGCGCACATAATCTCGAACCACTGAGAGTTAAACAATAAGTCATAGACTGCCTGTCGATTTTCATTCAATTCTAACAACAATACATCTTCGTGATAGAGCTCAAAAATCGAATCTGTCCATTCCACTTCGAACTGATCCTGTCTTGCAATCACATTTTCCAACGATGTATGAACGTTATTAAGATATCCGGTCCCCTTTGAGTCAGCTAGATTTCCCTTCTTCATCTCCTTCAATGTACGCACCAAAATATTATTAAAAAACTTATCCCAAAGTTTTCTGTTCGAGGTATACAATTCTTGAATTTCATTCAATGATTCACTGAAGCGTGACTGAACTTCTGGTAATGTCATATAAGACTTTACCTTTTGCCCACTCAATGAGATGAACTCATTAAAACTTAAATTTTCAGTAAAAGTATCCAAAGATTCATCTGTGCCTCCAAACATCCAATGTATCCGCTGTTGAAAGTCGACATATAGCATACGCTTTGCTGTATTGGGTATTGATTGAAAAAAATTAACGGCTCCAATTGCCATTAATTTGTTTCCACCTGTAATGTTAATGGTTACATCATCATCGGGTAAAATTGAATCTATTGACCCAAATGCTCCCACAAGACTTTTAAAATCATCTGCATCCACATTTACGGATTGACAAATACAATCGCCCTTTTTCACAAGTTGCTTTAAAATATCATTTTGTCCCTTTGTTTTGGTAGAAAATATTTGAATTAAAAGTTCTGGCTGAAACTCCTTGTATACTCTGTAATTTGGAATTGTCTCTTCTCCAATCAAAGAAATTAAAACATGTCTTCCCATAAAAATTAATTAAAAATTCGATTGATGTTTTCTTGTCTTACCCATGTCTCAATTTTTTTCTTAAAAACACCATTTCCCCATTTCTTTGCCTCATCTTTTGACATGTCTTTCTGCTGTTTGAAGTTCAATACCATGGTAATCAATTCATCTTCAAAAGCACTACCTTTTATTTCCTTACCGGGCATTTTTTTCTTCCAATCATCAACAGCTTTGATAAAATTTTCGAAGCTGTTCTTCTGTGATAAATCCTTAACTCGCTCTGGTATTTCGGTAGATGCTGATATTTGGTTTATCAATGCACGCAACTCATCAATTCTAGCATCATTAGGATTATTCAGTATAAAAGCGGACATTAAAGCTTTGTCTCCTGATGATATAGCGATATGAAAAGACTCATTCAACTTAAAATTCTTTTCGATTTGAGGAAATGTTCTTACAAAAGATTCCAAGCTATTGTCTTGTTTAATTTCCATAGCGAGAGAATATAATTTTCTCGCTTCATCAAACTTCAAACTATTTGCACATTCATGCGCGCTAGCAATCAATTCATTAAATCTCTTCTCATTTTCTAACTTGCGTTGGTTCTCAATTTCCTCTAGTTTATTTATGTCCTCCAAAAATTTGGAATCGACTAACGTAGAGATTTCTTTGAATCCATTAACCTCGGAGTAATCATCCAAGTAACCTTGAGTTCCCAACTTCTTTATTTCCACAAATTCATTTGAGCCTTTCATTTCCAATAACGGAGCCCTCAAGCTTGAATCTACTTTATCTGAAATCGGAAAGGCTGATACAGAAGCCCATTCCCTAATCTGATCTGTTTTACGCCAATCTTTCTGAAATACCTTTCTTGTATGAATATTCATGGTATGCTCGAAAACCTGCAACTCAGATATAAAATCGTCAATATTCTTTATATGTATGGAAATTGTACCGTAACCCATAGATTTTGCCAATCCTATATTATGGAAATACAATCCCTCTTGATTATGAAAAGTTAATGCTGAAATCAACGCCCCCAACTCAACTCTTGTTAAGTTGAAATACCTCAATTTACCTTTGAATACTGTATTGGCTTGAATGGGTTTAAATGTGGTTCCTACATTAGTCAGATTTTGATCTGCACTATACGATCCTTTTTTGACAGTACTGTGTATGGGATACTTTTTATACCCCTTTAAACTTGCCGTAGAACTATTGTAATTAGTACCGTTTTTTAAATAATACGGTGTAAAGGAAGCTTTTGGACCACCTAAAATTTCAACAACCTCATCCTCAAATTTTGGATCAATGGCAATCGCTGGACCAAACATTACCCGCCCTCTCAAACCTTCCATACCATCTGTGTATCCAAACATGGATTTGGCCAGATCCAATTGATTTTGCTCGTAACTTAATTGAGGCAAATCGTGAATGCTTTTCTCAAAAGGCAATTTATACATATATGACAACCCGAAGTGTACAACTTGCCCATTTTCCTCTGTGAAAAACACTGGTACCTCTTCATTATTATTCAACTTATTCTTCCAAAATTTCCAATCTTCCGAGATTGAATTGGGGTCATGTTCCGAATATAAAAACCTAAAGTCCCTTTGTAAATCTGATGAAATATCAAAGCTTCCTTTTGTTTTGCTTTCAAATACAAACTCAAATACTTTGCCGCTTGGCTTCTGCCCATTTGGTTCTTTTCGAGGGCCGGGCTGACCTGTTAGAACCAACACACCATGACTCTCACCTTGCCTATCATACACCGCCACTCCTTTGGGTTTACTCCGAACTGAAAAATCTAAGTTAAAAGTAAAATTTCCCAAATTCATACCTTTACACATTTCAGTGTACTTATACTTTGCAGTTTTTTCTTTGGGCTGTTTATTTAAAAAAGAACTTCTAAAATTGGTACCTAATGCAAGATCAATTTCGGCATGATGTACATGCCAAAATGAGCACTCAGAAATTTTCCAACTTCCATCAATTTCTTGATTTAGCCAACCAGCCTTAACCTTATTGGCATCATATTTTGATTTATACTCAGAATCCTTTGTTAAATCACGGTATCCAAAACGACCGTTGTTTACCAATTTTTTATTCATTTCTGAGAAAGAAATTATCTCAACAGTACTTCGCACCAAGCCTTTCAAGCTTGTTGCAGGAATAAAGTAAATCTTTTCTCCATTCAGGACATAATTTGAAAATTCCACGGAAATATCACCCTGCTTTGATTTGCCATCTCTAATAAAAACAGGGGAGTTAGCCTTAATCTCGAACTCGATTTCACCTGATCTACCATCGATGAACGGTTGTTGAAAAGATATATGTTTCGCCCATTCAGGATAAAAAACCTGATTTTGCAAGGGTGCTGAAATAAAGCGGTAAGCTGAATTAAATTTCATGATTCTTAGAATTTACAAAACCAACAAAAACTTTTGCAACGCACTCGTCTACTTCCATTTCTAAACAAAATTTGTCAGCGCTTGACTTCCAAATTTCGAGAAATTTCAATTTCGACACTCCTTCAAGGCGATGCGCAAGAAACTCCACTAAATATCCACTTTCAAAATCATTATCATCCAAATGAAACAATCGAATATCCAATCGTCCAGAATGTTTGATTTGCACAGAACGCTTTTCTGACTCATCAAATAAGTACCCTTCCACAATAAAAGGATTGGTTGATTGAAAATTCGCTTTTACAAATTCTTGCCCAGTTAGTACAATTGGCTTTTTCTGATCTGACAACCATACATACCCAACGTAATTTCCTTTTGGAACTCCATCCAAATTATTTAATCTTTCAACTTTCATTCTCGTCTATTTTGAATATTCGAACATCAGCAAACCATTTTTATAGCAGTTCCCCACAAATTGGCCAAATCCCTTTGTAACACCCCCGCCTAATGGTAATAGTCCTGTACAGATATCCTCTAATGTTTTTTCAAATGCCGATATCACATCATCAGAATAATTCCTATTGACCAATTGAATATCAATATCAATATTCGCGGATTGTAAATTACTCACCTTCTCTGAAAACAAAGCTCCATGTATTCCTCCTCCAGTAAATCTATCTATAGCGACATGGTTAAAAACCTCTGTTGAAGATGTCTCAACGGGCTGAACAAAAATGTCATTTAAAAAAATATTTCCCGCGCTCGGGTTTTCATCGGAAGCACTTGAACCGAATAACTCATGTTGAGCTTTTAGTATAGGTTTATTGATATTTGCATTTATATCAATAAAGCATCCTCTCAGTCTGTTGTAATGAAAATTAACACGAGAAGAAATAGCACCCTTAACTGAAGTAGCCGGAATGAGATGATAAGATTGTTCGGACAATTTTATCCCATTGGTTGAATATTGCAGAATATGCTCAGAAACTGGAATATTATCTACTTCGTCATCACCAAATCCCGCAGAAAAAAAAGTAAATGACTCAGCTCTTAGAGACAACTTGTAGGAGGTTAATGATGACAACCCAACACTTTCATCATTAAAATCTTGCCATTGAACTATAGAATTCAAAGATGGATTCAATTCTAAATAGTTTTCAAGATCACTTTGATTATTTAGATTGAAAACCGCAGTTGATTTTCGCAACAATTTCAGTCTACCCCATCCATTTCTTGTTCCGCCACCAACACGTAAAACACCACTTTGCAATACTCCAAGGACACAATTCCAAATTTCTTCATCACTTTCATCTCCTTCAAGTTCCAATTCGAAAATAAATCGAGCACCTTTAAAAACAATCTCATTATCAAAAAGTCCATGATTTGCGTTGTCTGAAACACCTTTCTCATTCAAACGCACATGTTGTCTTTTAGGCAAATCCGAAAGTACAAGTTTAGCATTATCTATCAATGAATTGTTCTGTTCGACAATCTCTGAACAATGATCATTCGAAACCATGAAATAGGCAGAACTAATTTTCAGACGTGATGAAGTGCTATTCTCCTTGCTTCCAAAAACAGCACTTATTGTCTGTGCATCCATCAACTTAGACTGTACAATCAAATTACGTAAAACTCCTGATAATGACGTACCTGGTATAAAAGGCAAATCATTCACATCCTTAACAACCAATGAATCCTTTGTTAATGAACTTTCACCAGAACCAACAAATAAAGGTGTATCCGCTTGACAAATAAAACGGCCTAAAAAACGAAAATTACTATTCTTCATCGCAATTATTTTTTAGTAATGTTTTTAGCTATTTCTGCAGCTAATCTTTCAATGAATAGAGGCCCTAACAACTGTGTCTCCTCCAAATTCAAAAATTCCCAAAGCATACTCAATCTTCTTGCTCCATTTGCCCCCCAGTACTTCTGAAAGGAAATTCCATGTGTTAATACACCTAAGTCGTTTTTAAAAGAATCCTCAGTCCTTTCAATGGTGCCAAAAAGTTTCTTGATTAGATCGCTCATATTAACTGATTGAAAAGCGCAAGACCTTATAACACCCCACTGACTCCTTGTTACCGTCGACAAAATAGGCATGTAGTATTTGTCTGAATAAACAAAATCGAAAACTCTTTTTGCAATCAAAAGCTCTTTTTGTTTTGTCTCATACTTACTCGAAACATATGAAATTAATGATGATATTTTGATACTTGGGTTCAGGGCATTAACATCGCCAATATCTATTTTCTTTTCACCGTAATTGAAATTACATCTTCCGAAATTATCTGAGGCCAAAAAAGCAGGATTATAAAGCACTTTTCCCAAACCTTCTGCTTGAAATTCACCCACATTGTTCTTTCCAGTTTTAAATGCTCCGGTTACAAAAAAAACCGATCCAGGTGCGATACACAATCTACTTGCGTTATGTGTATTCCTTTTAAAATTCCAACTCGAATACTCAAACTTTCTGACCTGAGACTTCGTCCAATCGATGTATCCAGACTCAAATCCCAAATCAGAAGCCTCGATCTTACATTTCGCATTACCGTATTCATCTAACAAAAATAAATTTGACTGAACATAGACCCAGGTACCCTTGTCATTCTCAAAGAATTCAATGCTTTCAACTTCTTCAATTTCTTCAATCACGACAGATCCAAACTCCGCTGACTTAGACTTTCCAATGTAGTGATTACCTACAATTGTAGAATTAATAACACTGAAATCTTCAGGAAAATCATATTGAATTGAAAATATAAAATCTTGACCTTTCTGAATAGATTCAAATCCAAATAATCCGCCATCTTTTGATGAGCCCGTTTCTCTATCGATAGAATTGTGCAATGTAAATCGTTTACGTATTTGAGCGATACGACCTCCATTATTGAATAAGAATCCACTGTTAATTGATTTGAACTGCACCTTATCACCATTTTCTCTTTTCAATGAAGCCAACCCCTTTAAATAAAAATCACCCTCCTCATCAATACTATCCTTTGGTTTTACAACATTCAAAGGGATTGCGAATGACAATTCATTTCCCCGTGAAATTGTAGCATCACCAAATCGCACTCTTCCAGAATGAAAAAAAGAATATGCCGCATTATCGTCAATAACGCTATATAATCTTGAAGCCGCAATACCCAGAAAATTACTTCCTGGGATATAACTCAAACTTTGTACACTACCCGACGTGGCCAATGAACTGTTAAGTATTACATCTGATAAAAAAGTACACTTGTAAAATACTTCCTTCATAATTAGGATTTCTTTAATTTAATTGAACATCTACCCATTCCTCTGTTTCTTCCTGACCCAATAAAACGGGTGTATCTACATAATATCTCAATAAACTCAAATTCTTCAAGTGGCACATTTCTAATCTCGCCTTCTAATACCACAGGTATGACTGTTTCAATTTTCCTTAGACTTCCATTGGTCGATATTCCATCCTCACCAATTGAAATATTAGCTCTTTCTAGAAATAAATAATCAACCAAATGATGATTATGTCGAAAAAAATCTTTATCAATTAGATCTACATTAGAAAAATGCAATAGTCCCATTGCTCCGTCTTCATCAGAATGAGATTCCTGTCCAAAACATCTCAAAATTCTTGACAAAGAGACATTTGATGCGTTATACTGTAACAAATCATATGCAGCATCTCTTAATAAACCCTTTAATGTTTTCCCCGGAACGTATGGTAATCCATAATCATCCTTCACTACTATTGCATCCAGATGGGAACCTGTTCCTAGACCCGAACCCATGTGCCATTCACTAAAAAAATTTATCTCAATTTTCACAATATTACTTTCCATAATTAAATCCTTGTAAATGAATTAAATCTAAAATTTTCGACTTTCTACTTAGTAATGTTGAATTACTCTCGCTTTTTATCTCGAATATTTTCAATTCGCTGTCTAACGACAAATCATTAAACAACTTTGAGTTGACATCCTTCATCCTCTTTAAAAGAAACCCTGCGTAATCAGAGCTTTTATATGATTCAGAGACAACTTTCCGTAATTTCCCAATTGACTTGCTCCCATCATTTTTTGAGTATTCCAAGAGGCGATCCAAATCCTTTTTTAAATCACGATAATTTGGAAATCCATAATTTTCATGAAGAGCATATGGACCGTAGTAGTAATCCAAACCTTCTGAAGTTGTTAAAGTACGCCTCCTCATTTGTAATAACGACTCTACAAATGAGTCTTGAACTTTAAAGAATGAAAAAGAAGACTGCGGCACATTGAAATTTCTAGGAAGTACTTTTTTGGAAAACATTTTTGCATCACTACAAAGTTGCTCGGCCAAATCAACTCCGTAATAAAAAGGATAGTTCTTTTTTATAAATGCTATGCCTGCACAAGCAGTTATTCCATTTTCGAATCCTTCCACACCCAAATCAGACAAGAATGCAAGCTCTAATTTTGATTGTCGCTCAAACTCCTCTAAAAAATTTACCGTAAATGGAACTGCTAAATCCGCTCTTACAATGATTGTCAAATCATCTCCTCCGAGAAGAACAGGACGTGCTGGATAATAATTCTCTTCAGTCCTCTCCGTAAGTAATTTCTGAAAAGCTATTCTAGATGCGTTTTTAGTGGAATTATCTATAGCCAATGAAAATTTCCTAAAAGCTGACTTGACATCCTCGTTGCTTCTACCGTTCTTCAATACCCTACCCAGGTTCTGCAAAATATTACCTAGTCCATTTCCATCTGCATGAATAATTGCCATCCAAGAGTTGGCGTTTAAGTCACCGCCCACATTTGTAATACTTGACAATTCATGCGGTATTGCCTTTACATTTACGTTTTCACCTAGAAGCACTTTAAAATGCTCTACAGAATCTGACGATTTGCTTTTAGCAATTGCGACAGCATCTATAACGTCAGAATCTTTGCGCATTATACCATTCAAACCAGTTTTCTGAGAGCGTGCTATCGCCATACAACTAACCTCAATAGAATTCAATTTTCTATTCCTTGCGGCATTCAATTCAGATTCCAATTGATCTATTACATCACTCAATGAATCTTCTTCTGTAAATTCGACTACAGCCTGGCTAAATATTATTCCAGGAGCATATTCCCGCACTTTCCGTGGAAATTTCTTAATCATTTTCTGACACGATTCACGGTTCTCAAAAATGTACTTTATTTTACCCGCAGCTCCTACGATAAGCTGATCCTGATCATATCCCTCTACATTAGATTGAAACAATCCTTGACAAATATTCAGCACTATTTCACTTGCACCAGCTATCTCCCTGAGCTTGTTAGAACTAAAAATATAAGATTGTATACCATGAACACTGGCACCATATAAATATTGTGATTTCATAAAGACTTGATTCTTTTTTTTATCATTCCATAACCATGACTAACACTTTTACCTAAACCAATATGAAGTGGCAAATTCACATTACACTCAAATAATATATCAAAAGCCAATAATGGCAATCCTTTATATCGAATTACACGTTGATCTCTTATCTCTAAAATACTAACCGAAACAATATCATGTATTGTCCAATCAATACCTTTAGCAAAAGATAAAATATTAGCTTTTAATACATTTTCCAGTAATTCAACCCTTCCTTCATTACTCGCACAATTGTTGAATTCACCTAGATTTTTTTGATTCAACCCAAGCCAATTTACCATTTCAAAAACATATTTACCCCCAGGATTCAATGATAAATTGTAATTCAGCATCTCCATCTGATGAATTTCCAATATCACTTTTTCATCATGTAATTTAATGTTCAGGTTAGACTTACTAAATAATCGGTGAATTTCCATCGTGCCATCACCTATACATACAATGGCTGAATTACCATATAAAGACTTATATTGAATTAAAGGATATTGGTATAACACCTGGGTATCCGACTTATGATTATGAAACAAAATATGCTCTCGATTAACTTTCTCAATAATAGCGCCTCGAAATGCAGGGACCAACTTCGGTGACAATCTGTTGGCAAACTGTATTGTAAGAATCTTTATTTTTTTTTGCTTATCCTGAACCACCGTGAAAGGAATTATTACATCGTGAAAAATAATAATTCTTGACGAATAAAACAACTTTCTAGAAAAACAACAATAAAAAAATTAAAACAAAATATAAAACAACACTACCATTAATTTTCGACAATTCCCTGCAAAACAATTATTTAAACACTAGACAAATCTGTGCAATCACACTGCATGTTTAAAACACACTTTAAACAACGGGGCTGAAATTATTTGGCAAAGAATGACAACTCAAAAAACTCAATCTGCTTTCCTTCACCCTTCCTGGTAACCCGACATAGTCCCGAACCGTGATAGGCATACCAGCGTAACATCCTATCGGCAAAGCCGTCGTTATCCCAATCCATGACCATATTCAAATCGACAATTCGAAAAGATTGCTCTTCATATCCCCAGGATAAAGTATACTCATCAGAATCTTCCTCCTTTTTGAAAAGAGAGTCTCTTGAACAACGCAAATATTTTTTCGCAATTTTCTCTTCCCCCTTTTTGTTGTCCCAATGCATATAGAACTCAGCCCAACTTAATTTCCTTTTTAAAGCAGAAGAATATGCGTCAAAAAATTCATCTCCATAAACAACTCCCCAGAGAATAGGCTTACAAGAAATATCGTTAGCACTTACTTTTGCCCAATTGATATTTGAAACAAAATCGTTTTTAGCCTTAATAGCTCCACGTTGGCGATAGGCTCTCTTTACCAACGCCAATTGCCCCATATGAACAATCCCGTAGCACTCTCTGACTGTCATCATATCGTTTAGCATGATGTGCGGCTCAATTTTTAAATACTCATCAAACGACATGATCAAGGTATTCTTCCCTTTAAACATTCTTAATCCTAGGGAGTCAAGCATAAACTTTTTGTTGAGACAAATAGTATCTCCATTGATATCCAAGACAGTAATAAATTTAAACAATGAATCATCATAAGGAATTACTACTTCTGAAGTTGGATTAACAACTTCCGCGGCGGAAGTGTCTGTCAGAACAGCTGAATTAGGATCTGAATTGGCGTTTTTACCCAAACAAGTCCCAAGCACAACCAATACCAGAACAACCCATAAAATGCGAAAATCACTTTTCAAAACAAAATTTACAATTTTCATCCATCCATTTTTTTACTGAAGCCAGATAAAAGTCATTGGTGATTAATCGAGCAAAAGACTTTAGATCCTTCTTCATTTCATTTACCCTTTCCATCCTAAATGCCTCATCAAATTCCATGTTACTCTCGTAGCACTTACTCGTTGCCTTTTCCGACAACAACTTAATAAATTCTGCTTTGTCTTTTGCAAATGTGGCACTAACCCTCATGTCATCTGAGCTAACTTTTTTCAGATACAATTCATATTCGACCTGACCTGCTATACTTGCCCATTCGTGTGAAAATGCCGTTCCGCCCAAGTTTGCCGAACTTGCAAGGCCATTCACCGCCCGATATAATTCAAGTAGGCGCTTCCTTTGTTTGGTATATTTCTTAGCTTCAGGTCTTTGCTTCAGAAAATAGGCGTATAGAAGACTGAACACATCTTCATCATACATACTGGGAATCAAATGCAAATCCATTGCCTTTCCAACAGCATCTCTCAATGGAATAGGTTCATACACATCAAAATTCAATTTATTATCAATCACACTTTGATAGAAGTGGCCTTCCACCTTCCAAAGTCTACCATCGTCATTTAAGACAACTGAATCAATGGGTGCTTTATTAATTTTCGGACTTTGAGTCACGACAGAGACGGGCTGAGACAATTTAGATCCGTGGTTTTGAGAAGTTGTATTGCAAGAAGACATCGTTCCCAAGGCAAATAAAATACTTAGAATTACTAATCTCATTCTCACAACACACTAAAATGATTTAATAAACTTTTTCTTATACATCTGAACTGTTCCATTTATCTATTGAAAAACAGTTCAGATTCTGAACATCTAAATTCACTTCGAACGTCGTAATTCCTGCTGATGTTCCATATAACACCTATAGCATTGCGGTTTATTCATGCTCGTTATTTCATATTCTCCACAACTGTGACAAACATTTTCTTGATAATCGAAATTTCCAAAACGGAACCAAACTGAAAAACAATCACCACAATAAGGTTCTTCAGGATTATAATCAATTCTTGATTCACAGCGAATACAATATCCGCTAATATTCTTTTTGATTTGGGGATTCTTACTCTCCAATGGTTTCTTACCAATAAAAAAAGGCCTAATCGTTTCTCTTAAACCAATTTGTTCGGCAGATTGAATAATTGATAGAGTTTCCGCAACCGCCTTATCAAAAAGTTCTCTATCCGAATTCCGATCTATTAGAACCCCCATTTCACGATTATTCTTCTCTGAAAATTCATACATATTCATTGAAGTGATAACCATTTTTGTCTCATTGAAATAACATTTTGCATGAAGATTTTTAAAAAAGAAAATCTCAACGTTATTTAGCTCTGCCAGTGAATTTCTCTCATTCGGTTTTAGCTCGTCTTTACCGTAAATAATTTTTATGGAAACATTTTTATTTGAAGCATCTTTCAACCGCTCAAAGAAAGTCTTTGAAATTTGGAGATACGGTGATACAAGAATTAGTTCAGACTTAGCATCAATAATTATTTTTTCAATGTTGTAAGAAGTTCCATTCGTTGTTAAAAATTCTGCCATTTTAAATTCAAATTACTATATCCATTTATTCATCTTTTCGACTTACCTCAAGCCACGACAAACTCACTTCAAATTATTTATTTATAAAGCAATTATAAAACAAATAACCAATCAGTTATCATCCATGATATATTTATTTAATATCCTACCAAATATGCTTTTCTTTGACAAATCCGTGGGCTAAATGTGGGCTAAATCAAAAACAAAAAATCCCGCAAGCTTCTGGATTCAGATGATTGCGGGAAATTTTAGTGGAGATAATCGGATTCGAACCGATGACCTCTTGCATGCCATGCAAGCGCTCTAGCCAACTGAGCTATACCCCCATTCTTGACGGCAAATATAAGTGGGTTTCATCAACACGCAAAACTTTTGTAACCTCAGCTGACGGCCTTGCCTCTACTGCCTTCAAACGATCCATGAAACAAATACCCCAACAGTCCGCCATACAAGATACTGATCACGGGACTGCCTGATATCACGCATCCTCCGGAATCACATCCCACCAATCGATGGTACAAATAACCCAATATCGCGCCGATCAAAACCGCGCGAATAACTCTCCAATTGTTGATCAATTTTGATTTCATTTTTTTTCTTGTTTTTTACCACCCCGTCCAGACAGCACTCGTGCTCGTCTGGACACCCCTCCTTTCGCTTCGCGTAGGAGGGGATATCTGACTTGCTTTTTTTTATTCATCTTACCACACCGTCCGGAAACCACTTGTGCTCGTCTGGACACCCCTCCTTTCGCTTCGCGTAGGAGGGGAAAAGTGATTGGCAAATTTGCAATGACCTCAGAAATAACTTGGTGATTGAGGTCACGCCGAAAACCTTCACAAAGGGCCTAAAACAAGAAAAGGTCGCTCCGTTGAGCAACCCTTTTCTTTTACCTTAACCAAAACCTATTACTCAGGACGAGTAAAACTTAGATACTCTTTCAACGCAAAAGGTTGGCCATTGTTGCAAATGATTTCTAAAAAAACGTGAAATTATTTTTCACTATGACATCTGACTCTCTAAGATCGCACGCCATACAGCTGGTACCTCATGCGAACGCTGGAGCTTGTGATTGAAACATACCAATACGCAATGCCCCTCAGCACACATGACACGGCCCTGGTCACTTTGTCGCATTATGCGACTGGTTAATGTCAGACTCTTGTTGCCCAACTGACTGCAGTGGGTCTCTATCTCAATGTCGTCTCCGTAAAATACTGGCAATATATAATTCAACTCGTTCTTGGCTACCACAACGCCTTCCTCTACCCAATCCCACTTCTCGTAACGGAGCTGCTTGAAAAAATCAATGCGGGCTTGCTCCAAATAGGTAAAATAAACGGAATTGTTCACGTGGCCCATGGCATCCATGTCCACAAATCGTATCTCTGGCTTATATGCTTTCATATCAATTCAATTCGGGATCAACAGGCAAATTGGCAATCAACTTCCCTCGCGGACCCAACTTCTTCATGATGGACTTCCACAAATCTTTGTCCTCTGTACTCATCAAGGTCCTCTTGTTGACTTTCGTGACAAACCAACTTTTCTCTTTCATCTCCTCTTCCAACTGATTGGCCGACCAGCCGCTGTAACCGATAAAAAATCTTACCGCAGACCACTCTACTTCTCCAGCTATCAATTTGGCTTTTAAGACCTCAAAATCGCCACCAAAATACAAGCCTTCCATGATCATCACACTTTCTGGTATCAGATCGCCCAAAGTATGGATATAAAACAAATTGGAATTCTTAACCGGACCGCCAACACTGATTGAATATGGAATATGCGGAAACTCATCCACTATCTGATCCAACTCAATGTCGATATAGTTATTTAAGACAAATCCAAAACTTCCTTCTTCGTTATGCTCACACAACAAAACGACGGTTCGCTTGAAAAAAGGATCTTCGATGAATGGCTCTGACAACAGAACACTCCCTCTTTCTGGCACTTGATCACTGCTGGGACGTAAATCAATCATGGGACAATGTTACAACAGAAGCGGGTGTCACATGCACTCCAATTTGAAAAATTATGGGAACACTGGGCGGTATCTGCAAACCGCCATTGCCTGCCTTGCCAAAGCAATATTCAGATTGCGCAATGAGCTGTATCGAATCGCCGTCACACAAATGGGGCATGGCCCATTGAACGGCTGGAATCCACTGATCCGGAACGCCCATAACTGCATCCATAGACACTACATTACCCAACGACTTGCCATTCAGAAGGCTGGCAGCAATGTAAGTATGTACTTTATCTCCATGCTGCAATTTGAGTCCTGCATTGGGCTTCTCTATGTTGCGCCATTTCATTCCCTTCCGCTTGTGGTAGAACTGCCCCGCATCAAACCACTTCACAATTTCTTCTTCCTCCCAATCTCGGGTTTGCGCGCGATCCATCCAATGATTGCCCAATTGCTCGGCTGTTGCGAAGCAATGCATAATTTGTACATCAACAAATGCGACGTCACTACTTGACCTTCTCAGCAAGGAATCTTCCTTCATCTCCTCCGAAAAGTCCCAACGCTTTCGCTCTCCCTGACACAGGGCGTATACCCGCTGCTGCCATTCATTTGTGGGCTTTACGGAACTAGGAAAAAAATATACCCAACTGCTATCCAAAACTCTTTCGTCCGCATTCAATCGATATTGCATGCCCACTGCGGCATACATATCTGCCAGCCTGGGTGCATCATTTGTACCGAATTGAATGAGTCGTTCACCAAAAGGCAAGTTGCTCTTGGGTGTGCATTGTACCAATAATAAAATCGACAAAGAGTATAACAACCAACGCATCATCGATTCAAAATAAACAACTCGTAACACAAAGGACTGTCGCCCGGAATTTTGTTGTTGTCTCCAGTAAAGCCGAAGGCCAATATGGATGGGAGAATGATCCGAATGCGGTCGCCCTTTCTACTTTTCTTCACAACCTCGTGAAGACCAGATTCAATGTGATCCTCACCCACTTTGAAAGTGACCGGATCAGCAGGTGTTGACTCGTAACACAACTTATCATTCAATAAAAAAACTTTGTAAGAAACCGTCAGAACTTCACCCATCTTGACCGAATCCCCTTGACCCGCTTCAATCATTTGGTAACGAATCCCATTTTTCAAGGTTTTCATGGGCCATCCTTTTTTGGCGATGTAATGCGCGATAGAGTCGTTTTCTTCCTTGCTTTTATCTTGGTTCATGCGAAGCAATTCCGCTTGCAACTCGGCATCAGAAGGCATGTTCTCTTGACCATTGTCTCCACATGCACAGAGCATCGCGAAGCAAAAAACACTTATCGAATAAATGAAACTTTTCATCTTCATGATTGACTCATTTGTTGTTTAAAGCGCTCAGTAGCCTCTTCCAGGGTCCCCATGAATTTTCCACCTGCGGCATTCTTGTGTCCACCCCCATTCCAATGGGCGCGAGCAAAAGCATTGACATCCCAATCGCCTTTGCTGCGGAAACTGCATTTGACGGCATCTCGTTCAGGAGTTTGTCTGAAGAAAGCAGCTACTTGAATGCCTTGCATGGACAAGGCTTGATTAACCAAACCTTCTGTATCTCCCGGTTGGTGATTGAAACGATTCAATTCGTCATCAGAAAGCGCAATATAGGCAAATCCCAATTTTGCATCAACATACAACTTTTCACTCAAGGCATAACCCGTCAATCGCAATCGATTTTCGGTTTGTGTATCGTAAATGGCTTGATGTATGGGTGCATGTTTGAGTCCTTTGTCCATCATATCCGCCACAATGCGGTGGGTTTCAGCAGTGACTACTGGAAATCGGAAAGACGCAGTATCGGTCACGATTCCCGTGTAAACACATTGCATCGCAGCAAGATCCATTGCATCAGTCGCGCCAATTTGATTGGCAAAATGCGCCACCATTTCTGAGGTACTCGTGAAAGTAACATCGGAAAAAAGAACCTGTGATACGTCAGTCGGTTGCTGGTGGTGATCGATCATCCAACTTCCTTTCATGTTTTCTTGAACTCTTGCTGAAAGGGCGGTCCCCATTCTGTCCAAGTGATTGAAATCTAAAAAACAATAATGATCCGCATCGCGCATCAGCTGAATTGCTTGAGATTCCTGCGTTTGGAAATACGTGATCTCTTCGAAGCCTGGCAAGTACGCATAGAATTGAGGCAAGGCATCCGGAAGAATAACGTGAGCTGTTTTTCCCAGGTTTCTGAGCACGTGCATCAAACCCAAAGTTGAACCTACCGCATCACCGTCGGGGCTTTGGTGAGAGAATATTACAAAACGATTGGCCAGGGCCAAGGTCTCTTTTATTTTTTCAATCTGCTCGATTGTCAATTGTCTAGCCATTCCTCAAAAGTAAAGGGATTGTAGAAATAAAAAAA
>JACCDM010495373.1_pt1 | contig 21844 bp, 22 predicted proteins | sample 7445851 | NCBI WGS metagenome assembly JACCDM01 (sample SAMN15323438, study PRJNA562643) | freshwater metagenome | isolation source: river surface water | place: USA:Blue River Watershed | collected 2017-08-16
GGAGCAGGAGCAGGAGCAGGAGCAGGCACAGAAGGAGTTGATTGAGTCTGAGCTTCTTCTGCAGATACAATAGGTGCAGGAGATTCTTCGTTCTTGTTTTTAAGAATAAAATAAACTATAACTATGACTGCGACTATAAATATGATAGATACAAAAATTGTTAAAAAAGCAAGAGGTGATAACATGTTCTTTATTTGTTTTTATATATTAACAAGAAAATAATTTTAATTTAAAAATAAACAAAATATAATATCAATGGAGAGTTTCTATAGAAAAAACTTTACACCTTTTAATATAAACAAACTTTTAAAAGAAAAAGAGTTAAAACTACAGATTTTTGATTATATAGAAAATAATGTTGATTACGACGAGGGGAAAGAATTTGTTATTAACTTATTCGGTGTTAACGAAGAAGGAAATTCTGTATGTGTAGTTGTAGACGGTTTCAAACCTTTCTTTTATATTAAATCACCAGACAATAAAAATAATATAAGCGATTTTTTATCCAGACTTAAAATCTTTTTTGACAAGGGGGAAGATAAAGGAAGGTATTATGTAGCTTCTAAATCTTTAATTTTAGACGAATGTAAAGTAGAAAGTAAAAAAAATTTTTACGGGTACCAACAAAAAGAAGAATATTTTTTTAAATTAGTTTTCAACAATTCTATAGGATTTCATATGTTTAAGAAAATGATTTCTGATTTAACTATATCTATAAACAATAGAGAATATATTTTAGAAATATTTGAAGGAAATTTTGATCCTGTTCTTAGATTTTTTCATATGAGAGACATTCTCCCGTCTGGCTGGATAAAAGTAAAAGAATTTGAAATAGAAGATGGTTATTCTAATTGCCAAATAAATGTAAGAGTATTTTGGGAAAATATTTACAGCGATCCGCAAAACGATTCGGTGGCGCCTATAATACAAGCAAGTTATGATATAGAATGTTATTCAGACAATCCAGATGTTTTTCCAATCCCAGAACTTAAAAATAACGTAGTAACCCATATAGCAACGGCGTTTAAAAAATATGGAGACAATGATTTCTTTTTAAAACATATTATAACATTAAAAAAATGCGCACCGATTATAGCAAAACCAGGTGACCCACCAATTATTGTAGAATCTTATGACACAGAAAGAGAAGTGTTGACAGCGTGGTCAAGACTTTTAGTAAAAATGGATCCAGATATTATATATTCTTATAATGGAGACGGATTTGATGGTAATTATATTTACCAGAGATCAATTGTATGCGGGGCCCAGTTAAATTTATTGTCATTTGGAAAACTTAAAAATCACCCAGGGAAGCTAGTGTCAACTACATTTTCATCTGGAGCATACGGGTCAACAGATTTCAAGAGATTAGTAATTCCTGGTAGAGTTAATTTCGATCTATTAATTTATATGAAAAGAGAATTTAAATTATCATCTTATAAACTGGATAGTGTTTCGGAAATATATTTATCCGAAAATAAAAATCCAATGACTCCAAGACAAATGTTTGAAATTTTCGAATCTGGAGATCCAGAAAAACTAAAAGAAGTTTCAGAATACTGTATTCAGGATACTTTGTTACCCCAGAAACTCATCGATAAACTTAATGTTCTCATTAACCAAATCGAAATGTCTAAAATTACATTAGTACCTTTAAAATTTTTATGGGAAAGAGGACAACAAATCAAGGTTTTTTCCCAGATTATCAAAAGAACTTCGCAAAAAAATTATGTTATCCCTACAAGAACTTTTACAAAAACTTTTCAACCAGATGAAGAGTATGATAAATTTCAAGGAGCAACAGTGTTAGAGCCTTTAACAGGTGCTTATTTCGACCCAGTAGTAACATTGGATTTCCAGAGTCTTTACCCATCTATTATAAGAGCCCATAATTTCTGTTATTCTACATTTATAGATCCATCGAGAAAATTAGAATTAAAAAACGTGGAAACCGAAGAGATATATTGGCAAGAAGATGACAAAGAATATAAATATTTATATGTTCAAGATAGAACTATTTCGGTTCTTCCAGAACTTTTATCAGATTTATTTAACGCCCGTGTTGCTGTTAGAAAGAAGATGAAGACAGAAAGCGATGAATTTACATTAAGCGTCCTTGATAAAAAACAACTTGCAATTAAAGTTAGTATGAATTCTGTTTATGGGTTCTTGGCTTCTCAAATGATAAAATGTAAACCTATAGCGGCTTGTGTTACAGCAGTTGGGAGACAGATGATTATGAAGACTAAAAACTATATTGAGAAAAATTATGACGCGAGTTGTATAGTGTATGGGGATAGTGTTTCAGGAAATACCCCATTACTTTTAAAAGACCAAAATGGAGAAGTGTGTATAAAAACAATAGAAACTCTTGGAGAAAAGTACCAAGAATATCCAGGATTCAAAATTGGAGACCAATGTATCCGTAACGAAAAGCAATTTTCTATTTCGAAATATCAAGTATGGACTGATTTAGGCTGGGCCGATATTAAAAAGGTTATTAAACATAAAACAACAAAGAGAATGTTTAGAGTTCTTACTCATTCAGGATGCGTAGATGTTACAGAGGACCACTCGTTGTGCACTCCAGATTTAAAAAATGTAAAACCAAAGGATGTTTCTGTAGGAAATCATCTTCTTCATTCTTATCCCGAATTTTATAAAAAAACTATAACTTTTGATGACATGAAAAATTGGGACAACGTAAATAAAGAAATGTTTATAAAAGGTTTCTTTTTTGGCGACGGGTCATGTGGAAAATACGGAAAAGGTGGAAATGTGAAATACAGTTGGGCGCTTAACAATGCTGATAGAAAATTATGCGAGAAATTAAAAGAAATGTGTGAAGAGATATATAAGTGTGAATTTAAAATACTCGAAACACTCGAATCATCAGGTGTTTATAAGATAGTAAAAACAGGAAAACAGAAAGATGTTGTTATCAACTACAGAAACTTATTTTACGACAAAGACAAGTTAAAAACAATTCCTCAAGAAATCCTAAATGCTTCTTTTGAAGACAGGCTTTCATTTTTTAAAGGATATTATGCTGCAGATGGATCGAAATGCATTAACGAGAAGGGAAAGTGCATTAGATTTGATAACAAAGGAAAAATAGGAAGCGCCTGTTTATTTTATCTTTGCAAATCTCTTGGTTTTAATTGTAGTTTAAATAATTCAAAAAGAGATATATTTAGAATAACTTGTTCTTTTAATAATTTTAGAAAACAAGAGACAATCATAAAAAAAATTATAGAACTTCCATCTTCTGATATAAAAGGTGATTTTGTTTATGACCTCGAGACGGAAGTAGGACGTTTTCAGGCGGGTGTAGGACAAATGATAGTTAAAAACACAGATTCAGTATTCGTGAAATTTAATCTTTCCAGTCTTCCGAAAGAAGAACAGATGGGAAAAGCATTCGAGCTTGGAAAAGAAGCAGCTACTAAATGTACAAATAATTTATTTAAAACACCTATAAAATTAGAATTTGAAAAAGTTTTTAACCCCTTATTATTATTTGGTAAGAAAATGTATATAGGACAATTGTATTCTTCTTCTCCCGATAAAGCTGATTATATAGATAAAAAGGGTGTTGTGAGTAAAAGAAGAGATAATGCTCCTGTTGTAAGAAGAGTATATGACGAAGCTGTTAATATTATAATGACAAAAGGTCTTCTGGGTATAGATGAGTTGATAAATTATATAAAATTTGAATTGAACAATATTTTACTCGATAAAACAGATATAAAAGAATTAACTATATCAAAAACACTCAAAAGTAATTATAAATCTGAAAATCTACCACACAAAATAGTTGCCGAAAAAATGTTTAAACGGGACCCTGGAAATGCTCCTAAATCTAACGACAGAGTAGAATATGCTTTTATAGAAAACGATAGTAAAAAACAATTCGAGAAAGCAGAAGATCCAGAATATATTTTAAAAAATAAACTTAAACTTGATAGTATCTATTATATAGAACATCAACTTCAAAATCCGTTAACACAAATTTTAAATCTAATAACAAAAGAGCCAGAGAAAATATTCGATGATATAACATCGGCGTATAAATTAAAACAAAAAAGAAGATTGCTTATTCAAAAACAAGATAAAGAAGGACAAACGAGAATAACAAGTTTCTTTAAATCTATAAAACAAGATATTCTTATAAATGATGATGAATAAAATTGAAACTAAACTTTATTTTTAATATAAAGAATAAAAAAATAGTTTAGTAAATAAATAAACAGATATGAACCCTGTAGATTCGGTAATTATAAATTTGAAACTGATTTCAAAAATTCCTGAACATGGAAAGATTCATAAAAATAAGGATAATGTTTTAGTGATAGAACATAATAATTTTTTTACTGGTATTAAAAGGTATTTTTCAAGTCAAAATAGAAGACAAAATATCCAAGATATAGTTTCTATTGTAGAAACAGCGATCGAGAAAAATTATTACTACCTTGATTTAAAATCGTATGATAATATCAGAATGGTCTCTGAAGAACTTTCGAGATCGGTTATTGGTCTCAACGTTCTCCGAACTACAACATATTCTCTTGATTACAATATCGTTTCTATTATAGAATTATTAATAAGTAAAATAGAAGCTCATGTAAAAGATATCTCAGAAAAATTAGAATGCTGTGTGTAAAAATGTTTTAATTTTTTCTTTATAATATATTAATTATAATGGTTGAAAACGAATGTTTAGTTTGTTTCAGAGAATTACCATTACTATATAATAAAGATCGTATAGCAAACATTCACGATGATATAGAGTTTAAAGAAGATTGTTTAGTTGTATCCTGTTGTTTAAACGAAGAACACAATATATGTATTTCTTGTTTAAAGAAGTTATCACTTAATTTCGATTCCCATATGATTAACAAGAATAATTCACTTATGTTTTGTCCAGCAACGGAAGGATGTTTAACACAAGCAGGAACTTTAAATTATTTTGATCATAATCTTATTAAAAAAATATTAACAGAAGAAGAATTTAATTTATACAATGATCACGCCGAAAGATTTATATTTACTGGATTTGAAATTGTAAAATGCAAATCTTGCTATACTCCAAATGTTATTCCAGAAAAATGTTTCAAGGACGCGGATATAGGAAGGTTAATTATAAAATGTTCTCAATCTACAAATTGCGACGCTATTTTTTGTTATACCTGTAAAGCAGATGTGTCTTATCTTGCAAACGTATGTCCTTATTGTGATTTAAAAACAGAAAATACAAATCCTTCTTCGTTTAACAAATATTTTTATAAATACATAGAAGATAGATTAGAAGGACAGGTAGGGGAAGAAAAATATTTTTTCAGAAATAAAGAATTAACAAACGAAATAATTTTAAATCAGTTATCAGAAATAGTTTCGGAACCATATGTAAGATGTCCTATATGTTTATTTAAAGTGTATAAAACAGAACAATGTAATGGAATGGATCATTGTGGCGTAGAGTTTTGTTATTCTTGCAATAGAAAGACTATTGGCAAATTAAACGATCACTGGAGCGAACTTGGGTCGAAAGGATGTTGGAGGTTTGACAACGCTAGCCTGATAGTATGCGATGTTCCCGAGTTTTCTTGTGTAGACGGTGTATGTTACGGACACACAAAAGGAGATTGTAGATTAGAATTTCATAAAGAAGGAATCTATAAACTTCAAGAATATAGAACAAAAGGAATTGTTTATCATATGTTAAAATCTTTATTAGAAAATAAAAGAAATGAAATTATAGAAATTATCAATAACAACAATGATTATAATTCTATACAAAATTTTTTACCAAACAATTTTAAATATATTAATTATTTTGATTATAAGCCAATCTCAGATATACTAGAAACAACAAATAGATTCGAGGTATTATTGGAAAACGTTCAACAACAAGATACCGAAGACGAAAATCAATTAAACGAACTACAAGAGCACGAGCAACTGATGTTAACACCAGAAAATATTCACGGGAACCAGTTACAAACATTTGATCAGATAAGTATTTCTCCGATTTTATTAGGATATAATCAATTACCAGAAGAAACTCGCGAAATGCTAGAACGTACAGAAAGAGTCAGAAGATATACAAGGAGAAGAGAAGAGAGGCTTAGAAATTTTTCACCATATGATATACATCCAAATACTGGTATAAGAAGGGATATAGGTATAACATACGCCGACGAATACGATGAGTTATCTGAACAAGAACAAATAGAACGTCGTAATTTACAACGTGCTCTGCAAGAATATAGATTTGAAACTGGAGAGATAGAAAGAAGGGATATACTTATCGATATAAATAATCAAAACGAAGAAAATGAACAAAATGAAGAAGATGAAGAAGATTCTTTTCGTAGAGGTCTGGAATATATTCCGCTAGAAATTGCAAGAGAAATTAATGAACAATTTGGACTTGATATTTTATCTTCTATTCTCCCAGAAGATTTTTCCAATTTGTACCCGTTGTTGGCGATAGAAAATGCTGTTCAATATACAGAAGTTAGAAACGATGAAATCGAAACAAGAACTGAAGAGTTTAGTAGTGACGCTGAAAACAACGTTTAAAACAATTTAAAAGAACGATATTATATTTAATAATGAATAAAGAAGAACATATTAAACTAGAAATTGCAAGAGAAATTAATGAACAACTTGGGCTTGATATTGTGATATACGAGATGCCAGAAGAGTTTTCCAATATATATCCATTATATGCTGTGAAAGACAATAGTATAAAAACAATTTAAAGATTGAAAATATTATATATCAATATGCACAATAAACAAGAGTATAAAGTTGAAGATGAATTTATAATGAATAAAAAACAAGAAAATGCTATAACTTTATTCTGTGAATTTTTAGCTTCTAAAAATATCGATATAGATGGCGATATGAAAGATGATTTTTACGATTGGTTACAATTAAAAAGAGAAAACAGAACTCTTTTAAGAGTAATGGAAAATCTAAATATTTAATAAAAAAATAGTTTTAATTAAAATTTTTTATTAATTATTTATTCTTTAAAAAATTCATCGTCTTCGCTGTCGTTTGGAGAACCAGAATTTTTTGATAGATCGATTTCTTTAATTTCATCTGAAAGATCTGTATGGGTTTTTTTCATTTCATTTTCTCCGTCGCTAACTTCGCTATTTTCATCAGATGAATAATCTTCGGCGCTACCTTCGGCCTTTTCTTCCTCCTCGTTTTGATACTCGTCCGTGTTATCTGTATTTTCTATAATGTTGTCAATATCGTTTGTTAAATTTTCTATATCATTTGTATTATAATCTTCTGGTTCTTCTTTAAAATATTCTTCAAGGATGTTACTAAAAGGAAGGCAATTTCTTATACATTCGTCTACTCCATCGTTAATAATTTTTATAATTTTAGAATTGTTTTTTGCCATCTGAACTGGTGAAATAATAGAAGATCTGTTTTCAAATAAAGAGGGGTTCTGATAAAATCCTCTTGCGCATTGAATAAAAATTTTATGGACAAATTGTTTAGAATCTGGAAGAACAATTTCAATTTTCGCCTTTGAGTTTTTTTTCACAGCTCCGAATATTTTAACATTACTTATAATTATAGCTTGAATTAATTTCTCCATGAAACCCTCTGGTACTTTTCCAGTAACTTCAATATACTTTTGATAAATTGTATCTTGATTCCAATTAGGGATCGATACTAATTTTGTTTGGAATGTTTTCAAGACTTCTTTTTTATCTAGTTTAGCTTCTTCAAAAATGGAAAGAAAGGTGTTGTAAACTGGTTTTTTAACGAGCGTTTGTAATTGTTTGGTGTATTCTAATTTAGCGTGTAATATAATATCCATTGTTTTTATTATTAAAATATATTTAGAAAAATATTTATAAAAAAGTTCGCAGAGTTTAATTTAAAAGAGTAAAATCTTGATATTTAAATAATACTATATGAACACAGACAAAATTCTGCTTTTCAACAAAACAAGAAAAGAGTATTACGAAGAATTACTGGTCTCTTGCAGAGATGAACAATTAGACGATTATAAAGATATGGATAAAGAAGATATTAAGAATTTTTATAATAACGTTAAAGAAAATGAAAATGAATTTTTAAGAAGTTTTTTATTGGATAACGAAGTTTTTTATAATGCATCATTTTCTCTAAAAAATAAAGCTGCGCTATTAGATTCTTTTGATTACACTTCTTATTTGTACCTTATATCCACAAGAATCGTGCATAAAAATAGACTACATGAAGTCTCTAAACTTATCAGAGAAGCAAAAGCAAGAAAGGAACAAATGTTGAGTATAGCTCCTAAACAATTCGAAAATATTTCCAACAAACTTATGTCAGATATAGCAACAAATCCAGAACACAATTCATCTGGAGGTATGTCTGGAATCTCGGACATTATTAACGAAGTTTTGAGTTCTGTTAAAGAAGAAACAAAAGGAGCTGATCTGAGTAAAATGGAGATCAACCCCTCGGATATTATTGGGTCTATTTCAAGTAAAAAAACAAACGATTCTCTTAAAGAAAAATCTGGAATTGATTTTGGAAATTTAATTGCTTCTGTTTCTTCAAAACTCGAAGGGAGAATCAAAAATGGAGAAATAGATATTTCAAAATTACAAAAAATGTTTAAATAAAATTTTATTTTTTATCTTTAATAATATTATAAATATGAAATACAAAGTATCAGATGATGAAGCAAAAAGAATTGCTAAAAAATTAAATCTAAATCTTGAAGTTATAGATTTAAAAATTTGGAAAACAGGAATGAATATAGAATTAGAACACGGGTATATAAATACAAAAACAAATGTTACAAATAACAATCTTTTAAAAACTGGTAAGATAGCGTTGGCGCATTTATTAGAAGACCCTGGTTATTATCAACGGCTTGTAAAAATGGAAAAACAAGCAGAAAAATACTGGAGTAATAAAAAGAAACCAAATATTTTAATTTAAAGAAGTGTTTTTTAATTTATAAAAGAATGATTAATATAATTGCATCCGTTGTTAAATATAAAGACAGGCTTGCGATTGGAAAAAATGGTGATTTATTTTATAAATTGAAAAAGGATTTGAGTTTTTTTAAAAATACTACAACAAACAATTTCCCTGTAAATAGTTTTGTAAATAATAAAAATATAGTTCTTATGGGAAGAAAAACATATTTCTCTATAAATGAAAAATATAGACCACTCGAAAACAGAATAAATATTGTTTTAACAAATGATAAAAAATTGATAAACAACAATCCTATTCCTAAATCATACATGTTGGATAACAATCTCTATTTTACAGATATGAAAACATTTGACAATTTATATAAAAAAGTAAAACCTAACGTGTTCGTAGCTGGAGGAGAAAATGTATACAAACATTTTATAAGAAAAGCCGATAAAATATATTTAACTATAACAGAATATTCTACTTGTATGGGGGTACCAGATGTATTTATAGAACACCCAGGTCCTGATTACGAAATAGAATGGGTTTCAGAGAAGATTAAAGAAAATGATATAGATTTTAGAATAGTGTGTTTTAAAAAACGGAATGATCAAGTTAAACATCAAGAAGAAAATTACAAAGATTTGGCTAATAATATTTTAAAAAACGGTGTAATAAGAGAAGATAGGACTGGAACAGGGACATTGTCTGTATTCGGAACAACGTTGAGATTCGATATTTCTAAAAATATTCCACTATTAACAACTAAAAAAATTCCTTTTAAATCTGTATTAGAAGAATTATTATGGTTTTGTCGTGGGGATACAGATGCAAATATTTTAAAAAACAAAAATGTGAATATTTGGAACGGGAACACTTCAAGAGAATTTTTAGACAAAAGAGGATTGAATAACTACCCAGAGGGTATTTTAGGCGCGGGGTATGGGTGGCAGATAAGACACCAAGGAGCAAAATACGAAATAAAGTATGCTGATACTTCAAAAATCAAAGATAAAAGTGTTATAGGCGGTTTCGATCAATTAGCATACGTAGAACATCTATTAAAATCAGACCCATTTTCAAGAAGAATAATGATGAATTACTGGAACCCGTCGGATTTCTCTAAAACAGCTTTGTTACCCTGTCACCTTGGGATACAATTTTACGTGGAAGAAAAAGACAATATCAAATATTTAAGCGGGCATTTTAATATGAGAAGCTCTGATTATTTTCTTGGTCTTCCTTTTAATATCGCAAGTTATACTATACTTGTTTATATTTTAGCGAAAAAATGTAATATGGTTCCAAAAGAATTGATATACACTGGAGGAGATACACACATATACCTCAATCATATAGATTCTATTAAAACACAGTTAACAAGAATTCCACGTCCATTTCCTGTTTTAGTAGTAGCAGATTCTGTAAAAAACAAAGATTGGAGTGATATAACATCGGAAGATGTAGAAGTAGTTGGATATATTCCACACCCCGTTATTAAAGCGCCCATGGCCATTTAAAAATTTTATATAATTCAGCTTAATATAATCTTTCAATTTAAAAAGATAAAATTATATTAATCAATACAATGGTATCCGATAAACTCAAAACAGAGAATTGGAAATCAGTCAAGACTATTTTAACAGAACCTTCTAAATTTATAGACGAGGTTAATCATACAGGAAAACCCTGTGTTTCTTATGCATATAAAAAATACGGGTGTTTTGAAAATTGGCAAATTGCCCTGTCGAAACTCACAAATATGCCAGCTGAACATAAGGTATTTAATGAATTAATCATTATGAATAGAGAAGTTAAACCTTATTTCGATATTGAATATTACAGCGAACAATTTGATTATCAACAAGAAGAGGTTATACTGGCTATTAAATCAGCACTTGTATCTATTTTTAAAGAAAAATGGGATTTTCTTTTGTTACCAAAAGATATTTGCATAGCCCAGTGTCATAGACAAACAAGAAATGGATTCAAAAATTCATTTCATATTATTATATCTACTAATAACCCAATGGTTGTTTTTAGAAATAACAACGAAGCAAGTGGTCTTGCACACTTGTTAAGAGAAAAGATTATAGATAAATTTGACCCATCTATTATTGACACAGGGGTTTATAAAAAGGTTCAAAATTTCAGATTGTTAAATCATACAAAAGAAGGAGAAGATACTCCGCTATCTAAGGTTACTCTTGATAGAGACGATCTTGATTTTTTAGTAACAAATATTAATAATAATAACAAACTTATTTTAAGAACAGAAGAACAAACAGATAGCTTATGGAAAAATATGATGAAATTAAAAGGATTTGATAACAATATTAACACCGAAGATAAAATAAGTATTGTAACAGAGATGTGTAAAACTATTCATCCAACTTGTTATTTTGAAAAAATAGATAACCATGGTTTTTTACAATTTAACTACTCTGACAGAAGTGAAAAATGTTTCACGGATCATTATCACGAAAAAATAGGATTTTTTGCTTTTATTAAAGACAAGCAAGTTTTTATAGGTTGTCATTCTGGCAGGTGCGTAGAATCTGTAAATGAAAAGGATGTAAAAACTATAAAAATTATTGGGAAGGTCGAAGAAGAAACAGAAGAAAAAGAAATTAAACCAGTTACACACGATGAAGAATTTGAAATAGACTACCCTTTCATAACAAAATGTATCTTTGATAAAAGTTTTGGTATAGCTCGGCTTTTTAAAAAATTGTATATGAATCCTACAAGATTGAAATATACAACCGAAAGAAAAATATACTTTTGGGATGGGAAATTATGGACAGAAGATGAAAGTATGTTTCTTGATAGTTTATTGGTAAACACTGTTGTAAAAATTTTAAGAAGATTTTTAAATTCGTTTTTCGATGAAGTTGAAGATATTTGTGTTATAGAACCAGATCATAATGACGATATCGAAAAATCAAGAAAAACAATAGTGTCAACTACACAGATTATAATTAATAAACTTCTCGATGGAGTTTCTTTAAAACAAATACTAAATTTTGTTATACCAGATATAACAGACAAATATTTTTTAAAAAATAAAGATGTTCATCCGTACTTTTTAGCTTGCAATAACGGACTTGTGGATCTCAGGACTGGGGTATCTAGGGATTTTTTACCATCAGATAATGTAACTAAATGTTTAGAAGTTAAGTATAATCAAGAAGCCGATTCTAGTGTTTTTGAAAAATTTGTAAGAGACATTACAAACAACGATGATCATATGTATGATTATTTACGTTGGGCTATTGGTTATTCTCTACAAGGAAAACCAAATAGAAAAATCTATTTTATTTTATGGGGAGAAAGAGGTTACAATGGGAAATCTCTCTTGTTAAACACAATCGGTGAAATTCTAAACGGGTATTGCAAAAATATGGACGCGTCTGTTGTACTTCTTTCTCCGAAGAAAACAGCAGGTTCTCACTCATCCGAGCTTCTTCATCTTGAAAATGTAAGAATGGGAATTCTGTCGGATTTAAAAGAAAACGATGCTATTAACGATGGTCAAATTAAACAAATTACAGGTGCAACAGATAAGATTTCAGCGAGAGAAATTTTTGGAAAACAAAAAGAATTCACACCTGTCTTTGTCCCTTTTATTTCTACAAATCATAAACCTTCTATAAATTCTTCAGATGAAGGCCTGTTTGATAGAACAATGATTATCCCTTTTGAAATTTCTTTTGTAGAAAACCCATCTTCTAAATGGGAGAGAAAAGGAGATCCAGACTTGTATGATAAATTCAAAAAAAACAAAGAAGGTATTTTAAAATGGCTGGTTGATTGTGGAATGTTTTATAATCAGAATATAGAATTTCCTATTCCTGAAAAAATTATAAAAACAAAAGAAGAATATAAAAGAGAAATGAATGTTCATAAGAAATTCCTTGAAGATGTTTATATAAAATCAGATGATCCAGAAGATATTGTGACAGAAATTTCTATTTTTGAAGAATTTAAAATTTATTGTCAGACTAATAATTATAAAGACGCGAGAAAAGAAAGGTCCAAGGTTATAACAGAGTTGGCTAAATGTCTTGATTTCAAGAAAATGAATAATAAATATGAGTTTGTAAATATTAAAAGAAAAGAAGTTGAAGAGAGAAATGATTTTCGATAAATATTTTTATAAAAAATTGAATTTAAAATAAATTTTTTTATAAAATTAATAAGAACTCGTAAATAATATGTCAGAAATCGAAGATTTATGCAGTACAATGGGGAATATTACTTTCGATGAAAATCATTACAACACTCTTCTTGAAAATAGACAAAAATTAATTGATGGTGTCCCGAGAGAATTTATTAGTTTATTTTTAGAAGATAACGATAGAATAATTCAAGAGTATCTTGCTTGTATTGATTTAAACGATATAACATTTTTGAAAGATATGATGTCTATTTACTTGAATGTGAATAAGAAAAGAGATAAACTTTCTATTCTTCTTGATATTTATAATTGTATTTACGAAATTATAAATTCGAAAAAATAAAAAAAAAATAAATAAAATAAAAAAAGCCCGACTGGTAGAATTTAAAACTCTATCAATCGGGCTTTTTTATTTTATTTATTTTTATTTTTTTGTTTTTGTTTTTTATTTTTTTGTTTTTATTTTTGTTTTTTATTTTTTTGTTTTTGTTTTTTGTTTTAATAAAATTTTGTATTTTTTTTACTATCAGGATGAATAACCATTTGTGATTTAACTTCGTTAAGTTCTTCGATAATAAATTGTCTTGGAAAATAATCAATTTTTATAATAGATCTATCATACTCGAATTTAGAAAAAGTATAACTTGTTTTTTTAAATCGTGAAAAACTAACATTCTTTTTTATTTTATTGTTGTCGTAAGCAGAAGATAAACCATTTTCATTTTTAAGAATTAATTTTTTTTTAAGAATACTTTTAGTAGCGACCATATATACTTTTATATAAAACAAGATCTAAAATTCAATTTTTTATCTGGTTTTTTAATTTAAAACTAAGTTTATTAAATTGATAACCAAATGCCGTCGGTTGATACATCATCATTTGAAGATCTGAAAGAATATTACGATGAAATTTTAAATACTGACAAAACAACATACAAATCAACGAACGATGAGCCCACTCCGATTTCGTGTATAGAAGAAATGATAGATAAAATACCACACGAGCTGTGGAACAGAAAAGATTTATCAATTTTAGATCCTTGTTGTGGAAACGGAAATTTTCATATTCCAATTTTTTTTAAATTATCGAGTTTAAACGATAAAAAGGATGTGTTAGAACAAATGTTAGAGTTTAATGATATTAATGAAGATAGGTTAGAAAATGTTCGTAAAATTTTTTGTAATGAAAAATATAAATTACAAATAACAAATGTAGATTTTATAAAGGATGATAATAATAAAAAATACGATTTGATAGTTGCAAATCCTCCGTATGCTAAAATTTTAGACAACGGGAAAAGAGCATCCAAAAATCACAATTTAATAAAGTATTTTATAGAAAAAGGATTGTCAAAACTTAAACAAGACGGATATTTATTATTTATAACTCCAGATAACTGGATGTCGTGTGCTGATAGAAATTTGTTAATAGAAAAATTAACTTCTTTACAGATAATACATTTAGATATACATAATGCTAAAAAATATTTTAAAAAGATAGGTTCAAGTTTCACATGGTATATAATTCAAAATCGCGCATCTTATAAAAACATTAATATATCAGGAACGTGGAAAAAGATAAGTTATACTGGTTGTGTAGAATCAGAACAGCGCAGATATATCCCATTGTTATATAATCAAAGCGTGAAAAATATATTATCAAAAACTATAGATAATAAATTATTTAAAAAATTTGATATTAAAACAAGCAGCTACCTGCATAAACACACAAAAGCTGAATTTATAAACAAAGAAAAGACAGACACTTTTAAATATAAATTAATTCATACACCCAAACAGACTCTATATTCTTCAAAACCACACAAATTCCAAACAGGATATAAAGTATTCATATCAACAACTGATAAATATAAAGTATTCATAGATGATTGCGGAATGACACAATCAATAGCATTTATATTGTGCTCAGATCAAGAACAGGCTAAAAAATATATGCAAATGTTGCAGCACCCTCTGTATTTGTTTATAAATAATATTTGTAGATGGGGGAATTTTAATAATATAAGAATATTACAAGAATTTCCACTCGCATATATAGATTACACAGGAGAATATAAAGAAATATATAATTATTTTAATATATCAAAAGACGAAATAGATTATATCAACAATCATTTGTAATCTGGATCAAACACGTTTATCTTTTTTGTAAAGAATGCATGTTTAGATAAGATTTCTACTCTGCTTTGACAATTTCTTTTTGTTTTGTAAAATATAAAAATTAATTTAAAGAAATAACTTTATTATTATCAAAAGAAGCAAAACAACTAACAAACAAAAACAAAAACAAAACAAAATATGAAGTTATTTAATATTATCTTGACATTCTTGGGATCAGTTTATGCTAGAAAATATATTGTTGGTTTGAAATCGCACGATTGTACGTTTATGGCTAGAAGAGAACATACTAAATTAAACAATTATATTTCATTACTTGACATCGACGACGAAAATGAATTAATTGATAACCCAGATATTGATTTCTACGAAGAAGATTACGAAGTAAATATTGCTGCCGAACAATTAAGACCAATTTGGTCTTTATCATCTGTATCTGGAAAGTCCGATAGATATTTATATCCAGATATCGAATCGTCTGTTAATGTTTATGTTCTTGATACAGGAGTTGATGTTTCTCATTCTCAATTCGAAGGTCGTGCTACTTGGGGAGCGAATTTTGCTGATACAGAAGATAGGGATTGCCATGGGCACGGCACTCACGTTGCTGGAACAATTGGATCAAGAACTTATGGTATTAACAAGAAAGCTAATGTAGTATCTGTAAAGGTTCTTGGATGCAATGGAAGCGGGTCAACATCTGGAATCATTGCTGCAATTGAATGGGTAATAACACAACATAACGCCGACCCTTGCAAACGATCCGTTATTAATATGTCTCTTGGCGGAAGAAACAGGTCAGAAGCTTTTCAACGAACGGTAACGAAAGCTAAATCTTTTGGGATCACTATTGTTGTCGCGGCAGGAAATGATGACGAAGATGCTTGTAATTTCTACCCAGCTGGGTATGATAATGTTATCACAGTCGGAGCAACAGATAGTCAAAATAGAAAATCTTCTTTTTCTAATCACGGGCGATGTGTTGATATTTCAGCTCCAGGATCAGGAATTCTATCAACTATCCCGGGAGACAGAACAGCTACTTATTCTGGAACCAGTATGGCGAGCCCTTGTGTAGCAGGTGTTGTAAGCTTGTTGTTGAGTTATTGTGATTATAACCCAGATCAGCTTTTTAATAAACTTATCGATAGAAGTAGAAAAAATATTTTATCAGATTTGACTCCAGATACTTTTAATCGTTTTGTTTTCTCTGACGATACATTTGTATGCCCAATTTCTTATTGTAGACCAGTTCAAACTACAACAACATCAACTTCTTCAGCGACATCAACTTCTTCAGCGACATCGACCTCTACACGAGTCACGTCAGTTCCAAGACCAACCACATCAAGAACAACATCGACCTCTACACGAGTCACATCAGTTCCAAGACCACCTAGATCAACAACATCAACTTCTACACGAGTCACATCAGTTCCGAGACCAACCACATCAAGAACAACATCAACTTCTACACGAGTCACATCAGTTCCGAGATCACCTAGATCAACAACATCCCAGCAAGTAACAATTGGCCCTATCCAACCAACAATTCTATTATCATTATTTGTGTAAAACTTTTTTCTTTTAAATATATAAAAAACAATACGGCAAACAATATGACAAACAATATGACAAACAATACGACAGAGTGTAAAAAAGGCTTTATAAAAAGAGTTTCTTACGAAACAAAAAAAGGAGTACAAGTCCCAGAAGTATGTATTAAAGATCTTGGAAAACCAGGTAAAGGCCCGAAATTATTTCCTCCCCTTACAAAAGGCACATTAACAAAACACGGATACTCGTCTGATGATAAAAAAGAAGATAGACACAATGCCCTGATAAAAGCAGCTTTAGATTATGGTAAAAACGATGTTATAAGAAAATTAAACGCCGTAAGCATCCTTGTAAGAAATACTAATCCAAAAAAAAGTGAAATATTTCATAAAGATATGTTATTTGTTCAAAAATTATAAAGTTTTTTTATAAAAAATTAAAAAATTTTTTTTATAAAAAGAATGCAAACTCATCTATTTCACCTTCATCGTTAATTTCAACTTTTTTTATTTCTACAAGTTGAATATAATCTCCTTTTTTTCTTTTTTCTAAATCGACCTTTTGTCTTAATTTTACAACCCCGTATTCTATTAAAGCAAAACCTCCCCATACGATAATCGATGCTCCCCAGGTAATACCAGTTATAATCAACATAACATCTACCATTAATTTATTAATAATAACAGAGAAAAAATTTAAAAAAATATTTTTCAATTTAAAGATTTGTATTTATATAAAGTAAATGCTACCTGTTTTATATGAACTGGACTCTAAAGAACAATTGAGAGTTTGGAGTATAGAAACTATCAATAAAGGCAGTTACTCGGAGATTGTAATAACTTCTGGCCTTGATAAAGGAAAGAAAGTTGTGAAAAATATCAAGATAACTTCGGGTAAAAATATAGGAAAAACAAATGAAACTTCACATTATGAACAAGCTTTATTAGATTCGAAATCAAAATGGAATAATAAAATAAAATCAGGTTATTCTACGAATAGATTTTCAAACGAGACGCAAATATCATTCCCTATGCTTGCAAAAGAATTTTTAAAAAATAAATCAAAAGTGATATATCCTTGTATAGGACAGCCGAAGATAGACGGAGTAAGATGTATTTACAAAAATGGAGAATTGTTTTCAAGAACGGGTAAAAAATTTTTTAATATGGAACATATTTTAAAAGAGTTAAAAGTGTTCGGTAACGATATCATAGACGGGGAATTATATTCGTACGAAATGAATTTTAATAAATTAGTAGGACTCGTAAAATCCGAGACTCTGTCGTTATCTCAAAAGGAAGAACAAAAAAATATAATTTTCATAATTTATGATAAAATAAATAATATGGATTACTCGCAAAGATTTTCTAGTTTAACAGCTACAATCAGGTCCAATAACTTTAAATATATAACATTGATAAGAAACGAAGAAATAAATTACGAAGAAGAAGTTTTAAAATATCATAACGTCTTTACATCAGAGGGGTATGAAGGTATAATGATAAGAAATAAACGTGGGAGATACGAAGAAAAAAAGAGAAGTAATAATCTTCTTAAATATAAAACATTTATAGACGATGAATTTAAGATAACGGGATTTACATCAGAGAAAGTTATAGAGAACGGGAAAGAGCTGGATTTGGTCATTTGGATTTGTGAAACTGAAGATCACGACACATTTTCTGTAAGACCAAAAAACAATTTTGAAGAAAGAGCCAAAATATTTAAAGAAGCAGATAAATATATAGGCAAATATTTAAATGTTAGATATCAAGAATTAACTCCAGCTAAAATTCCAAGATTCCCAGTTGGTATATGTATAAGGGATTTTGAATAAAAATTTTATATATAAAAAAAATAAAGACGTCAAAAATTTTATTCTTTTTTCTATATATAATTTAAAATGAAAAATAACCTCGATCTATTAAAGCTACCAATTATTTTACTTCCTTTAACGGTTTCGTTTTATATTGTTGTCATTTATTTTTTGGATCTTAAAAATAAAACTCTGACAAAGAAAGATCTTATCAAACAAGCAGTTGTTGTAGCTATTATTTTAGCTTTTGTTATATTTTTACATCAAGAAGTCAAAGAAGAACAAATTTACACAAACATAGCACCTTTTTAAAAATGCGATAATAAAAAATAATTTCTTTCATTTTTTCGAATTAAATTTTACTCTTCCGTTTTCTTTAACTTTTTGTTTTATGTTTTTAGCTTTTTCTATTTGTTTAGGCGACAATTCCTTAACAGTAACAGGAGTATTTGAAGAAATTCTTATAAGTGGCCTACATAAAGGGTATTTTTGTTTTTCAACATCCTTTCTTCCACATTCTTCATAAGAAATTACTTTTCCATTTTTGTTTTTTATAGGTCTGTTTAAGTCTACCCATTTCTCTCTGTACCAACGTAGTAAACCACTTTTATTATCTTTAATACCAGAATACTCTCCTCCAGCTTTTTTATATTCTTTTACTATCCAACTGCTTTTATATATCGACGATTTTTCATCAAATTTTTTATCAGCCTTCTTCTTTATTTTTTCGTACAACTCTTTATTAGTCGGTATATTCATTTATATAATTAAATAAAAAAATCTAACAAGTTTTATTTAATTATTTGAAGATGATTAACAATTTTTAATTTCTTTTTCATAATTTTTTCTGTATTATAAAGTAATATGGATATCAAAAACTTGGAATATAATATATCTCGTTTAAATATAAACAATGATAATAAAAAAACCAAGAAACAAATTCAAATAGATTTGGTATTTAAGCCTAAAGATGGTGTTTCAGAATGGGTTTCCAGGGACACAATATGCGCAAATAAAATTCTTAATTGGGGAGCGAATGGTTTATCTAGACATAATATATATTTTAATGATAAAAGATATATTTGGGAAAAATTTCCTGTTTCTGGTAAGATAGAAAAATTAAGATTGAACGGGTTCTCAGAAGAATATTTAAAGAATTTACCAAGACCTATAAGGAAAGATATAGATAAATTCTATAAAAAAAGTAAGTGTGTAGTATGTGGATCTAAATCAAGTTTGGTCACAGATCATAAAAATGACCTTTATAACGACATTAGAGTTTTAAATTCTAAAACTCAGGTTTTGGACGATTTTCAGTGTTTGTGTACACATTGTAATCTTCAAAAAAGGCAAATTTCAAAAGAATGTGTCAAAACAGGTAAAAGATATGGTGCGACTAACATCCCGTCTTTAAAATATTTTGGAATAGACTTTATCCTTGGAGACGAGAAATACGATCCTGATGATATCAAAGCAATGATCGGTACTTATTGGTACGATCCAGTAGAATTCGTGAAGAAATTACACGAGGTTGTCAAATAATTCTTTAATCTTATCGTAATATTCTTTTTCTAATTCACAACCTTTAAATCTACGTTTTGTATTTTTACAAGCAAAAAGCGTAGTTCCAGATCCTAAAAATGTATCTAATACTACATCGTTTTCGTTAGAATGTTTCTTTATTAATTCTTCAAATAAATTGGTATTCTTCTGTGTAGGATGGAATCTGTTTTTACCACCTTGTATTGGGTACATATATATACCGTTATCATAACTACTATTAAATGTTGGTTTCAACCCTTTTACACACGTCAATGCTATTTCTCTACAATTAGTTAAGTAATTTCTTTTGCTGTTAAGAGGTTGGGGGTTTGTTTTAATCCATTCTATCATTCTGATTTGTTTAAATTTATGTTTATCTAATATATTTTTTAAAGTTTCTATTTTCCATAAGTCAAAAAAAATTATCAATGTTCCCCCAAGTTTTAACTTATCATAATAAATTTTAATGAATTCTTCCAATTTATCAATTGTGAAATTACTATCCCATGGTCCATAATCTGTTTTCACACAATATTTTTTACCATATATAGTCCCGAACTTTAAGTAATTATCTTTTTTTTTATCGTCCGAAATGTTATTTAATAATTTATACTCCACCCATTCGTCTTCTGTTTTTATAAAATCAACACCAGATTCTTCATTTTCTTTAACTATATTGTAATGAGTATTCATACCAGTTTCTCTTGAAATTATATACGGAGGGTCTGTCAAAACCAGATCTATAGAATTGTTTTCAATAGATTTTAAATATTCTAAACCATCTGTATTTTTAAAATCATACAGATCACCAGACATTCTTAATGATTATCATTTTATTCTTTTAAATATAATGATCCAGTTAAAGCGTCAGCTGCTATAAGTTTTAACCTTTTATCCAAAAAAAATTGAATTTATTTTTAACATAATCTAGAATATCAGGTATGAATAGCAATTTTATTATAAGAATCAGCGATGGTGAAAACTTTAAGAGATCCGTTACAAAGAAGATATGGGGTATTAAAACAAAAACTACAGATAATAAAACAATCAATTCGAACATATACAAATTGAAACCTGGAGATAAATTATGGTTTGCAAAAAGCGGTAAAGACAATAAAATTGCTTATATCGCAACTTTTGTAAAAGCTGCCCCGAGACAATTGGGGCCTTTAATTGACATTTCGTTAAACAATAATGAGATAGGATGGGTAGATCCTCAACCCAATGGGGTATGCGATTGGGATGTTGAACTTCATTATAAGGATCTCTATTATGTTTCAGATCTTAATTTAAAATTGAATTTTAATAAAAACGAATGTCCGAGAAACCGTAATGTTATCTTATTCAAAAGTAATTATTCTGACTTCGATGTAGAAACGGAATATACAAACATTTCTAAATATTCAAAAGTAATTCATTATTAAAAATTAAAAATTAAAAAATAAAAACAAAATTAAAAAATAAAAAACGGCACCAGTAATTGATTAACACTTAATTATTTGGTGCCTTTTTTATTTTACTTTGTTCAATTTTATCCAAAAAAAAATTGAATTTTAAAATCCTTTATTCTAAAAACTACACAACAACAATGACTTCTAAAACAATTATTAACATTTTAAAAAAAATCAAAAACAATCATCCAGAAACTTTAA
>JACCDM010346409.1_pt1 | contig 21843 bp, 19 predicted proteins | sample 7445851 | NCBI WGS metagenome assembly JACCDM01 (sample SAMN15323438, study PRJNA562643) | freshwater metagenome | isolation source: river surface water | place: USA:Blue River Watershed | collected 2017-08-16
AAAAGCCGGCAATGCCGGCCTTATGATTGGTGCCCAGGAGAGGACTCGAACCTCCACGATGTTACTCGCTAGTACCTGAAACTAGTGCGTCTACCAATTCCGCCACCTGGGCATTTCAGGAAAAACAAGATTGTATATCAAAAACACAGCCACCCCGGACAAGGGCCTGCTCGATGAAATCGAGGGCGTCATCCAGGGTCACCGCGACGGCCATGGGTTTGTCGTTCGCGACGACGGCGAGGGCGACATCTACCTGCCGCCCAACGAGATGCGGGCGGTGCTGCACAAGGACCGCGTCAAGGCGCGCATCGTGCGCCAGGACCGCCGGGGCCGTCCCGAGGGCCGCGTGCTCGAGATCCTCGAGCGACCCGCTCAACCCATCATCGGCCGCCTGCTGCATGAAAGCGGCGTCTGGCTCGTTGCTCCCGAAGACAAGCGTTACGGCCAGGACGTCCTGATCCCCAAGGGCCTGACCGGCACCGCCAAGCCGGGTCAGGTGGTGGTGGTCGAACTCACCGAGCCTCCCAGCCTCTACGGCCAGCCCGTGGGTCGCGTCAAAGAGGTGCTCGGCGAGATCGACGACCCCGGCATGGAAATCGAGATCGCGGTGCGCAAGTACGGTGTGCCGCACGAGTTTTCCGATGCCTGCATCGCCCTGGCGCGCACCCTGCCCGACACCGTGCGCCCGCAGGACAAGCGTCACCGGGTCGACCTGACCGATGTGCCGCTCGTCACCATCGACGGCGAGGACGCCCGCGACTTCGACGACGCCGTCTACTGCGAACCCGCGCAGGTGGGTCGCGCGAAATCGGCCAAAGGCTGGCGCCTGCTGGTGGCCATCGCCGACGTGAGCCACTACGTGGAGACCGGCAGCGCCATCGACATTGACGCCTACGACCGCGCCACCAGCGTCTACTTTCCGCGCCGCGTCATCCCGATGCTGCCGGAGAAACTCTCCAACGGCCTGTGCTCGCTCAACCCGCGTGTGGACCGCCTGTGCATGGTCTGCGACATGCTGGTCACCGCCACCGGCGAGATCCAGGCCTATCAGTTCTATCCGGCGGTGATGTGGAGCCACGCTCGCTTCACCTACACCGAGGTGGCGGCCATCCTGGCCAACACCCGCGGGCCCGAAGCCACGAAACACAAGGACCGCGTGGGTGACCTGATCCACCTGCACGACGTGTACCGCGCCCTGCTCAAGGCACGCAGTGTGCGCGGCGCGGTGGATTTCGACACGACCGAGACCCAGATCGTCTGCGACGACAACGGCCGCATCGAGAAGATCGTGCCGCGCACTCGCAACGACGCGCACCGCCTGATCGAGGAGGCCATGCTGGCCGCCAACGTCTGCAGTGCTGACTTCATCCAGTCGCACAAGCACCCTGGCCTGTACCGCGTCCACGAGGGCCCCACGCCCGAGAAGAAGGAGATCCTGCGCGGCTACCTCAAGGCCATGGCGGTGGGCCTCACGATCAGCGAAGACCCGCTGCCCGCCGAATTCCAGCGCATCGCCGAGGCCACCAAGGAGCGGCCCGACGCGCAGCAGATCCACACCATGCTGCTGCGGTCCATGCAGCAGGCGATCTACACCCCGATCAACAGCGGCCACTTCGGCCTGGCCTACGACGCCTACACCCACTTCACCAGCCCGATCCGCCGCTACCCCGACCTGCTGGTGCACCGGGTGATCAAGGCCATCCTCACCGACCGCCGCTACGAGCTGCCGGCCCTGCCCACGCCGGGCGAGGCCCACGAGAAGCTGGCGCGCCGTCTGGCCAGCCGCGCCGCCGCGCCCACCCACAAGCCCAGGAAGCCCGCGCCGGCGCCCTCGCGCGAGGTGCAGGCCTGGGAGGCCGCCGGCCTGCATTGCAGCGCCAACGAGCGCCGCGCCGACGAGGCCAGCCGCGATGTCGAGGCCTGGCTCAAGTGCAAGTACATGCGCGAGCACCTGGGCGAGGAATTCGGCGGCGTGGTCACGGCCGCCACCAGCTTCGGCATCTTCGTCACCCTCGATGCGATGTATGTCGAGGGCCTGGTCCACATCACCGAACTGGGCGGCGAGTATTTCAAGTTCGACGAGGCGCGCCAGGAGTTGCGGGGCGAGCGCACGGGCATCCGCTATGCCATCGGCTCGCGGGTGCGGGTGCAGGTGAGCCGCGTCGACCTCGATGGCCGCAAGATCGATTTCCGCCTGGTGCGTGAGGGCGAGGAGCTGACCTCGCGTGCGATGAAGGACAAGGGCGTCTCGGGTGCCCCCGGCGCGCCCGCCAAGGCCTCGGCCAAGCGGGCCGGCCGCGGCAAGGCCGGCGCCGAGCCTGGCGAACGCGAACGCTCCCCGATCCAGGCACTCACCGCCTCCGTCAAGAAAGCCGCCGCCAAGTCCAAGGGCGCCAAAGGGGCCAAGGGCAAGCCGCGCAAGGCGCGACGCTGAGGGCCCGCCGGGACGGGTGCGGGCGGCTGCAGACCCGGCCCCGGCCCTAGCCGACGCGGGAAGCCAGTCGCGAGGCGGTCAGGGTCGTCCCTGGCGGCCACCCGTCGGCACATGCGCCGTGGTGATGGACCGCAGCGACCGCAGCGTCCCAGGCGGACAGCCCCCGGGCCATCCGGGCGGCCACCATCCCGGCCAGCACGTCCCCCGTGCCCGCAGTGGCCAGGCGCGCGTTGCCCGTCGGATTGATCTGCGGCACCTGGCCGGGCGCCGCGATCACCGTGCCGGAGCCCTTGAGGGCCACGACGGCACCCCAGCGCCCGGCGATCGCCTGCGCCGCACCCAGGCGGTCCGCCTGCACGAGGCCGGCAGTGGTCCCGAGCAGGCGCGCGGCCTCCAGCGGGTGCGGGGTCAAGACCGTGGTGCCTGGCGCGCGCCCGCAACGTGCCTTGAGCAGTGTCTGCAGCGCGCTGTCAGCTGCCACGGCGTTGAGCGCGTCGGCGTCGAGCACCAGCGTCCTGGCGCGTGCGAGCACCCGGGGCAGTTCACTGCGGATGGAGTCACCCCCGCCGCAGCCGCAGGCCACATGCAGGAGCGCGGGGTCCAGCGCGGACAGCGTCCGGAACATGAGCTCCGGCTGCACCGGGTCCACCACCAGGGCCGGCACGGACCGCTGCGGATCGTGCAGCAGCCCCACGAACACCCGGCCCGCTCCCGCATGCAGCGCGGCGCGGGCCGCCAGCAGGGCGGCACCGGTCATGCCGGTCGCGCCGCCGATCACGGCCACATCGCCCCAGCTGCCTTTGTGCGAGGCATGCGGGCGCAGCGCGGGCGCGGGCTCGGCGCACAGTGTCGCTGCCGGCGCTGCCGCGGTGAGGAAGCGGCCGGCCCCGAGGTCATCAAACCAGACCTGGCCCGCCGCATCGCGGCCCAGCGCCGTGAACAGGCCGGGCTTGAGCGTCAGCAGGCTCAGGGTGTGCGTGGCCTGCACCGCCAGCCCCTGGCCGGTGTCTGCGTCCAGGCCCGAGGGCAGGTCCACGGCCAGCACGGGTGCGCCGGCCTGCGCCATGTGCGTCTGCCACGAGGCCGCTCGTCCCTCCAGCGGTCGGCGCGCGCCGATGCCCAGGATGGCGTCGATGGCCAGGTCGATGCGTTCGGGTGGGGCGTCCGCAAACGTCACCCCGGCGGCCTGCGCGCGCTGCAGCGAGGCCCGCGCGTCAGCGGGCAGGGGGCCGGTCGGATCGCCCAGCCACGTCACCACCGCGCGGCGGTGGGCGGCCTGGAGCAGGGCGGCGGCCTCCAGGCCATCCCCGCCGTTGTTGCCGGGACCGCAGGCCACCCAGACGGTGCGCGCATGGGGTGTGAGGGCCAGGGCCAGGCGGGCCACCGCCGCGCCGGCGCGTTGCATCAGGGTGTGCGGGGGCAGGTCGGCGGCAGCCTCCGCCTCGATCTGCCGCGTGGCCGCGACGCCATGAAGCGGCCAGGGGCGGCCGGGAGTGATGCGCTGCATCCGGCCATTGTGCCCCCCGTGGGGCGTCGGTCTGCGTGCGTGCCGCGCTCGCGGGCTCAGGCCCGTCGCAGGGGGGTCAGGGCCGCCTCAGCTTGCAGCGCGATGTTCAGGATCGTGTCGTCCCGCAGGGCGCCGTGCCAGAGCATCAGCCCGACGGGCAGTTCGCCGTGGGCCTGGCAAGGCAGTGAAATGGCGCAGCCATCGAGCAGGTTCACCGCGCCGGGGTTGCGAAGCAGCAGGCCGTTGATGCGGAAGAACGCTTCGTCGCGCGCCGTGTCGCGGGCGGCGTCCTGTCCGTCGGCGGGCGCCACTTGCGCGATCGGCGGGGCCAGCAGGGGCACGGTGGGCGAGAGCATCGCATCAAACCCGTCCAGGGCCTGTGCCATGCGGCCGATCCAGGCCTGGCGCGCCGCGATCAGGTCCAGGTACTCCCAGGCCTGCATCGTGGCGCCCCGTTCAATGCGCAGGCGCACGCGCGGGTCATAGCCGTCGCCGTGCTCGGCGATCAGCGCGCGGTGCCAGGCGTAGCTTTCCGCTGCGGCGAAGGTGCCGCGCGCCTGCAGGTCGGCCGCCTCACGCAGCGGGGCCAGCGCGATCTCCTCGATCCGGGCCCCCGCAGTTCGCAGCGTCGCCAGGGCGCGCTCGAATGCGCGGGCCACGGGCGCGTCCAGGCCCTCCAGCATCAGGGACGCGGGCACGGCCAGGCGGTAGGCGGACAGCGGCGCGTCGGCCCGCAGCACGCGACGCTGCGCCAGGACTTCATGGGCCAGGATGGCGTCGCGCACCGAGCGCGTCATCGCGCAGACCGTGTCCAGCGTGGTCGACAGGGGCAGGGCGCCTTCGGCCGGGGTGAGGCGGGCGGTGTTCTTGAAGCCGACGATGCCGCACAGGGCGGCCGGGATACGGATCGAACCGCCGGTGTCCGAGCCCAGGCCGATGAAGGCCGCGCCCGTGGCCACCGAGACCGCGGCCCCCGAGGACGAGCCACCCGGGATACGGGCCACTGCCGGGTCCGCCGGGTTGACGGGCGTGCCGTGGTGGGGGTTGGTGCCCACGCCGGAGAAGGCGAATTCGGACATGTTGGTCCGCCCGATGACGGCAGCGCCCGCCGCCCGCAGGCGGGCCACCGCGCGGGCATCGGCCCGGGCCGGGGGCGCTTCGCGCAGGACCGCCGAGCCGGCCGGGGTGGGCTGACCCGCGAGGTCGAAAAGGTCCTTGACCGAGACCGGCAGGCCCCCCAGGGGGAGGGTCGCCACCGACGGGTTGGCGGCCGCCTCGCGGGCGGTCTCCCCGGTCAGGCCCAGGAAGGCGTGCCGGCAGGCGGGGCCCCGCGCCACCTCCAGCGCCCGGTCGACCTCGTCAACCGCACGTGCCTGGCCGGCGCGGATTCGTTCGAGGGTGGCGGTGAGGTCGGGCAGGGGCATGGTCCGAGGGCGGTTGGCGGGCCGTCCGCGCCCGTCGGTCAGGGGGCGAGGCCACGGGTGGACAGGGAGGGGTGTGTTAGACTCTGCGGGTTTTGCGGCGCGGCCCCTGCACGGTGCAGGGGATGCTTGCGGCAAGACGCTACTCGCGAATCCGTCCCACCAAGGTGCCGTCGCCCTGCAAAAGGGCAGCCGGTTTCGGGGCGGATTTTAGACCCAACCTTAAGGAACTCACATGTCCGCCTCCATGCGCGAAATGCTGGAAGCCGGTGTCCATTTCGGACACCAGACCCGCTTCTGGAACCCCAAGATGGCCCCGTTCATCTTCGGCCATCGCAACAAGATCCACATCATCAACCTGGAAAAGTCGCTTCCGATGTTCCAGGAAGCGATGAAGTTCGTGAAGCAGCTGGCCGCCAACCGCGGCACCATCCTGATGGTGGGCACCAAGCGCCAGGCCCGTGAGATCGTCGCCGCCGAGGCGCGCCGCGCCGGCGTGCCCTTCGTCGACCAGCGCTGGCTCGGCGGCATGCTGACCAACTTCAAGACCGTCAAGACCTCCATCAAGCGCCTGAAGGACATGAAGGCCCAGCAGGAAGCCGGCCTGGACGCCATGAGCAAGAAAGAGCAGCTCATGTTCGCTCGCGAGATGGAAAAGCTCGAGAAGGACATCGGCGGCATCCAGGACATGAACACCCTGCCCGACGCCATCTTCGTGATCGACGTGGGCTTCCACAAGATCGCCGTGGCCGAAGCCAAGAAGCTGGGCATCCCGCTGGTCGGCGTGGTCGACTCCAACCACTCGCCCGAGGGCATCGACTACGTCATCCCCGGCAACGACGACTCCTCCAAGGCCGTCACGCTGTATGCGCGCGGCATTGCCGACGCCATCCTCGAAGGCCGCGCCAACGCCGTCAATGACGTCGTGAAAGCTGTCGCCGAAGGCAGCGACGAATTCGTGGAAGTGGAGGAAGGCGCCCGCGCCTGAAGCCCCTTGCGAGCCGCAACGCTCGTCGCATGAAGGGGCTCCAGGGCCCCTTTTTCGCAACCGCATCCGATTTGAATTGAACGTTACGAGGTAAGAAATGGCTGCAATCACCGCAAGCATGGTCGCCGAACTGCGCGCCAAGACCGACGCCCCCATGATGGAGTGCAAGAAGGCCCTGACCGAGGCCGACGGCAACATGGAAAAGGCCGAGGAAATCCTGCGCGTCAAGCTGGGCAACAAGGCCGGCAAGGCCTCCAGCCGCATCACTGCCGAGGGCGTGGTGTCTGCCTGCATCAGCGGCGGCGCCGGCGCGATGCTCGAGACCAACTGCGAGACCGACTTCGTCACCAAGAACGACAGCTTCCTGGCCCTGGCCAAGGCCGCCGCCGAACTGATCGTCAAGCACCAGCCGGCCGACGTGGCCGCCCTGGGCGCGCTGCCCTATGCCCAGGATGGCTTCGGGCCCACCCTCGAGGACGTGCGCAAGGGCCTGATCGGCAAGATCGGCGAGAACATGTCCTTCCGCCGCTTCCAGCGCTTCGAAGGCGCGGGCAAGCTGGTGTCCTACCTGCACGGCACCCGCATCGGCGTGGTGGTGCAGTACGAGGGCGACGAGAACGCCGCCAAGGACGTGGCCATGCACGTGGCGGCCATGAAGCCCGTGGCCCTGACCAGCGCCGATGTCCCTGCCGCCCTGATCGACAAGGAGCGCAGCGTCGCCACCGCCAAGGCCGCCGAGTCGGGCAAGCCCGCCGACATCGCCGCCAAGATGATCGAAGGCTCGGTCCAGAAATACCTCAAGGAGGTGTCCCTGTTCAACCAGCCCTTCGTCAAGAACGACAAGCAGACCGTCGAGCAGATGCTCAAGGCCGCCGGCACCACGGTGAAGGGTTTCACCCTGTACGTGGTGGGCGAGGGCATTGAGAAGAAGGTTGACGATTTCGCCGCGGAAGTGGCGGCCCAGGTCGCTGCGGCCAAGGGCGGCGCCTGATCGCCGGGACGGCCCCCGGGGCCGTCGCCCGTTTGACCCCGTGCCCCGGCGCGGGCCGCTAAACTCAACCCGTTCAACCAGGAGCCCCTGCCCATGCCCGACGCCCAGCCCGCCCACAAGCGCATCCTGCTGAAGCTGTCCGGTGAGGCGCTGATGGGGGACGACGCCTTCGGCATCAACCGCGCGACCATCGTGCGGATGGTGCAGGAGGTGGCGCAGGTGGTGAACATGGGCGTGCAGGTGGCCGTCGTGATCGGCGGCGGCAACATCTTCCGCGGTGTGGCGGGCGGCTCGGTCGGCATGGACCGCGCCACCGCCGACTACATGGGCATGCTGGCCACCGTCATGAACTCGCTGGCCCTGGCCGACGCGATGGACAAGCAGGGCCTCACGGCCCGCGTCATGTCGGCCATCGCCATCGAGCAGGTGGTCGAGCCCTATGTGCGTCCCAAGGCCTTGCAGTACCTCGAAGAGGGCAAGGTCGTGATCTTCGCCGCCGGCACCGGCAACCCCTTCTTCACCACCGACACGGCCGCGGCCCTGCGTGGCGCCGAGATCGGCGCGGAGGTGGTGCTCAAGGCCACCAAGGTCGACGGCGTCTACACGGCCGACCCCAAGAAGGACCCCAGCGCCACGCTCTATTCCAAGATCAGCTTCGACGAGGCCATGGCCCAGAACCTGGGCATCATGGACGCCACCGCCTTCGCGCTGTGCCGCGACCAGAAGCTGCCGATCCGGGTGTTCTCGATTTTCAAGAACGGCGCGCTCAAGCGCGTCGTGATGGGCCAGGATGAAGGCACCCTGGTCTACGCCTGACCTCACAGGAAACGTCCCATGACCACGATCGCCGAGATCAAGAAAACCACCGAGGGCAAGATGGACCAGTCCATCGTCGCCTTCAAGAACGCCATCGCCCGGATTCGCACCGGCCGCGCCAACCCCGGACTGCTCGACTCCGTGCAGGTCGACTACTACGGCTCCATGGTGCCGATCAGCCAGGTGGCGAACGTGTCGCTGCTCGATGCCCGCACGATCAGCGTGCAGCCCTGGGAAAAAGGCATGGGCGCCAAGATCGAGAAGGCCATCCGCGAGAGCGACCTGGGCCTGAACCCGGCCACCATGGGCGACCTGATCCGCGTGCCCATGCCCCCGATGAGCGAGGAGCGCCGCAAGGAGATGACCAAGCTCGTGCGCACCGAGGGCGAGAGCGGCAAGATCGCGATCCGCAACCTGCGCCGCGACGCCAACGAGCATGTGAAGAAGCTGGTCAAGGACAAGCTCGCGTCCGAGGACGACCAGAAGCGCTCCGAAGCCGACATCCAGAAGGTCACCGACCGGCACATCGCCGAGATCGACGCCCTGGTGACGGCCAAGGAGCAGGAGATCATGGCCGTCTGAGCGGCTGTGAGGCGCCTGTGTCCACCCCCTCGGCCGGCCCGGATCGTTTGAGCTCCGTCCCCCCTCACATCGCCATCGTCATGGATGGCAACGGCCGGTGGGCCACGCGACGCATGCTGCCGCGCGTGGCGGGTCACAAGATGGGCCTGGACGCCCTGCGGGCCTGCGTGCGCCGCTGCGGGGACATCGGCGTGAAGGTGCTGACCGTCTTCGCCTTCTCCTCCGAGAACTGGAAGCGCCCGCCGGAGGAGGTCTCGGGGCTGATGGACCTGCTGGCCATGGCGCTCTCGCGCGAAGTGCCCCTGTTGCAGGCGGAGGGCGTGCGGATCCATTTCGTCGGCGACCGCTCCAGCCTGCCGCCCAAGATGCAGGCCGGACTGGCGCAGGCCGAAGCCGTCACGGCGGGCAACACCCGCCTGGTGTTCAACGTCTGCTTCAACTACGGCGGCCGCTGGGACATTGCCCAGGCGGCGGCCCGCCTCGCCGCCGAAGGCCGACCGATCAACGAAGCCAATCTGGGCGCGGCGATGGCCCTGGCGCATGTGCCCGACCCTGACCTCGTGATCCGCACCGGCGGCGAGCACCGGATCAGCAACTTCCTGCTGTGGCAGTCGGCGTACGCCGAATTCCACTTCTGCGACAAGCTCTGGCCCGAGTTCGATGCCCAGGCCCTGGACACGGCCATCGCCGACTTCAACCAGCGTGAGCGCCGTTTCGGCAAGACCTCGGACCAGGTCCGGGGTGCGGCCCACCGCGAGGCGGCCTAGCCTGCCCCGAACGAGGGCCCGGCGGCACGCGAGACCCCATGCTCAAGCAGCGCATCATCACTGCCGTCCTGCTGCTGACCGTCCTGCTGCCGGCCCTGTTCTGGCCTTCGCCCTGGCCCTTCGCCCTGGTGGTCCTGCTGCTCCTGGCGGCAGGCGCCTGGGAGTGGGGCCGACTCAATGGCCTGTCGCAGCCCGGCGCCGTCGCCTGCGCCGGGGTCTGCCTCGGCCTGTGCCTGCTGTCCTGGTGGATCGGGCTGGCCGGCCGGCCGGTGATGTGGCTCTGGACGCTGGCCTCCGTGCTGTGGGTGCTGGGGGGGGCCTGGGTCCTGCGACGCGGCGTGGCCGGCTGGCCCTCCGCCCCTCGGGCCCTGCGCATCGCCGGTGGGGTCGCGGCGTTGTGGCTTGCCTGGCTGGCGGTGGCCCAGGCCCGCGCCATCGGGATCAATTTCCTGCTGTCGGTCTTTGTCCTGGTGTGGGTGGCTGACGTCGCCGCCTACTTCGCCGGACGCGCCTTCGGCCTGCGCCTGACCCGGGTGCGCCTGGCCCCCGCCATCAGCCCCGGCAAGAGCTGGGAGGGGGTCTGGGGCGGCATGGCGGGTGTGGTGCTCCTGGCCCTGGCCTGGCACCACGCCGATATCGCCTGGCAGGCGTCCGTCCCCAGTCTCTACACCGTCCTGGCGGAGCGTGGCGAGGGCCTGCTGGTGCTGGCCGCCCTGTTCCTGTCGGCGATGAGCGTGGTCGGCGACCTGCTGGAATCCCTCGTCAAGCGCAGCGCCGGTGCCAAGGATTCCAGCGGCCTGCTGCCGGGGCACGGCGGCGTGCTCGATCGGGTCGACGCCTTGCTCCCCACGCTGCCCTTGGCGATGATGCTCACCTCCCTGTCGTACCCCCGATGAACAAGCAACGCATCGCCGTACTGGGCTCGACCGGCTCCATCGGCACCCAGACCCTGGACGTGATCGCGCGCCACCCGGAGCGTTTCCAGGTCCATGCCCTGACGGCGGCCCGCCAGGTCGACCTGATCCTGCAGCAGTGCGCGCGCTTTCGCCCGGCGCTGGCCGTCATGTCGGAGGCTGCCGCCGCCCGCGAACTGGCCGCCCGGCTCGAGGCCGAGGGCCTGCCCACGCGCGTGCTGCAGGGCCCAGGCGCCCTGGAGGAAGTGGCGGCCCATCCCGCGGTCGATGCCGTGATGGCCGCCATCGTCGGCGCCGCCGGCCTGGCCTCCTGCCTGGCGGCAGCCCGCGCCGGCAAGCGACTGCTCCTGGCCAACAAGGAAGCCCTGGTGGTCGGCGGCGATGTGTTCCTGGACGCGGTGAAGCAGGGCGGCGCGCGGCTTCTGCCGATCGACAGCGAGCACTCGGCCATCTTCCAGTCCTTGCCCGAGGATGCGACCACCTGGGACGCGCGGGTCGAGAAGATCATCCTCACCGCCTCGGGCGGACCGTTTCGCACCTGGGAGCCGGCGCGCCTGCGCGACGTGACGCCCGAGCAGGCCTGCGCGCATCCCAATTGGGTGATGGGCCGCAAGATCTCGGTGGACTCGGCCACCATGATGAACAAGGCGCTGGAGGTGATCGAGGCGCGCTACCTGTTCGGCCTGCCTCCCGAGCGCCTGGAGGTGGTGATCCACCCCCAGAGCGTCGTCCACTCGATGGTGCAGTACCGCGACACCTCGGTGGTGGCCCAATTGGGCACGCCGGACATGCGCGTGCCGATCGCCTACGGACTGGCCTGGCCCGAGCGGGTGGCCTCGGGCGCGCAGCCCCTGGATTTCTCCGCCCTGGCCGACATGAGCTTCGAGTCCCTGGACAGCCGGGGCCACCGGGCGCGCTTTCCCGGCCTGCAACTGGCCTGGGACAGCCTGCGGGCGCCTTCGGGGACCACTGCGGTTCTCAATGCCGCCAATGAAGTGGCGGTCGAGGCCTTCCTGGCCGGTCGCATCCGCTTCGACCAGATCCACGCGCTGAACCTGGCCACGCTGCAGGCCGTGGTGCCTGCGCGTCCCGCGGCGCTGGCCGACCTGCTCGCACTGGACGCGCAGGCGCGCGCGGCCGCCACACAGGCCATGGGTCGCCTGTCCTGAACCCGACCTGAAACCGACCGCCCGACCGCCATGCTCACCGCCGCCGCTTTCATCATCGCCCTGGGCCTGCTGATCGCCGTGCACGAATACGGTCACTACCGCGTCGCGGTCGCCTGCGACGTCAAGGTGCTGCGCTTTTCCATCGGTTTCGGCAAGGTGCTGTTTCGCTGGAAGCCGCGACGCCCGCGCCCGGGCCAGGACACCGAGTTCGTGATCAGTGCCTTCCCCCTGGGGGGCTACGTGCGCATGCTCGACGAGCGCGAAGGCGCGGTCGAACCCCACGAGCGCCACCTGGCCTTCAACAACCGGCCGCTGCGCCATCGGGCGGCCATCGTGGCGGCCGGCCCCCTGGCCAACCTGCTGCTGGCGGTGCTGCTGTACGCCGTGGTGGGCTGGACGGGCTTCGAGGCGCCACGCGCCGTGCTGGCCACGCCGGTGGCGGGATCCCTGGCCGAGCGTGCCGGCCTCGCGGGGGCTGACGTGGTGCAGGCTGCGGGCTTCGAAGGCGAAGACCTGGAGCCCTTGGAATCCTTCGACGACCTGCGCTGGATCCTCACGCGCGGCGCGCTGGACGGCCGCGACGTGCGGCTGCAGGTCGTTTCGGGCGCGCGCCAGCGCGAGGTGCTGCTGCCCCTGGCCGGCCTGGATGCCCGCGAGGCCGACGCCCGTCTCACGCGCCGCATCGGGATCACCGGCCCGCTCACGCACCCCGTCATCGGCGACCTCACCCCTGGCGGTGCGGCCGAACGCGCTGGACTGCGCAAGGGCGACCGGGTACTGGCGGTGGGCCACCTGGCCATCGCCGACGGACAGCAGCTGCGTGAATGGATCCGGGGCCAGGCGGCAGGCGGGCAGGGCGTGACCACCGACTGGCGCGTGCTGCGCGAGGGCCGTGAGCTGGCGTTGCGCGTCACGCCCGACATCCAGCCTGACCGTGGGACGGGCGTGCCCGTGGGGCGCATCGGCGCCTACGTGGGCGCCTCGCCCGAGATGGTCCAGGTGCGGCACGGGCCGTGGCAGGGGTTCTGGCAGGCGGTGGTGCGCACCTGGGACATGTCGGCGCTGACCGTGCGCATGATGGGCCGTATGGTGGTGGGCGAGGCGTCGCTCAATAACCTGAGCGGGCCCCTGACCATCGCCGAATTCGCCGGCAAATCCGCCAGCCTGGGCCTGACCCAGTACCTGGTGTTTCTGGCCCTGATTAGCGTGAGCCTGGGGGTCCTGAACCTGCTGCCCTTGCCCGTCCTCGATGGGGGGCACCTGATGTATTATCTTTGGGAAGCTCTGACCGGCCGCAGCGTCTCCGACGTGTGGATGGAACGCCTTCAGCGCGGTGGCGTCGCTGTCCTGGTGGCCCTGATGTCCGTCGCGCTTTTCAACGATGTGACGCGCTTCTTTGGTTGACCCCTGCCTTCCGCCCGCCCTGTGGCCGCGGACCGACCCTGAATCCATGAAGAAACAACTTAAGCGCCTTGGCGCACGGACTCTGGTGAGCCTGGCGGCCCTGGCCCTGGCGGCTCACGCCTGGGCGGTCGATCCGTTCAACGTCCGAGACATCCGCGTCGAAGGCCTGCAGCGCGTCGAGCCGGGCACCGTGTTCGCCTCCCTGCCGGTGCGCGTGGGCGACCAGTACACCGACGACAAGGGAGCCGCCGCCATCCGCGCGCTGTTCGCGCTGGGGCTGTTCAAGGACGTCCGGCTGGAGGTCGCCGGCGACGTGCTCGTGGTGATCGTCGAGGAGCGGCCCACCATCGCCGACGTCAATTTCGTGGGCACCCGCGAGTTCGACAAGGACGTCCTGAAGAAATCCCTGCGTGATGTCGGCCTGGCTGAAGGTCGACCCTACGACCAGGCCCTGGCCGACAGCGCCGAACAGGAACTCAAGCGCCAGTACATCAGCCGCAGTCTGTACGGCGCGGAAGTGGTGACCACCGTCACCCCGATCGAGCGCAATCGGGTGAACCTCACCTTCACCGTCACCGAGGGCGAGCCCGCCAAGATCCGGGACATCCGCATCGTCGGCAACAAGGCCTTCAGCCAGGGCACCCTGCGGGACCTGTTCGACCTGGACACCGGTGGTTTCCTGAGCTGGTACACCAAATCCGACCGCTACTCCCGCGTCAAGCTCAACGCCGACCTCGAGGCGCTGCGCTCGTATTACACCCAGCGCGGTTACCTCGAGTTCAACATCGACAGCACCCAGGTCGCGATGTCACCGGACAAGCAGGACCTGACCATCACCATCCACGTCACCGAAGGTGAGCGCTTCGTCGTGAGCGGCGTCAAGTTCGAGGGCAATTACCTGGGGCGTGATGACGAGTTCAAGTCCCTCGTCACCATCCGCCCCGGAGAGCCCTACAACGCCGAGCTTGTCGCTGAGACCACCAAGGCCTTCACCGAGTACTTCGGCAACTTCGGCTATGCCTTCGCCCAGGTCGAGGCGCGTCCCGAGATCGATCGGGCCACCAACCGGGTCAGTCTCCTGATCGTCGCCGAGCCGTCCCGCCGCGCCTACGTGCGCCGCATCAACGTCTCGGGCAACACCCGCACCCGCGACGAAGTGGTCCGCCGCGAGTTCCGCCAGTACGAGGCCAGCTGGTACGACGGCGATCGCATCCGCCGCTCGCGTGACCGCGTGGACCGCCTGGGCTTCTTCAAGGACGTCAACGTCGAGACCGTCAACGTGGCCGGCGCGCCTGACCAGGTGGACCTGAACATCGTCGTCACCGAAAAGCCCACGGGCAGCATCTCCCTGTCGGCCGGCTTCTCCAGCGCGGACAAGCTGGGCCTGGGCTTCGGCATCCGCCAGGAAAACGCCTTCGGCTCCGGCAAGTACCTGGCCGCCGAGGTCAACACCAGCGACTACAACCGCACCTTCGTGCTGTCCACGATCGACCCCTACTTCACGAAGGATGGTGTCTCCCGTGCGATGGACATCTTCCACCGCACCACCCGCCCGTACCAGGACCAGGGGGGCAGCTACGAGATCGTCACTTCCGGTGCCGGCATGCGCTTTGGCGTGCCATTCTCCGAGCTGGACACCGTCGCCTTCGGGGCCAACGTCGAGCGCACCAGCATCAAGCGCGGGGATTCGCTCCCCACCTCCCTCGAGACCTACATCAACCGCTACGGAGAGACCACCACCCTGGTGCCCCTGACCGTAGGCTGGGCCCGCGACAGCCGTGACAGCGCCTTGGTGCCGACCACCGGCCGCCTGCAGCGGGCCTCTGGCGAATGGGGTGTGGCTGGCGATGCCCGCTACCTGCGCGGCACCTACCAGTTCCAGCAGTACTTCCCCCTGAGCAAGCAGTACACCTTCGCGGCCAACACCGAAGTCGGCCTGGCCAAAGGCCTGGGCGGGCGCGATCTCCCGATCTTCAAGAATTTCTTCGGCGGCGGCCTGGGGTCAGTGCGCGGTTTCGACCAGGGCACCCTGGGTCCGCGCGACGCCTCGGGCGCCTCGCTGGGCGGCGCCCGGAAGCTCACGTTCAACGGCGAGCTGGTCATGCCCATGCCTGGCGCCGGCAACGACCGCACCCTGCGCCTGTACGGGTTCGTCGACGCCGGCAACGTCTTTGGCGAATCCGAGCGGATCGACCTGGGCGAGCTGCGTGCGTCCACCGGCCTGGGCATTTCCTGGGTCTCCCCGATGGGCCCCCTGCGCCTGGGCATTGCAAACCCCATCCGCAAACGGACGGGGGATAAAATCCAGAGAGTTCAATTCCAGATCGGAACCTCGTTCTAATGAAGACCATTCGCCGCCATTGGGTCGCCGGCCTCCTGGGCCTGCTGGTGATGTCCGCCCCGGCGTTCGCCCAGGAGTTCCGCATCGGCTTCGTCAGCACCGACCGCATCTTCCGGGACGCCAACACCGCCAAGGCCGCCCAGGCCAAGCTGGAGCAGGAGTTCTCGCGCCGCGAGAAGGAACTGACGGAAATGGGCAGCGCCCTGAAGGCCGCCTCCGAAAAATTCGAGCGTGACGCGCCCACCCTGTCCGAGAGCCAGCGCCAGGCTCGCCAGAAGGCCCTGATCGACCAGGACCGCGACTTCCAGCGCAAACGCCGCGAGTTCCAGGAAGACCTCAACGCCCGCAAGAACGAAGAACTCCAGCAGGTCCTCGAACGGGCCAACCGCGTGATCCGCCAGGTCGCCGAGCAGGAAAAGTACGACCTCGTGATCCAGGAGGCCGTCTACATCAGCCCCAAGCACGACATCACCGACAAGGTGATCAGGGCGCTCAACGCGAGCAAGTGAGGTGGCGCTCTCACTGGGCGACATCGTTCGGGAACTCGGCGGGCAGCTGCATGGCGACCCCGGCGTGTCCATCACGGGGCTGGCGCCCCTGGAATCCGCCTCGGACTCCGAGCTGAGTTTTCTCAGCAACCCCCGCTACCAATCCCAGCTGGCCGCCTCCCGGGCGGCCTGCGTCATCGTGGGGCCCGCCCTGCGTGAGGCCGCCCAGGACCGTGGCGCCTTCATCGAGGCCGCAGACCCCTACCTGTACTTTGCCCGCGCCACCCGCCTGTGGAAGTCGCGCCTGGCGCCTGCGCCGGGTCCGCGCATCCACCCGAGCGCCGTCATCGACCCGCAGGCCGATGTCGACCCGACTGCCCGCATCGGCGCGCTGTGCGTGGTCGAGCGCGGCGCGCGCATCGGCCCGGGGACCGAGCTGAAGTCGCGTGTCACGGTGGCCGAGGGCTGCGTCATCGGCGCGCGCTGCCTCGTGCATCCGGGAGTCGTGATCGGCGCGGACGGTTTCGGCTTCGCGCCGCACGAGGGGGCCTGGGAGAAGATCGAGCAACTCGGCGCGGTCCGCATTGGCGACGACGTCGAGATCGGCGCCAACACCTGCATCGACCGTGGCGCGCTGGCCGACACCGTCATCGAGGACGGCGTCAAGCTCGATAACCTGATCCAGATCGGCCACAACGTGCGCATCGGCGCCCACACGGCCATCGCCGGCTGCGTGGCCATCGCCGGCAGCGCCCGCATCGGTGCGCACTGCACCATCGGCGGCAAGTCCGGCATCGTGGGGCACTTGACGATTGCCGACCATGTGCATGTCTCGGCCATGTCCCTCGTGAGCCGCTCCCTCCTCAAGCCGGGCGTGTACACCGGCGTTTTTCCCATCGACGACAATGCCGCCTGGGAAAAGAACGCTGCCACGCTGCGCCAGCTGCACAGCCTGCGTGACCGCATCAAAGCACTCGAAAAGAACAAGCCATGATGGACATCCACCAGATCCTCAAGCAACTGCCGCACCGCTACCCCTTCCTGCTCGTGGACCGGGTGCTGTCCATCGACAAGGGCAAGCGCATCGTGGCCCTGAAGAACGTCACCATGAACGAACCGTTCTTCACCGGCCACTTCCCGCACCGCCCGGTCATGCCGGGCGTCTTGATCCTGGAGGCCATGGCACAGGCCGCGGCGCTGCTGTCCTTCGACTCGCAGGGCGTGACGCCGGATGACAAGACCGTCTACTACTTCGCCGGCATCGACGGGGCACGCTTCAAGCGCCCCGTGGAGCCCGGCGACCAGCTCACGCTGGACGTGACCCTGGAGCGGGCCAAGGCCGGCATCTTCAAGTTCAAGGGTGTGACCCGCGTGGGCGAGGAGGTGGCCTGCGAGGCTGAACTCATGTGCACCATGCGCCGCATCGATGGCTAGGGGCTCCACGCGCGCAGTGCCAGCCTGAACCTCGCATGTCCTCCCTGATCCATCCCACGGCGGTGATCGCCCCCGGCGCGCAGATCGACGCCTCGGTATCGATCGGTCCGTACGCGGTCATCGGACCGCACGTGCGTGTTGCCGCCGGCACCACGATCGGACCGCACTGCGTGATCGAGGGCCACACCACCATTGGCCGTGACAACCGCATCTTCCAGTTTGCCTCGCTCGGCGCCATCCCCCAGGACAAGAAATACGCCGGCGAGCCCTGTGAGCTGGTGATCGGCGATCGCAACACCATCCGCGAGTTCACCACCTTCAACATCGGCTCGCCCGGCGGGGGCGGCGTCACCCGCATCGGCAACGACAACTGGCTCATGGCCTACGTGCACATCGCGCACGATTGCATCGTCGGCAACCACACCATCTTCGCCAACAACTCCCAGCTCGCGGGTCATGTCGAGGTGGGTGACTGGGTCATCCTGGGCGGCTTCACCGTCGTCCACCAATTCGTGCGCATCGGCGCGCACGGCATGACCGCCATGTGCTCGCTGCTCTTTGCCGACCAGCCGCCCTTCGTCATGAGCCAGGGCCAGCCGGCGAAGGCCCGCTCCATGAACTTCGAAGGCCTGCGCCGGCGCGGCTTCTCCCCTGAGCGGGTCGCCGCCGTCAAGGCCATGCACAAGGCGCTTTACCGCGACGACCTGACGCTCGATCAGGCCCAGGCCCGCATCGCCACCCTGGCCGATGCCACCCCCGACGCCCGGCCCGACGTGGACATGATGCTGTCCTTCCTCGGCGGCGTCTCGCCCCAGCGCGGCATCGTGCGATGACGGCGCTGCGGGTCGGCATGGTCGCCGGCGAGGTGTCTGGCGACCTCCTGGCCGGCCTGCTGCTCACGGGCATGAACCGCCGGTGGCCGGGGCTGCAGGCCTACGGCATCGGCGGGCCGCAGATGGCGGCGCACGGTTTCCAGGCGTTGTGGCCGCATGACAAGCTGGCGGTGCGCGGGTACATCGAAGTCCTGCGTCATTACCGCGAGATCGTGGGCATCCGCCGCCAGCTGCGTGACCGCCTGCTGGCCGATCCGCCACCACTTTTCGTGGGAGTGGATGCGCCCGACTTCAACCTCGACCTGGAGGCCTCGCTCAAGGCGCGCGGCGTCCGCACCGTGCACTTCGTGTGCCCCTCGGTCTGGGCGTGGCGGGCGGGCCGCCTCGACAAGATTCGCCGCAGCACCGACCACGTGCTGTGCATCTTTCCTTTCGAGCCCGAGCTGCTGGCGCAGCACGGCATCGCGGCCACGTATGTCGGACACCCGCTGGCCGACGTCATTCCCGCGCAGGCCGACCGGGCCGCCGCGCGCCGGGACCTGGGCCTGCCGGAGGATGACGAGGTGCTGGCGGTGCTGCCTGGCAGCCGCGAGTCCGAGGTCCGCTACCTGGCCCCGGCGTTTTTCGAAGCGGCGCGGCGGGTGCAGCGTGCGCGTCCCGGCTTGAAGGTCGTCGTGCCGGCCCTGCCGGCGCTGCGTCCGGCCATCGAGGACGCGGCGCGTCGCGCCGGCCTGGTGCAGGGCCTGCAGCTTCTGCAGGGGCGTTCGCACCTGGCCCTGGCCGCTTGCGACCTGACCCTCATCGCCAGCGGCACCGCGACACTCGAGGCAGCCCTCTTCAAGCGCCCCATGGTCATTGCCTACCGCATGAACGCGATCAGCTGGCAGATCATGAGGCGGCAGGCCTTGCAGCCCTGGGTGGGCCTGCCCAATATCCTGCTGCGTGAGAGAGCGGTGCCCGAGCTCCTGCAGCACGAGGCCACGCCCGAGCGTCTCGCGCGTTCCGTCCTGGAATGGCTCGACGACCCTGCCAGAATGGCGGCCGTCCAGCAACGCTTCGCGCAATTGCACGATACGTTGCGGCGGGACACCCCCACGCTTGCCACCGATGCCATTGCCCAAGTCCTCCAAGCCTGACCGCGTGCGCCGCCGGGCGCTGGCCGTGCAGGCCAGTCTCGACTGGGATCCGATGGGCCTGATCGCCGGCGTGGATGAAGCCGGGCGCGGCCCCCTGGCCGGACCGGTGGTGGCGGCGGCTGTGATCCTGGACGACACCCAGCCCATCGCCGGCCTGGCGGACTCCAAGGCCCTGACCGCGCTGCGCCGCGAGCGGCTGTTCGATGAAATCCGTGCCAAGGCCCTGTGCTGCTCGATCGCGCAGGCCAGTGCCCTGGAGGTCGACCGCCTGAACATCCTGCAGGCCACGATGCTCGCCATGCAGCGGGCGGTCGAGGGCTTGCGCCTGAAGCCGGTGAAGGTGCTGGTGGACGGCAACCGTCTGCCGACGCTGGACGTGCTGTCCGAGGCCATCGTCGGCGGTGACGCCAAGGTGGCCGCGATCAGTGCGGCCTCCATCCTGGCCAAGGTGCACCGGGATCGCCTGTGTGCGCAGTGGCACGAGGAGTTTCCGCAGTACGGTTTTGCGGGCCACAAGGGCTACGGCACGCCCGAACATCTGCAGGCCCTGAAGGACCACGGCGCCTGCCCGCACCACCGGCGCAGTTTCGCTCCGGTGGCCGCGGCCATTGCGGCCCATGCTGCGAGGGTTTCGGCATGAGTGAGTCCGACGGCCTGATCACCTCCCGGGACAACCCCTGGTTCAAGCGCCTGCGCAAACTGGCCCAGGACGGGACCGAGTACCGCCGCGCGGGCCAGGTGTGGCTGGAAGGCGATCACCTGTGCCGGGCGCTGCTCGCGCGGGGAGGGCGGCCTCAGGTGGCGGTCTTTGCACAGAGCGCCTGGCGGCAGGCGCCCGCGGACTGGGTTGCCGCGGCCGCACGGTGTCTCGTCCTGGACGACGCCCTGTTTGACAGCCTCAGCAGCCTGCCCTCGCCAGCCCGTGTGGGGTTCCTGATGGACCTGCCTGCGTCGCCGGCGCTGGACCCGACAGCCCCTACCGTGATCCTGGACCGGGTGCAGGACGCAGGCAATGTCGGGGCCGTCCTGCGCTGCGCCTCGGCGTTCGGCTTTCGACAGGTGGTGGCCTTGCAGGGGACGGCGGCCCTGTGGTCGCCCAAGGTGCTGCGTGCCGGCATGGGCGCGCATTTCGGCCTGCGTCTGATCGAGTCCGCCCTTTCTGACCTGCTGGGGCAACTGGCGGTGCCAGTGATCACCACCAGCAGTCACGGCGGTCAACTGCTGCATCGTGCAAGCCTGCCCTGGCCCTGCGCCTGGGCCTTCGGGCACGAAGGGCAGGGTGTGGGCCCCGAGGTGGCGGCCCGCTCGCATCTGGCGGTGCGCATTGCGCAGCCCGGGGGGGAGGAATCCCTGAACGTGGCGACGGCGGCGGCCATCTGCCTGCACGCGAGCGCTGCGGGCACGGATCCTGGCTGAATGGCTCCGGGAGGCGGGTCTGCGGGCCTGCGACAGGGAAATTCATGCCTGTGCCGGGATACGCATGCTTGCACCGGGTGCTGGGGGCACGCATGCCTGCACCCGGGCACGGGCGGAGCGCCGGGGTGCCCGTTCTCCGGAGACCGCGCGGGCGGCCACCCGTAGGGAACAAAGACCCCCGCATCAACACCACCCCCTCACGCCCCCTTGGAGGGCGACCGCGCATGCACCTGCGCCCGGGCACCCCAGCACCCCACCCTCATCCAGCCATTCAGGCGCACCCACAGAAACGCCTGCGCGCCGACTGTGCTGGCGGAGACTCGAGCGGGTGGCACACAGGGTTTTCGGTGGTGTGAGTTGCTACTACTTCGAGGCTGGTGGTCGGGGTGGGGCGGGCGCAGGTGCATGCGCGGTTGCCCTCCAGGGTCGACGGAGGGGGTGGTGTTGATGCGGGGGTCGTTGTTCCTCACGGGTAGGCACCCGCGCGGTCTCCGGAGAACGCCCCACCCCGGCCGCCGGCCGGTGCCTACCGAGCTGCGCAAGAAGCCCACACCAAGCCACCCAAGGGGATACCCCCGGCAAGAAGCAGCTCAGTCCGAACCACCCGCCGGCGCGTCATACGCCGACATCGGCACACAGGCACAGAACAGGTTGCGGTCCCCATAGACGTTGTCCACGCGTCCGACCGACGGCCAGTACTTGGCGTGCCGCCGTCCATCCAGCACCGCCGCGCCCACCTCACGCGGGTAAGCATGCTTCCACTCCCCTCGCAGCAGACTCGCCGCCGTATGCGGCGCATGCTTCAGGGGATTGTCCTCGCGCGGCCACTGCCCGGATTCGATGGCGCGGATCTCCTCGCGGATCGCGATCATCGCGTCGATGAAGCGGTCGATTTCTTCCAGCGTCTCGCTCTCGGTCGGCTCCACCATCAGCGTGCCCGCCACCGGGAAGCTCAGCGTTGGCGCATGGAAACCATAGTCGATGAGCCGCTTGGCCACATCCTCGGCGGTCACTCCGCTGGTTTCCTTGAGCGGACGCAAGTCCAGGATGCACTCGTGCGCCACATGGCCGTTCTCGCTGGCGTACAGCGTCGGGTAGTGGGCAGCCAGCCGCTTGCTGATGTAGTTGGCCGAGAGGATGGCCACCTCGGTCGCCTGGCGCAGGCCCTCCGGGCCCATCATGCGGCAGTACATCCAGCTGAT
>JACCDM010155676.1_pt1 | contig 21841 bp, 22 predicted proteins | sample 7445851 | NCBI WGS metagenome assembly JACCDM01 (sample SAMN15323438, study PRJNA562643) | freshwater metagenome | isolation source: river surface water | place: USA:Blue River Watershed | collected 2017-08-16
ATAAGTGGCGTTAGCTCTCTCAATCATCCTTGTGATCACTAGCATTCTTATGATCGTGTTAGTACTTCTCCATAAAGGAAAGGGAAGTGGCCTATCAGATTTATTCGGCGGAGGTCTCTCCTCAAGCTATGGCGGCTCCTCAGTTGTCGAGAAGAATCTAGATCGCATCACGATCGTCGTCGGGGGTCTCTGGTTTGCCTCGGTAATTGCACTCGGCTTGGTTTTGAAATAAGTCTTAAGAAAATAGAGATTAGGAGAGAACATGGCTGGTGGTAGCGCAATTCGAGGCTCGCGTGTTGGCGCTGGACCAATGGGCGAAGCGGAACGTGGCGAAGCAATTGCTCGCTTTCGCATCTCTTATTGGTGCCTAAATGGTCATGAAACAAAACCCTCCTTTGCCGATGATGGAACGGTAGATATCCCAGCAGAGTGGGACTGCCCAAGATGTGGTTTCCCCGCAGGGCGCGATAAAAATAATCCACCGTCACCAATGAAGAATGAGCCATATAAGACTCACCTTGCCTATGTGAAGGAACGTCGCACTGAGGCCGAAGCAAAGAAGATCCTTGATGCAGCGCTTAAGAAATTACGCGCAGAGGATGAGGATTAAACCTCAGCAATTGCTGAAATTAATTGATTAATTCCCGCTCTTCGCTCTTTCAAGTGGATTCGAATGACCTTTAATCCCCGCGAGGCTAGGGCCTCGTTATCTCCTAGCGCCTGAGCAAGAACGAGTCGCTCAAAACCATATCCCGCTCCTGGAATTTCCAGCTCGATATGTGAATCAGAAGTTATTTGTAAGAAAGTTCCCACTAGCGGCCCACCCTTATGGAATTGGCCGGTCGAGTGCAGGAAACGCGGACCCCAGCCAAAAGTTGTCGGTATACCAAGCCGGCTCTCTAAACTCTCTCGAATCTCAATGATTTGCGAATCTGTCTCTCTATTCAAATAGGCCATCACTGCTAAGTACTTTCCAGTCTTCAATTCTCGTAAGTAATCGTCAAGGGACTCGGCTCTTGAGTTTGAAAAGATTTCTAAATCACCGAGCCTATGACCGACGCTCTCAGAGTAATTCTTCCAATTCGAAAGTAGCGCCCCAGTTCGCTCTTTTGATTCAGCAACGTTAGGTTGATTAAAAGGGTCTACTTTTAATAAGTAGCAAAGAAGTGCCGTGACCCACTCCCAAAAAATGAATTGGGCTCCTAGGGTTCCAATAATGGCGAGTGGATCGCTTTCCTTGAATGTGATGACGTCGGCACGTGATTTGGGGGCACGGTTTAGAACAACAGGCAGAATACCTTTTCCATCTTTCCCAGTTGACTCGGCAACTAATTGCTCAATCCAATCCGCTAAACCAGGATAAGGGGAGTCGCCATCAAAGAAACGGGCAAACTCAAATCTCTTCTCAGCCAGCATCGCAGCAACTTGGACTGGAGCGCTATCTGGTTTAGAGAAAGTTTGTGCTGCATCCGACGCATCATCAAGAAGGAGTGAAACATCAACTCCGATTAAGGCGGCCGGGGTCAAGCCAAATGCGCTTAATGCGCTAAATCGACCACCAACCTTTGGATTGGCAATAACAGTGCGAAGCCCTTGTGAGAGCGCTGACTTATGTAGTGGACTATCAGGGTCAGTGATGATGACCATATGGTTCTTGAGATCTAAGCCAGCTTCTTTAAAGGCAGACTCAAAGAGCGCCTTTTGTGAAGCGGTTTCAATGGTGCTGCCAGATTTAGATGCGACGATAACGCAACTCTTAGCAAGATTAATTTGGAGCGCCTGGGCTACCTGGGATGGCTCGGTGGAATCAAGAACAATGAGTTTTTTCTTATAGTGGGCGGCAATTACTTCAGGCGCAAGAGATGAGCCACCCATGCCACAGAGAATGAAATTCTCATGCCCAAGTTCGCGGGACCACGCAGAGAGCGCATCTAAGGTGGGCAGGAGTTCTCGTGATTCTTGCGGAAGATCTACCCAATCAAGGCGTATAGCCGCCTCATTGGCAGCGGCTGCTCCCCATAGCGAGGGATCCTTTGCCGCTAATTTTCTGGTTATCGCATTGAGATCTGCAGTATTTGTATTGCTGGGAAGTGAAAAACTTAACTTAATCACGCTCTTGCTGCCTCAACAACTTTGATTAACTCTAACCAAGGCTTGATGAATTTATCGATGCCTTCACTTTCAAGTTTCTCGGCAACTTCATCGATTGAAATCCCTATTGAGTGCAACTTTCTAATCAATTCGTTAGCCTCATCAAATTTTCCAGTGATTGTGTCGCTTACTTTTCTATCACTAGAACGCACCGCGTTGAGCGTTGCTTCCGGCATCGTGTTAACCGTTCTCTTTGCGACTAGATCAAGGACATACATGGTGGGGTCATAGGCCGGATCTTTCACACCGGTCGATGCCCAAAGTGGGCGCTGAATCGAAGCGCCTTTTTTAGCAAGTACCTGCCACCGATCCGAGCCGTATATTTCTAGAAAGTGTTGATAAGCAAGGCGAGCATTCGCGAGCGCCGCTTTGCCACGCAAATTCTCATGCCCAGTTCCATTCAGGCGTGCATCAATTTCGGTGTCCACACGGCTTACGAAAAATGATGCCACGGAATGTATTCCGCTAACAGGTTGTGAATTCTTTACTCGAGTTTCCAGGCCTTTTAGAAATGCCTCTAAAACTGCTCGGTAACGCTCAACTGAAAAAATGATTGTGACATTAACGCTGATCCCTTCTGCAATTAATCTCTCTATTGCAGGTAGGCCTTCAAGCGTTGCTGGAACTTTGATAAGCACATTAGGAGCGGCAACTAACTCCCACAGAGCCCGCGCTTGCTCGATAGTTCCTTGAGTGTCACGAGCTAGCCGCGGATCAACTTCAATACTGACTCGCCCATCAACTCCATTACTTCGCTCATAGGTGGGCAAAAAGAGTTGGCAGGCCTGCTTCACATCAGATGTAGTTAACCCAGTAATGACACCTTCGGCATCTTTGCCTTCGCGATAGAGAGCGGCGATATCTTCTCTATAAAGAGTTGACCCAGCTATTGCGGCCGAAAAGATCGCTGGGTTAGTGGTCACACCAACAACATGATCATTTGCTATTAAATCTGGAAGATAAGTGGCCTTACCTCCTTTGACCATTCGTTCTCTTGATAGATCATCGAGCCATACTGAGACACCCGCATCTGAAATTTGAGAAAGGCTCATCACTTCACTTTCGCAAGAGTGCGCAACGAGGCGGCAACAACGCTCTCAACTGTAAAACCAAACTCTTCAAATAACTTTGTATGTGAAGCCGAAGCGCCAAAATGCTCTAAGGAGATGATCTCGCCTAAATCGCCTACAAACTCGCGCCAACCTTGGGCAATGCCAGCTTCAATGCTTACCCGGGCACGAACATTCGCAGGAATTAGTTGCTCTTGATAGCTATCAGGTTGTTCTTTAAACCACTCGATGCATGGAGCGCTTATAACTCGTGCCTTAATGTCCTGGGCTTCTAATTTAGAGGCGGCGGCGAGCGCTAATGAAAGCTCGGAACCTGTAGCCAAAATAATCAAATCTGGTTTTGCCACATCATTTATGGCGTAGGCGCCTTTGGCAACGCCGGCAGCGGAATTGAATTTTGAACGATCAATTACCGGAAGGTTCTGACGGGAGAGCAGGAGCGCTGCTGGACTCTTTCTTCTTATAACTTCCTGCCAAGCTACCGCAACCTCATTCGCATCGGCGGGGCGAATGACATCTAAATTAGGAATAGCTCTTAACGCAGCTATGTGCTCAACTGGCTGGTGGGTTGGACCATCCTCGCCAAGACCAATTGAGTCGTGCGTCCAAATGTAAGTAACGGGAAGGTTCATCAAGGCAGATAGCCGAACGGCGCCTCGCATGTAATCGCTAAAAACTAAGAAAGTTCCGGCAAATGGGCGTAACCCGCCATGAAGGGCCATTCCATTAAGAATCGCGCCCATGGCATGTTCGCGGATTCCGAAGAAGATATTTCTTCCGTAAGGGGTCGCTCCTTTTAACGGCGAACTTTGCGGAAGAAAAGCCCCACCGCCTTCGATCATGGTGTTGTTGCTCTCGGCTAAATCAGCAGAACCTCCAATTAATTCGGGCAACGCAGGCGCGAGGTGATTTATTAACTCGCCCGAAGCTCTTCGAGTCGCTACCTCTTTATCAGGTGAGAAGTGCGGTAACTCTTTATCCCAACCGAACGGTAACTCACCTGATTCAAGTCGCTTTAGTAGAGCTGCACCTTCTGGATTTGAGCTCTGCCACTTTGAAAACTCTTGATTCCAAGCGCTGCGCAAATTCGTGCAACGCGATAGGAGCGATTCGACATGTTTTTTCACGTCACCGGGGTAGTAGAAGTCCTCAAGTGGTAGCCCCAATTCTTTCTTTGTAGAAAGAACTTCTTCTTTGCCTAAAGCGGAACCATGAGATTTTGCAGTATTGCGAGCATTTGGGGCAGGCCAGGCAATTACGGTCTTCAGGCGAATGAGAGTGGGCTTCTGCTTTTCATTTACAGCAGACTCCATCGCAGCTTCCAACGCAACGCGATCAACATCGCCATTACCTAAAGCAGCGACCTCAATAACACTCCATCCATAAGCGCGATAGCGCGCACTAACATCTTCGGTAAATGTGTGATGAGTATCGCCATCAATGGAGATGCGATTATCGTCGTAAATTACTTTAAGTGCTCCAAGTTCTTGCGTTCCAGCAAGTGATGAGGCTTCTGCACTCACTCCTTCTTGCAAGTCGCCATCACTACAAATAACCCAGATATTGTGATCAAAAATGCTTTCACCGATAGGAGCGTGCGGATCAAATAAACCGCGCTTATATCGAGCGGCCATCGCCATACCGACGGCATTGGCAACTCCCTGCCCTAATGGTCCGGTTGTTGTTTCAACTCCAGCCGTGTGACCGTATTCCGGATGTCCCGGAGTTAGGGAACCCCAGGTCCGAAAAGATTTTAAGTCCTCAATCGTCAATCCATAACCGCTAAAGAGAAGTTGAATATAGAGAGTTAGTGATGAATGGCCACAAGAGAGAACAAAGCGATCGCGGGCCAGCCACTTTGGATCTTTGGGATCATGTCTTAAAAATCTTTGGAAGAGGGTGTATGCAACTGGGGCGAGTGACATCGCAGTTCCAGGGTGGCCATTTCCAACTTTCTGTACTGCATCCATCGCCAGTGCTCGCGCGACAGCAACCGCTTGATCATCAAGGTGGCTCCAAGGCGCTCGCTCAAGTCTCTTCATGGCCGGGAAAGAACGCTACCTTTGATTGTCAGGTTCCAAATGGATAGCCACACTAAAACTGCTCCGAGGATGTGAAAACCAACGAGAAGTATGGGTAGGCCAGTGAAATATTGGGCGTAACCAATCGCCCCCTGGCCTAGGCACACTAGAAGGAAGTTTCGAGCGCTCTTTCCCCAACTCTGCTTTACTTTTTCGGGCTCGGCTAAGCGAATGGCAATAAGGAGCGCGCCAGTTACTCCAATTAAGGCAATTACCAAGTCAGCGTGAATCCAGGACATCGTTTTGGGATCGAGATTAAATCGCTCGGCCAAATCATCGCCAGCATGAGGACCGCTTCCAGTCACAATGGTGCCGGCAAAAATTACGAGGATAGATAACGCCAGTGCGATTCGAGCTAGACGTTTGGTAATCGGATTTAGACTTATCCCAGTCGGAGTCTTTTCGTGAGCTCGTTGCCTAAGCGATAGCGCCGCTGCAATCAGGACTATGGAGAGTAGAAAGTGGGCCGCTACAGTGGCCGGATTTAGTCCGGTAAGAACGGTAATCCCACCAAGAACTCCCTGGGCGAGAATTCCCAAGATTTGCACTGCTCCAAGAGCGCGTAACTCGCGACGTTTTCCTCTAATGATCGAGGCAAATAATGCGATCGCATTGATGAGAAGTACAAAGGTTAGAAGGCGATTTCCAAATTCGATCCAAGCATGAAGAGGTGACTCGGGTTGTTCTGGAGTTGGGGTAAAGGAACCCGGCGTGCACTCTGGCCAAGTCGAACATCCCAAGCCCGAGCCGGTAAGTCGAACCGATGCGCCCGTTATCACTATCGCAGATTGAGTGAAGACCATGAGGCTCGATAACCTCTTTAGAGCGCTTGCGCTTCTCAACATGGGCAGAGCCTACGGTTCACACATATGCAAACGGGCTCTCCCAATTGGCGGGGGGAGATGAATTACGCAACAATATCGTTGTGAAAACCGACCTCCAATCCCCAGACCTGCGCACCCGCGATCAGGTCGCTAGGGCGATTTTGGAGGCTGGTCCTTCGACAGCGAATGCGCTAGCGATGCGCCTAAAGCTCACCCCCGCAGGGATCCGTCGCCATCTGGATTACCTAATTGAGGATGGAATCCTGGAGGAACGAGAGCCCCATTCGAGAAGCGCTCGAACCAGGGGGCGACCTTCAAAAGTTTTCGTCATGAGCGATAAAGGTCGAGAATTATTTGAGCATTCATACGATGACTTAGCGGTATCGGCCTTGAAATACATTTCAACACAGGGCGGAGAACATTTAGTAACGGGCTTTGCCAAACAGCGAGCCGATGAAATCGTTAAGAAATCAGAGACTTTTATAGGTAGCGCAAAAGACCGAGCTAAATCTTTAGCAAAGTTCCTAACGAAAGAGGGCTACGCCGCGAGCACTCATGCCCAAGGAATCGGAGTTGAACTCTGCCAACATCATTGCCCAATCGCCCATGTCGCGGCTGAATTTCCGCAACTATGCGAAGAGGAAACAAAGGCGTTCTCACAGATTTTAGGCAGCCATGTTCAACGACTTGCCACCATTGCAGATGGCGATGGAGTTTGTACAACTTTTATTCCAGCTCGTTCAATAAGAGAAGCAATTAAAGAGAGGCGAAAGCGCAAATGAGCCAAACAACTCACCCAGAACTAGAGGGCCTTGGGAAATATCAGTATGGCTGGTCCGATAAGGATGAAGCCGGTGCAAAGAGTAAGCGCGGCCTTAATGAGGATGTCGTGCGTGACATCTCATCGAAGAAGAATGAGCCTTCCTGGATGCTGGATTTACGGTTAAAGGGTCTATCGCTATTTGATAAGAAACCCCTACCTGCATGGGGTTCGGACTTGAGCACGATCGACTTTGACAACATTAAATACTTTGTGCGCTCGACTGAAAAACAGGCAAAGTCATGGGAAGAATTACCGGAGGACATCAAAAATACTTACGACAGACTTGGTATTCCCGATGCCGAGCGCCAGCGCCTAGTAGCAGGAGTTGCTGCGCAGTATGAATCGGAAGTTGTTTATCACTCCATTCGCGAAGACCTTGAGCAACAGGGAGTAATTTTCGTTGATACCGATACTGGTCTTAAAGAGCATGAAGCGCTCTTCAAGGAATATTTCGGGACAGTTATCCCGGTTGGAGATAACAAGTTTGCAGCTTTAAATACAGCGGTCTGGTCTGGCGGATCCTTTATTTACGTTCCTAAGGGCGTTCATGTAGAAATTCCACTACAGGCATACTTCAGAATTAACACCGAGAATATGGGTCAATTCGAACGAACCCTAATAATTGCCGATGAAGGCTCCTATGTTCATTATGTAGAGGGATGTACAGCGCCTATCTACTCCTCGGATTCACTTCACTCAGCTGTCGTGGAGATCATCGTGAAGAAGAATGCCCGCGTTCGCTACACCACAATTCAAAACTGGAGCAACAACGTCTACAACCTAGTTACAAAGCGCGCCACATGTGCTGAAGGCGCAACGATGGAATGGATTGATGGAAATATCGGATCTAAAGTAACCATGAAGTATCCGGCAGTTTTTATGATGGGGCCGCATGCGAAAGGCGAGACGCTCTCAATCGCTTTCGCAGGAGAAGGTCAACATCAAGATGCCGGCGCAAAGATGGTCCATGCCGCACCCTTTACTTCCTCGACTATCGTCTCAAAGTCTGTTGCCCGAGGTGGCGGTAGAACCTCTTATCGAGGACTCGTACAAATCCAAGAAGGTGCTCACCACTCAAAGAGCACAGTTAAGTGCGATGCTCTTCTTGTCGACACAATCTCACGGTCGGACACATATCCATATGTAGATGTCCGTGAAGATGATGTCTCGATGGGTCATGAAGCGACGGTATCCAAAGTAAGTGATGACCAACTCTTCTACCTCATGTCTCGAGGGCTCTCGGAGGATGAAGCGATGGCGATGATAGTTCGCGGATTTATTGAGCCAATCGCCCGCGAATTACCAATGGAATATGCGATTGAACTTAACCGTTTGATTGAACTTCAGATGGAGGGCGCGGTCGGATGATGAGCGCACTTCCAACAAATTATCTGACGCCCACAGGTAGGGAAGAAGCTTGGCGCTTCACTCCCTTGAAACGGATCGCGGGATTGCATGATCCAGCCACCTTGGTTGCTGATCGGATCTCAATTTCGCTAGTTGGTTCGGCGCGAACTGGCTTCAAAGTTGAGACTTGCGAGGCTAGCGATCTTCCTCCGAAGTCTGCGACAGATGACGCTGTCATTCAGCGAATCCGTTCCGGCGTTGCAAAGGTAACTCACTTAGCAATAGATAAAGAAGCGGTGGTTACTGATCCAATCTTCTTAAAGCGCTCGGCGGGAGCTGAGAAGGAATTTTCGCGGACTGTAATAACGGCGGGCGCTCACAGCAAAGCCACCGTGGTAGTTGAGAATGTAGGACTGGCAACGCTGGGCGAAGAGATCGAAATTCGTCTCGATGCTGGAGCGAATCTAACTTTCATCTCACTACAAGAGTGGAGCGAAAACTCGATTCATCTTGGTCGCCATCATGCAATTGTGGGAAGAGATGCGACATTTAACTCCATCACCATCACTGTTGGCGGTTCACTAGTCCGCTTGCTCCCGACGGTTGAATATTCTGATCAAGGCGGTAGCGCTGAGTTACTTGGTCTGTACTTTGCAACCGATGGCCAACATCTTGAACATCGAGTTCATGTCGAGCACGGAATTCCTAATGGAAAATCTCGCGTTACCTATAAGGGAATTCTTGCAGGCGCCGAAGCTCGCACAGTTTGGATTGGCGATGTTTTCATCCGAGGAAATGCGGAAGGAACTGATACTTACGAGTTAAATAAGAATCTGCTCTTGACCGATGGCGCACGGGCTGATTCAGTTCCAAATTTGGAGATTGAAACCGGTCAAATAGTGGGGGCCGGCCACGCCAGCACCACCGGACGTTTCGATGACGAACAACTCTTTTACTTGATGTCTCGCGGTATTCCGATCTCTGATGCAAGGAGACTTGTAATCCGCGGGTTTTTCGGTGAAATTGTGAGCAAAATAGGAATTGAGAGTGTAGAAGAGCGTCTCATGACCCGCATCGATAACCAACTCTCAAAAGTTGGTGAGTGATGTCAGCATCAATTAAATTCTCTGAGCTAAATCCCGGAAAACCGATGAAAGTCACTCTAGGCAATAAAGAGGTTTGTGTGGTCCGAGTTGATCAAGAGGTATTTGCAGTCGCCGATATCTGTTCGCATGCCGAGGCCTCTCTCTCGGAAGGTGAAGTAAATGGTGAAAAGATTGAATGTTGGTTACACGGCGCAGAATTCAATCTTCGAACTGGTGAGGCAATGACGCCTCCAGCCACGGAATCACTTGAGACTTATGAAGTAAAGCGTGATGGAGATACCGTCACGATAGAAGAGCGCGGACGGTAGGAGCGAAAATGTCGAAGCTAGTTATTAAGAATCTACATGTTGGTGTAGAGACCGATTCTGGGACTACCGAAATATTGCGCGGCGTCGATTTAACAATTAACTCTGGTGAAGTTCATGCAATTATGGGACCAAATGGCTCCGGTAAATCCACGCTCGCATACTCCATTGCGGGACATCCGAAATACACAATTACATCCGGCTCGGTAACTCTTGATGGCGTAGATGTTCTTGAGATGAGCGTTGATGAACGTGCCAAAGCTGGACTCTTCCTTGCGATGCAATACCCGGTAGAGGTTCCTGGCGTATCGGTGGCGAACTTCCTACGCACTGCCGCCACCGCTCTTCGTGGCGAGGCGCCAAAAGTGCGCACCTGGGTTGGTGAGGTAAAAGAAGCTATGAACAAGCTTGCAATGGATCCCGCCTTCTCGGAGCGCAGCGTTAATGAAGGCTTCTCTGGCGGAGAGAAGAAGCGCCATGAAATCTTGCAGATGGAGCTTTTGAAACCAAAAATTGCGATTCTTGATGAGACAGATTCTGGTCTAGACGTCGATGCGCTACGTGTTGTCTCCGAAGGCGTTAACCGTGTGAAGGCGGAGCAGAACCTAGGAATCATGCTAATTACTCACTACACCCGAATCCTTCGCTACATCAAACCCGACTTCGTCCATGTTTTTGCGGGCGGAAAGATTGTCGAAGAAGGCGGGCCTGAACTTGCTGAGCGCTTGGAAGAGAAGGGCTACGCGCAATACGTAAAGGCATAATGAAGAGCGCGCTTAATGTAGATCAAATCAAATCGGAATTTCCGATATTTCACCGATTAGTACGCGGTGAAAATAAATTGATTTACCTTGATAGTGCCGCTACTTCTCAAAAACCACTCTCAGTTCTTGATGCCGAACGAGATTTTTACACAAAACATAATGCCGCCGCGCATCGGGGCGCCCACCAGCTTGCCGAAGAAGCGACTGAATTGTTTGAGGGGGCGCGCGCAAAAGTAGCCACCTTCCTAAATGCAAAGAGTGAAAATGAAATCATCTTCACTAAGTCCGCGACTGAGAGCATCAACTTGGTTGCTTACTCGATTGGAAACGCCAAACCTGGTTCTAAGTTTCATTTAAAAGCGGGCGATCGAATTGTTGTTTCTGAGATGGAGCATCACGCAAATCTAATTCCGTGGCAGGAATTAGCAGCTAGAACTGGGGCGGAACTGAGCTGGTTTGGGGTAACAGATGATGGTCGCCTTGATCTTTCCAATCTCGATTCATTAATTAACGAGAAAACAAAGATGGTTGCCCTTACTCACCAATCAAATGTCCTTGGAACCATTAATGATTTCAATGGCGACTTGGTTAAGTTACGCGCCCAAATAAAGGCGGTTGGAGCTCTCTTCCTAATTGATGCCTGCCAATCGGTACCCCACCTAAAAGTAGATGTACAAGAATTGGGTTGTGACTTCCTAACATTTTCTGGACATAAAGCTGTGGGCCCTACCGGAGTTGGAGTTCTCTGGGGCAGGTCTGAACTTTTAGATGAGATGCCACCTTTCCTAACCGGTGGCTCGATGATCGAAAACGTAACGATGCAGAGCGCAACATATTTACCTGCACCAAAGAGATTCGAAGCGGGTGTCCCTAACATGGCGCAAGCCGTTGGCCTAGGTGCTGCATTAGATTATTTGGATAAAGTCTCCCTCACTGCGATTCATGAACATGAAGTCGCGCTTACAAAGCAAGCACTTGACGGTTTAAAAAGCATCAGGGGGCTTTCAATAGTCGGGCCGACTGATGTGAAAAATCGCGGCGCTGTTATCTCATTTACAGTCGAGGGCGTTCATCCACATGATCTTGGCCAAGCTTTGGATCAATATGGAATTGCGGTACGGACAGGACATCACTGCGCTTGGCCGTTAATGCGCCGCTTTAAAGTCGTGGCAACAACTCGCGCTTCATTCTATTTATACAACGATCAATCCGATGTGGTTGCCCTGGTAGAAGGAGTAGATCGTGCTCGAAAATATTTCATGGAGCGATAGATGGAACTAGATTCGCTTTATCAAGAAGTGATTCTCGATCATTACAAGCGGCCACAAAATAAGTCTCTTGCATCAAATCCGACTATCCAAGTCCATCACGTAAATACAAGTTGCGGTGATGAAGTCACTTTGAATTTGCATTTCAAGGGCGAGCGAGTGGAAAACATAACTTGGGATGCGGTTGGCTGCTCCATCTCACAAGCTAGTCACTCTGTGATGTCAGAGTTATTGAAGGGAAAGAGCGCAGAAGAGGCGCTCTCATTGGTCGAGGAATTTCAGCGGATGCTACAGAGCAAGGGAAGCGACCTGGGCAATGAGGAACATCTCCAGGATGGAGTTGCCTTTGCGGGAGTTTCTAAGTTCCCCGCTCGGGTAAAATGCGCACTACTTGGCTGGATGGCATTTAAAGATGCGCTACAACAATCCATCACCAAAGCAAACTAGCGGAAGGGCTGGGTAAATGAGCGAAATAGCGGCCGTCGCCGATATTACTGAAGCGATGAAGGATGTGATTGACCCAGAACTCGGCATCAATGTTGTGGATCTCGGTCTCATTTACGATGTCACTGTTGATGAGGGAAATGTTGCAGTACTAGATATGACTCTTACCTCCGCAGCCTGCCCCCTCCAAGATGTTATTGAAGATCAAACTCGCTCAGTACTACAAGATCTAGTGAAGGATGTTCGAATTAATTGGGTATGGATGCCGCCATGGGGACCCAACAAAATAACAGATGATGGCAGAGAGCAACTAAGAGCTATCGGTTTCACGGTTTAACCATGTCCCAACATGCGATGTGGATGTCATTCCGCTCGCTAACCGCAGATTCCTCTGTAAAAGACCAGAAGTTAAAAGCTGGGACGGTTAAGCGAATTGCCTCTTACGCGGTTGCATACAAGAGCGCCTTAATATTTTTTCTCATCACTGTTGTCATTGATGCGGTCCTAGTAATTACATCGCCACTTCTATTAAAGCGTTTAATTGATGATGGCGTAATACCAGGAAATCCCGGGTTGGTTACTCGGCTCGCACTTTTGGTCGGCTTGATAGCGATTCTCGATGCAATCTTTAGCATGATCGGCAGATGGTTCTCGGCTCGAATAGGTGAGAACTTAATCTTTGACCTGCGCACTCAAGTCTTTAGCCATGTTCAACGGCAATCCATAGCATTCTTCACTCGTACCCAAACCGGAGCTCTCATCTCGAGAATCAATTCGGATGTAATCGGTGCTCAACAAGCTTTCACTACAACGTTGGCAGGACTAGTCAGTAATGTTTTGACTTTAATTCTCGTTGTAGGTGCGCTCCTAACACTTTCCTGGCAGATCACACTCTTGGCGCTTTCGCTTCTGCCCCTCTTTCTCTTTCCGACTAAGTGGGTGGGACGGAAACTACAAGGGTTGACTCGCGAATCCTTCAACTTAAATGCAGAAATGTCAGCCACAATGACGGAGCGCTTTAATGTATCCGGAGCTCTACTTGTCTCCCTTTATGGTGACCAAAATCGCGAGCGTGATTACTTCTCATCCCGAGCCCGGAAAGTTGCAAATATCGGAGTCTCAATCGCTCTGTTGCAACGCCTTTTCTTCATAGCTCTTACTTCAATTGCTGCGATTGCAACGGCTTTTGCTTATGGCGTTGGCGGCCATTACGCCATCAATAAGGAGATAACGCTGGGAACACTGCTAGCGATAACTACTTTATTGGTACGCCTATACGGACCATTGACCGCTCTTTCTAATGTTCGCGTTGATGTAATGACAGCGCTCGTCTCCTTTGAAAGGGTCTTTGAAGTTCTAGACCTAACTCCTATGGTGCGCGACCGTGCAGATGCGATTGATGTCGCCGATGGGCCGCTAAGTCTTGAATTTGATTCCGTTCGATTCTCCTATCCGCGAGCCGATGAAATTTCTCTTGCCTCTTTGGAATCTGCCGCTAAACCAGAGATGATTGAGAGCGGTGAGATATTGGCTGGTATTTCTTTTAATTCACCAGCAGGAACGTTGACGGCACTGGTCGGCCCCTCGGGCGCAGGCAAGACCACCATCAGCTCGCTTATTCCGCGTCTTTACGACGTAACTTCTGGTTCTATAAAAATAAACGGCAAGGACCTTAGAGAGTTGAAGCTGGCCACATTGCGCGATGCCATTGGAGTAGTAACCCAAGATGCTCACATGTTTCACGATTCCATCGCCGAAAATCTCCGCTATGCAAAACGTGATGCCACCCACGAGGAGATGGAGCAAGCCTGTAAGTCGGCGCAAATTTGGGATTTGATTGCATCGCTTCCAAATGGATTCGATACGGTGGTTGGTGAGCGTGGCCATCGATTATCCGGAGGCGAGAAACAAAGGTTGGCAATCGCGCGGTTATTGTTGAAAGCCCCTCGAATAGTAATTCTCGATGAGGCTACCGCTCATCTTGATTCAGAGAATGAAGCGCTTGTGCAAGAGGCGCTAGCTAGGGCACTTGAAGGACGTACCAGTATTGTGATTGCGCACCGACTTTCCACGGTGAGGAAAGCGGATCAGATATTGGTTCTTGAATCTGGCCTAATTAAAGAGCGAGGAAAGCATGATGAGTTAATCGCACTTAATGGTCTATACGCCGATCTTTACCAGCGTCAGGCATTCTCGGCGTGAAGTTTTCGCTCCTCGCGAATTACTAGATAGAGGGCAAAAATCACCATCAACGCAAATAGGACCCACTGCACTGTGTAAGCAAGATGGGGGCCATCGCTTAACTCGGGAATTCGGGTCGGCACATCCGGATTAAGGGAGGCGCGACTGGCAGAAATCAAGTCGAAATAAATTGGCTCGGTCACCAATGAGCTCTCGTTATCCCACTTTGTTAATTTGGTTGTGCCATCATTTCCAGGCAGAGCAAAAACTGTTCCAGAGATTTGCGATTCAATATCTTCAACGCGCACTCGCGCTGTAATTGTTACTTCAGCGCTATCGACTACTTTCACTTCAGGTGGAGTTTGGGCGTCAGCCCCAGCTTTAACCCAGCCTCGATCTACCCAATATCTCTTTCCACTACTGCTTGTGAAGAGAGTTACTACTCCAAAACCATATTGACCATCGTGGTAACGATTTCGCACCAAGATTTCGTTGCTTGGGTCGAATTGACCGGTAAGTTCAATGGTGCGCCAGGCGATTTGTATAGGCGCGGAAAGCTCAGGTTCAGTTATGGATGGCTTTTGAACATTTGCTCGAATCAATTCGTTCTTAGCATGCCTTACTTCGTGGCGGTCATATTGCCAGCGCGCACCTTGAAGACATAGCGCAACCAGGAAAAGAGCTAGAAGAGTTGCACCAACTATCCGTTTCATCTACCAATCTCACGAATTCGAGAACGAAGCAATTTCGCTTCTCCTCTTATCGTCTCACGACCAGCATTTGCAACAATCACGGAAATGTAAGGAAGGGTTACGGCACCGACGAGGAAGAACCAGCGATACGGGCTTGGTGTAAATACGGCAAGGAGAAAGCAGAGGGTTCGAATCATCATTGAATAGAAATACTTTCGCTGACGAGCGGGGATATCGGCAGAGAGCGCAGATTGAGCTTCCGTGATGTTATGAACTTCTTCATCTCTGCGTTTCATGTGCTAACGCTAGATGCGATTTGAGCCTGACGCACCTTGGTTTAAGCGCTTGATTTGGCCTGCCCGCAAATGCGGGGTAATCTACGCGTAGTTATTTGGCCGTTAGGCTGAGTAATTAAAGAGAATCAAGATGAAGTGGAGCTAGCCGCTCCCACCTGACTCACCAAGGTGAGCTGGTCAAGGTCAACGGGGTTCATCTCCCGTCTCCTAGCGGCGTCTTCCACTTCAATCTTCAAACTTGAAAGGAAGAGTTATCAGCACCACAGAACCAAGAATCAACGATCGTATTCGGGTACCTGAAGTTCGTTTGATTGGCGCTGGTGGCGAGCAAGTCGGAGTTGTTGCGATCGATATCGCACTGCGTCTGGCTGAGGAAGCTGGTTACGATCTCGTAGAGATCGCTCCAGATGCTCAACCTCCAGTCTGCAAAATCATGGACTTTGGAAAGTACAAATATGAGATCGCCCAGAAAGCTAGGGAGGCTCGCCAAAACCAGACCCATATTGTGGTCAAGGAAATTAGGTTGGGTCTAAAGATCGAGAACCACGATTACGAGACGAAGAAGAATCACATCGAGAAGTTTCTTCTCGGCGGTGACAAGGTGAAGGTGACTGTTCAATTCAAGGGGCGAGAACAAACTCGTCCAGAAATCGGATTCCGTTTGTTGCAACGCCTTGCAGAAGATGTTGCAGGAACTGGATTTGTTGAATTCGCTCCGAAACGCGAAGGCAGAAGCATGACCATGGTGCTTGGCCCGCTAAAGAAAAAGAGCGAAGCAGTAGCCGAGGCAAAACGTCGTGCAGCGGCGGTTAAGAGCGAGCAGAAGTAAAGGAGCAACATATGCCAAAGATGAAGACTCATAGTGGTGCGAAGAAGACCTTCCGCGTCACCGGTTCCGGAAAGGTTATGCACGAGCGCGCTGGAAAGCGCCATCTGCTCGAGCGCAAGTCATCGAGATTGACTCGTCGTCTCTCTAAGGATGCAACTGCAAATGACCGAAATACTTTTTCTGCCAAGCGCCTGCTTGGTATGAAGTAAGGGGTGTGAAATGGCTAGAGTAAAACGCGGAGTTCACGCGGCTAAGAAGCGTCGCACAGTTTTGGAGCGCGCCAGCGGATATCGCGGTCAGCGTTCCAGGCTCTTCACAAAGGCTAAAGAGCAAGTAACTCACTCGATGATTTACGCTTTTAATGATCGTAAAGATAAGAAGGGCGATTTTCGCCAACTCTGGATTACCCGTATCAACGCTGCGGCGCGCCAGAATGGCATGACTTACAACCGATTAATCCAAGGCTTGAAGGCTGCGGGTATTGAAGTTGACCGTCGCGTTCTTTCTGATCTTGCAACAAATGATCCAAAGGCTTTCGCTGCGCTAGTTGAGGTAGCCAAGAAGCATGTAAAAGTCTCCTAAGAAGTTAATGATTACGAGCCTTCATTCGCCTCACGTCGAGGCGGTGAAGGCTCTTTTAGGTTCTAGGGGAGTGAAGGAGCGGCGCGAGCGCGGCCAATTTGTAGTCGAAGGACCGACAAATGTCACTGCTGCCCTAAACTCCAAGAAGGTAAATGTTGAATGCATCTATTACACGCAAGGAAATTTGGAGCGGCTTGGCTCATTTTCCCATTCAAATCTCATTGAAGTTTCCGAACCTGTCATGAAAGCTATGACTGACACGGTTACTCCCCAAGGAATACTTGCAATCGCAAAATTGGAAGAGCGCAGCTTGGCAGATATCGCCAAATTAAGCTCCGGTCGCTTTGCTTACTTCTGGCAAATTCAAGATCCAGGAAACGCCGGAACCGTAATCCGCGCTGCAGATGCCTTCGGCTTTGATGCCGTCATCTTCTCTGATAACTCGGTGGATGTTTACAGCCCAAAGGTTATTCGATCTACGGCAGGCTCGATATTTCAGATAGAAGTGATTGACGAAGTTTCTACAACTGAGTTGCAAAGTTGGGCAGACGAGAGAGGAATAGCAATATTTGCTACCAAGTCTGACGGAGAAATTCAGCTTAAGGATGCGGCCACTTCTGCTGCTAGAAAAGCTTCCATTTGGGTCTTTGGTAATGAAGCTCGCGGATTGCCCTCCGAGGTGGAACGAGAATTGAATGCAAAAACAGTTTCTATACCGATGACAGGTAAAGCAGAGAGCTTGAACTTGGCTACCGCGGCCTCAGTAGTTATGTATGCGGTATCAAACACTGATAAATGACCGCTCTTTCACCTTTCCAATTAGTAGAATTCCAAGGTGTCGTCAGCCCCTATCAGTATCGAGCCAGCCGAAATTGAGGCGATAAAGCAAGCCGCAATTACCGCAATTGCAGGAGCAAAAGACCTTGATCAACTTAAAGAGGTAAAGATTGCTCATGTTGGGGACCGCTCACCGATCGCTAAAGCAAATCAGGGACTCGGACAAGTTGCAATGGAAGAGCGCGCAGCTACCGGAAAATTAATTGGAACGGCGCGAGCCAATATAAATCAAGCTTTTGATGATCGCGAGCGTGAACTAATCCTTGCAAGAGATACCAAGGCTCTCAATGAGGAGCGCGTAGATGTAACCCTTCCGGTAAATAGAAATCACCAAGGTGCGTTACATCCTCTTACCTCACTTCGCCATGAAATTGAAGATTTATTCGTGGGTCTTGGTTATCAAGTCGCCGAGGGTCCAGAACTTGAATCAAGTTGGCTAAATTTCGATGCGCTGAATATTCCTGAAGATCACCCAGCTAGATCTATGCAGGATACTTTTTTTATCGAACCAATTGATGCTGGTCTAGTTTTGAGAACTCACACATCCCCGGTGCAGGTCCGAACTATGCTCGAAAACGATCCTCCCATCTACGTGATTTGTCCGGGGCGTACTTATCGTTCAGATGAGCTGGATGCAACCCATACCCCTGTCTTCAATCAGGTCGAAGGACTTGTAGTTGATAAGGGAATAACGATGGCGGACTTGAAGGGCACGCTAGATTTATTCGCAGCACGAATCTTTGGCCCAGATGTAACGACAAGAATTCGCCCATCATTTTTTCCATTTACTGAGCCGAGCGCAGAGGTAGATTTCTTTTACAACGGTCGCTGGGTTGAGTGGGGCGGTTGTGGAATGGTAAATCCCAAAGTCCTGCAAGCTTGTGGAATAGATTCAACTATTTACACTGGTTTTGCCTTTGGCATGGGACTTGAGCGGACCCTTATGGTGCGCAATGGAATAACCGATATGCATGACATCGTCGAGGGAGATATTCGTTTCTCTCGTCAGTTCGGAACCGGTAGCCGATGAAACTTCCACTTTCCTGGCTCGCCGAGTTCATAACTTTTCCAAAGGGATTTAAGGTCGAGAGCGCCGTCGCGGCATTTGTAAGAGTGGGATTTGAAGTCGAAGAGGTGATCAACCCCGCAGAGAGGATTAAAGGTCCGATCAAGGTTGGAACTGTTGCGAGTATCGAAGAGTTAACGGGCTTGCGAAAACCAATTCGCTATGTCGGGCTGGATCTCGGCGAGAAGGAAACTCGCTATGTCATTTGCGGGGCTACGAATTTCAAAGTTGGCGATCAGGTGGTTGTAGCGCTACCCGGTGCTGTACTACCGGGTGAGTTTGTGATTTCAGCGCGAGAAACTTATGGCAGATTGAGTAACGGAATGATTTGCTCTGCGCGCGAACTCGCCTTAGGAGAAGATCACGCCGGCATCATTGTCCTAAGTGGAAAATTTAAAAATGGTAGCGATGCCCTAGTTGCGCTGGGAGCCGATGATCCCATTATCGATATCGCAGTCAATCCAGATCGTGGTTATGCGATGTCGGTTCGAGGCGCTGCTCGTGAATTAGCGATGGCTCTTGGGTTGACTTTCAAAGATGTTGATCGCAAAGGGCTTTTAGCAAAGTTAGCGAAAGCCAAGAAAAGTGGGAAAGTTACTCAAGTTGAGATAAAGGATAAGAGTGGCGCTAGCCTCATTTATTTGCGCTCCTTAAGCGGGCTTGACCCAAGTGCAGCAACTCCCAGTTGGATGACTCGTCGTCTTTCCCAAGCTGGAATGCGTCCAATCTCGCTAGCTGTCGATATTACTAACTATGTAATGCTTGAGTTGGGCCAACCGCTACACGCCTTCGATAGCGAGAAGATCGAAGGGAAGTTATTGGTTCAACGTGCTGGCAAATACAAATCAATCAAGACATTAGATAATCAATCTCGTAAGTTAGATCCGCAAGATCTTCTTATTGCCGATGTGAATAAACCCTTGGCTCTCGCCGGAACCATGGGGGGATTAGATAGCGAAGTTACAACTTCCACTTCAAGAATTACCCTTGAGGCTGCTCACTTCAACCCAATTGCGATAGCTCAAAATTCTCGTCGCCACATCCTTTCATCGGAGGCATCGCGAAGATTTGAGCGAGGGGTTGATCCGACACTGGCTGAACTTGCTTCGGCCCGCGCTGCGCTACTTCTGATGGAGTTCGGTGGAGCCAAATATCACGGAACTTCAAGTAAGGGAGTTCTACCTAAACCGGACACCAGCACCATTTCACCAGAGGGAATTTCGGCACTTCTTGGCGCAACTTATTCGCCGGCTGAGATTACGAAGGCTTTGACCGCGGTTGGCTGCAAAATTAGTAAGAACGGTAAGAAATGGAGAGTTACATCGCCCTCTTGGCGACGCGACCTTCATCATCTCTCAGACTATGCCGAAGAAGTTGCTCGTTACTTTGGCTACGAGCGAATTCCATCGCGTCTGCCATCAAGCAAGATTCCAAAATCTGGAAAGACTGGATTAACCGCTCTACAACAACGTCGCCGCGCGCTCTCACTCGCCCTAGCTTTTAAGGGCTTTACTGAAGTTCATAACTATCCATTTGTGAATCAATCCCAGATGGAGTTATTTGGCTTTACCGGAGATAGGGCAAAAACTTTCAAGATAGCAAACCCAATCTCGGATCAGAGCCCTTTACTTCGAACTCATCTCTCTCCCGGGCTACTTGAAAGTGCAGCGCGCAACTTTGCACGAGGCGCCAAGTCCGTAGCGCTCTTTGAAAGCGGTCTGATATTTCGAGATATCCGAAAACTCGAAAATCCCAGAAAGATAAATACTTTGAAGCGACCCACCGCTAATGAGATTAAGAGTCTTTATGCAAGCGTCCCGTTCCAGTCTCTTCATATCGGAGGCGTAATTGCTGGTGAGGCCGAACTCTCCGGATGGTGGGGTAAGGGGCGCAGCGCCGATTGGCAAGATGCAGTAGCAGTTACAACGGAGTTGCTGACCGAAATTACTTCTGGATTCAATATCTCCTCAGTCGAACTTGCGCCTTGGCATCCGGGCAGATGCGCGGAATTTCAAGTTGATGGAAAGCCCATTGCCCATGCCGGAGAGATACATCCACGAATTTCGGCTGCCCTTGGTTTACCCGAGCGAACCGTATTTTTTGCCATAGTTGTGGATGCGATTCCGATACGAAAACCAATTGCGGCGCTTCCCGTCATTCCGATGCCGGCCGCGATCCAGGACATCTCCATGTTCGTTCCGCAAAGTGTCTCGGCGGCCCAAGTCGCAGCGGCACTTAAGGCCGGAGGGGGAGAGCTACTCGAGAGCGTTGCACTCTTTGATCGCTTTGCAAAAGAGGGGGAGGAGAAAGTTTCTCTTGCATTCACTCTCACCTTCCGCGCTCCTGATAGGACTCTCACCGCAGAAGAAGTTTCAACGTTGCGCGCGCGAGCCGGGGAACGAGCCACGAAAGAGTGCGGGGCCCAGATTCGTAGTTAAAGCATAAATATGCATAAGTTTGCATAAATATGCATAAATGGGTATCCTCGCCCCATGAAGGTTGGCGTCGTAGGAGCGAGCGGTTATGCCGGGGGCGAGTTATTGCGGCTCTTAGCTGAGCATCCGGTTTTCAAAGTCACATACATCGCAGCAGGTTCAAATGCTGGCGAATCGATAACCGCAATTCATTCCCATTTAACAAACTATTCGGGCCATTCCTTTGCGAGCACCAATTTTGATGAGATAAATAAGTGTGACCTGGTCTTCCTCGCCTTACCTCACGGAGAATCGGCGAACTTGGCTAAGGGGATAAGCGAGAACGTGAAAGTAGTTGATCTTGGAGCAGATTTCAGGTTAACGAGCGCTCAAAGTTGGTTGAAATATTATGGCGGGGAGCATGCTGGAACTTGGATCTACGGGTTACCTGAATTACCGGGCCAAAGAGAGAAGATTAGGAATTCAACAAAGATCGCAAATCCTGGTTGTTACGCAACCTCAATTGCACTAGCTCTCGCACCTGCGATTAACGGCGCTTTGATTGAGGCTAATGACATCGTCGTAGTTGCAGCTAGTGGTACAACTGGAGCAGGTCGTACAAATAAGGTTAATTTAAGCGCTAGTGAAATCATGAATTCACTTACCTCTTACAAATTTGGGGGAATTCATCAACATACCCCTGAAATCGAAGAGAGTCTTAGCGCTATTTCGGGAAGTGAAGTGAAGATTTCATTCACTCC
>JACCDM011712584.1_pt1 | contig 21816 bp, 20 predicted proteins | sample 7445851 | NCBI WGS metagenome assembly JACCDM01 (sample SAMN15323438, study PRJNA562643) | freshwater metagenome | isolation source: river surface water | place: USA:Blue River Watershed | collected 2017-08-16
AAGAACTACCTACGTCGCAGTATCAAGATAAAGACTGCGCTTCTCAATCAAGAGATCATGTCGGGCGTTGGCAATATCTATGCTGATGAAACCTTGTGGCGAGCAAAGGTGCACCCTGAGACCATCACATCAGAGCTTTCAGCAAAGAAGATTTCCACCATCATCGATTACGCCACGCAAGTAATGAGTGAGGCCATTGAAAAGGGCGGTACTTCATTTGATGATCTCTATATCAACGTCAATGGCGAAAGTGGGTTCTTCGAACAATCACTAGCAGCCTACGGACAAGAAGGCGAACCTTGCCCTCGTTGTGGAACTCCGATTAAGCGCATCACCTTCGGCGCCCGTTCTTCACACTTCTGCCCAAGGTGCCAAGAGCGCTAAATTAATACTAAGAGTTGATTTTTGTTGTTCATCTTTTCTTTGAGAATGCTTGTCTCACTTAACTCAAGTGCACTGGCTGCGACGCCGGTACAACCGACAAGCTTGAAGGATGATCAGAGAGAATCCCAGGTAATTTCTTATCGGTCCTGGAAAAACGCTTCAGAGAAAATTGTGAACGATTATTTAGGCGGTCCCAATCCAGAAGGCTGCCAACGTGCATCACAAGCGATGTTGCAGATGAGGAAAATCGATCTAGCCACAGTGAAACGCGCCTACGAAGGAGTCTAGAAGCGAAATCTTTCTCCTAGTTACTTTGGAAGCGGAGCATCCTCTCGCACTAGCCCTTGCTTCTGCATTTTTCGCCAGAAATCAGCGGGAATCTCGAGATTCAACAGCTCAAAGTTTTGTCTCCATTGCTCCATGTTTCTGGCTCCTATGCAGACATTAACAACAGCGGGATGAGCCGAGGCGAATTGAATGGCAGCAGCAGCAAGAGGAATATCAAATTCAGAGCAAATTTGCTCCATTCTTGAAACTCTTTCGAGAATTGAAGGAGGTGCTTCTACGTAATTATATTTTGCACCCTTTACGGCGCCAGTCGCTAGGATGCCAGAATTGAAAACACCGCCTAGAACAATTGAAATTTTTCGCTCTGTGCATAAAGGCAGTAAATCATCAAGCGGCTCTTGTTCGAGAAGCGTATACCGCCCAGCTAGAAGTATTGAATCAATATCTACCTCTTGGGCAACGTTGTAACAAACATCGGCTTCATTCACACCTACGCCAATTTCTTTAACTATTCCCTCATCTCTCATATGGATGAGAGCCTTAAATGAACCTTCAAGAGCTTCCTTGAATCGATTTGGTTGATTGTCCCCATGCGTAAATCTGTCGATATCATGCACGAAGAGAACATCAATTCTGTCGCTCATCATTCGTTGCAAACTATCTTCTACTTGCCGAAAGCAGGCAGCATAGGAGTAGTCGAACTCAGATCTCAGAGGCGGAACTTTTGCCCACACGCCGTGATCAAAAGTCCCTGGTGCTGAGGGCACCAGAGTCCGCCCTACTTTGGTCGAAAGTACATATTCATCTCGAGGGAACTCAAAGAGTGCATCTGACATTCGGTGTTCGGCTAAACCGTGGCCATACATCGGGGCCGTGTCATAAAGCCTTATCCCTGCCTGCCAGGCTGATCGAACCATCTCATGAGAATCAGCTGTTGATATTGGACGAAAGATGTTGCCTAATGGGGCCGACCCAAATCCGAGTAGAGAGGTCTTGAGTCCAGATCGAGCGAAAGTCCTTTGCATGAGGGAATCCTTCTTTCCTGATGGCTCTGAAAGCGCTTTTCTAAGTTACTCGAACAGTAGCGATTTCTGCACAAATTGGGAAGATATGCTAAGTTTTGATTGAGAAAGCGCTTACAGGAGTAAATATGATTCTGATACCAATTAAGCAGGTCCCCGATTCCTGGTCTGAGAAGGAGCTAAATCCTGTCTCTAAGTTATTGGCACGGGAAAAGGCAGATCCCGTCCTGAACGACCTCGACGAGTTTGCGATAGAGGCTGCCCTCCAGCTAGCAGAAGTAAGTGGGATGCCCACTATGGCTATCACTATGGGCCCGGAGGGCGCTCGCGAGGCGCTCCTCAAGGCGCTTTCCATGGGAGTTGATGAGGCTATACATATTTGCGACTCAGAGCTTTCCGGCGCTTGCTACATGCAGACCAGTGCTGTCATTGCTGCGGTCGCTAAGAAGGTTAACGCAACTCTCATCTTTGCGGGTTTGGAGTCAACGGACGGCAAAGGAGGCGTGGTCCCCGCCCTCACTGCAGCGCATTTGGGATGGCCCAATGTCTCATCAGTCTCGAACATCACCTTTGAAGGCGGACGAATATCTGTATCCCTTCAGGAGACATTGCGGGAAGTGAAGTTCAATTTACCGAATAATTGCGTTGTCTCACTAGCAGAAAATTCTTATGAACCAAGGTTTCCAAGTTTCAAAGGAATCATGGCTGCAAAGAAAAAGACAATTACTGAATTGAATCTCTCTGACCTTAATGGTCACGGCTTTGATTTAGATCTAAGGAAGCGAACTGTTGAAATCATTGACTGGGAGCAGACCCCACCAAGATCAAAAGGCGAACTTATTTCGGACCCTTCTTTAGGTTCCGAAGCTCTGACACATGCTTTAAATCAACTGCAGGAGGCGTAAATTGAAGAAATCATTGATTTATATCGAATTAGAGGCTGGTTTGAGCGAATGGTCAAGGCGCGCAATCATTCATGCAGATCAAAATGGTTATGAAGTATCTGCCTTCTCTTTCATCAAGCCATCTGAATTGGACATCCAAGAGATATCCAAGACTGGTGTCCAGGTGAACTTAGTTGTCGCAGATGGACAGCAAAATTGTGAAAATGCTTACGATTTAGCGGCATCTGAAATTGCCATCGCTGCAAAAAATTGTGAGGCAAACTTGATTATTTTCCCGCCATCTATAACAGGGAGAAGTCTAGGAGCAAGATGTGCAGTGCTTACTCAAGGAGCATTGATTTCTGACGGCTCGCTTCAGAACGATTACTTCATTCAAAGCGCTCTTGGGGGAAAATATTCTGTTCGATCAAAAAGCTTGACTCCGCAAACAGTACTTATCTATAAGTCATCTAAAGTCGTAAGTAACAAAGTTGATGGAAATGTAACTCAATCTGAACAAAAGGTATCTTCCTCAACTGGTGTTCAGTATGAAGTTAACGTTCGGGCACGCGATGTCAACCGTCCGGATTTAACAGAAGCTACAATCGTAATTTCGGGGGGTCGTGGTGTCACTGAACAAGGATTTGCACTTCTAGAGGAATTAGCCGATTCTGTGGGAGCAGCTGTGGGAGCAAGTCGTGCAGCTGTAGACGCTGGTTGGTACCCAGCCGCCACTCAAGTTGGGCAGACGGGAAAAACAGTTAGTCCTGATCTTTATGTCGCAGTTGGCATATCTGGAGCAATTCAGCACAGGGCTGGTATGCAGACTTCCAAGAAGATAATTGCGGTAAACACTGATCCCCAAGCACCAATCTTTGAAATTTCAGATATTGCAATAGTGGGCGATTATCGAGAAGTAATCGGAAAAACTATTTCAAAGTTAAATTCTTAAATTTTGTGAGAACTTCGACTAGAAACTTGTGCTCTGGCAACTGCAAGGTGCCAGAAACTCCTACGGCTCCAAAGGTACGCCCCGCAGAATCCTTTAATGGATACCCTCCACCAAAAAATGCATAATCATTGAGATCTAATCCGTGTGAATCGTATGGCCGCCCGGTGGACTCATGTTCGAGACGAACGAAAAGCGAAGAATGCCCGAAGACTTCTGCTACACGAGCTTTCCTTAACATCCAGCTATCGTTAATTTGGTGGCTTCCTGGGTGGGCAATCTGAAAAATAGTGCGCCCATAAAGTCTGACAATGAGCGAAAGGGGTTGATTACCAGACTGTATTTGTTTTGAGATAAACAAACCCAAATCGACTGGATCCAGGGTCCCTGGATCCAGTGCGAGTCGTAGTTCCTCCGCCAGCAATTCCTCTAACGAAGGAAAGTTAGTTGTAACCATTTAAATTTTTTTATCCAAAGAACCTATTTCTAGCGCCCGTGCGAATCTGAATTGTCTTTACCTCAGTGAATTCATCAAATCCGGCTTGACCCATTTCGCGACCAAACCCGCTCTCTTTAACTCCTCCTCCAGGTAATTGAGGAGAGCCATCAATCGTGGTGTTCACCCAAACTGTACCCGCTTGAAGTTCAGAAGCCATTTCAAGTGCTGTGTCGAGATTTTTGCTCCACACCGAGGCCGCCAGACCGTATTTAGTTCCATTCGCGATTCTTAAAGCCTCTTCTTTTGAAGAGAATCTGGTAACTGCAAGCACGGGGCCAAAGACCTCATCGTGGAAAATATCGTGCTTTTCTGTAACTCTATCGACGAGCGTGGGTTGTACGAAATATCCCTGTGCAAGCTCGCCGTCCTTGGCCTGAGATCCCCCAGTGGCAATTACTGCTCCTTGTGAAACAGCCTTTGAGACATGCGAGAGCACTGAATCTAAATGCCCACTATGAATCATGGGACCAATCTGAGCTTGGGGATTTAGTGGATCTCCCAGCTTTATTTCTTGCATTCTGCGTGACAACTTTGAAACAAATTCATCAGCAATCTCTTCTTCAACTAGGAGACGTGAACCAGACACACAGCATTCACCATTGTTAAATAGGACTCCAAACATGACACCATCAATAGCATCATCGATATCGGCGTCAGCAAAAACGATATTTGCAGACTTTCCACCAAGTTCCATCGAAGTGCGCTTCAAATGTAATTTTGAAGCTTCGATGACTGCACGACCTGTACGGGTCGATCCGGTGAATGATATAAAATCCACATCTGGATGCTCAATTAATCTCTGTCCAGCGGTATTTCCATAACCAAGAATCACATTCACTACGCCGTCAGGTATGCCCACTTTTTTCGCCATTTGGGCCACCATTACGGTCGAAGTTGAAGTGAGCTCAGACGGCTTCAAAATCGCGGTACAACCAGCTGCGAGAGCAAAGGGAAGTTTCTGGGCTAGGAGAAGAAGAGGAAAGTTCCAAGGTGTAATCAGCGCTGTCACGCCAACTGGAACGCGGGTGACCAAACCCGTAAACCCCTTTCCTAAGTTCGTGTGCACATCGCCATGCATCTGCATCGCATGCGAAGCGGCATATCTGAATAAGTTGGCACTTCCACCCACGTCGCCACGGGCAAGCAATAAAGGCTTGCCAGTCTCTAGAGCTTCGACTATCGCGAGTTCATCGATATTCGCTTCGATTTCGTCAGCGAGTGCATTTATGAACCTTGCACGCTCCATTCCTGAAAGGTGACGCCATGGACCGTCATCAAATGCCTTTCTAGCCGCGGAAACGACTGAATCAACCTCTTGTTGTGTGGCATCCGGCACCTGAGTGATGAGGTCTCCATTGCTCGGACTCAATCGATCAATAACTGCGCCAGAACCTTGCTGGGTTGAACCATTCCAGAAGTGTGTAAGAACCTTTGTCGCCATGATTTTCTCCCCTTACCCTCATATCGATGCTCAATAACCTACCCATTTTTTGAGAAAGGGCTTACTGTTCTCTAGCCCAGGCAGGCATATCGCACTGTATATCCTGCGTGTACTGTTGGCAACAGATTAGTTACTTAAAAGAAAGCGTTTTCAGACCATGACCCCAAGTACTCGGATCCTGTTACATGGAGTGACGGGACGTATGGGGCGCAAACGCCATCTTCTCGGCGCGCTCGTGCCCCTGCGGGATTCTGGTTCGGATATAGACCTAGTACTTACTGGAAGGTCAAAAGAAGAGTTAGAACTTTTAGGTCGTGAAAGTGGGGCGAGTATTGAAATGGACATGGACGTGGCCCTAAAGGAGCTGAGTCCTCAACTGTTTTTCGATGCATCGAATCCTCAACTCCGCCCCAAACTTCTTCAAAAGGCTTTATTGGCCGGAGTCGGGGTGTACACCGAAAAGCCATTGGCTTTGACTCTCGATCAGGCGCGCGGACTTCACGATTTAGCATCAAGGAAAAATCTCTTTACAGGAATAGTTCAAGACAAGCTATTCACTCCAGGATTTCGTGCGGCTCGACTCGCTGTTAATGAAGAGTTGCTCGGCGAAATCTTCGATATTCGATGTGAATTTGGATATTGGGTTGAAACAGGAAATGAAGGCAAACCGATGAATCGACCAAGCTGGAATTTTCAGGAGAATTTGGGGGGCTCCTTGATTTCTGATCTGTACTCTCATTGGAATTACATTATTGAACTTATAGATGAAATCAAATCAGTAAGTGCGATAGCTAAAACTCACATCCCAAATCGAGTTGCTGAGGACGGAAAGCCCTTCAAAGTCAGCATTCCCGATGTTGCTCACGTTATTTTTCAAACAGAAAAAGGGATTACGGGCTCAATTTCTACGAGTTGGATTCAGCGACCATTGGTGCCCTTTACAATGCGTATATTCGGCTCCAAGGCATCAATGCGTGCTACGCCTGATGAATGCAAGCTAGTCACTGATTCCGGAGAGGAATGTTTAATTTCACGTTTTGGGATAACTACAGAAGATGAGTTTTTGGCACAATGGCGCGAAGTAATTTCCGGAATTAAAAATGGCTCAGCCGTAAAATTCGATTTCAAGTCTGCAGTGCGCCAAGCCGCACTTTGTGCAGCTATCGAGAAATCAGTTATAGAAAAACGCTTCGTTACGCTTGAAAGGGGTGCAACTTGGGCACATTTAAATTTCCCATTGATGGGTTAACAAAAGACACCATAACCCTCAATCAACCAGCAAAGCTTGAGAGCCAGGGAGATCAGCTCGAATCTCGCACAATCTATGCTGCTGTTCATGTGGTTGCTAACCCACTTGAGGCTTCCGCTTCCAATGTGGCTGCAACGGTTGACTGGGAAGCAACCGCTCGGTTCCGAGAACGCATGTGGAGCATGGGGCTGGGTGTCGCTGAAGCGATGGACACTGCTCAACGCGGCATGGGCATGGATTGGGAAAGCGTCAAGAAACTTCTCACACGCACGATGAAAGATGCTAAGGCTGTAGGCGGTGCGGTTGTTTCAGGAGTTGCTACGGATCAACTTCCCAAAGGTTCGCACACTTTAGAGTCCATCAAAGATGCATATCTTGAGCAATTGGAATTCACAGTGGCCACTGGGGCTATTCCTGTAATCATGTGCAGTCGAGAATTAGCTTCGGTGGCTAGAAATTCAGAGGACTATCTCTATCTATACTCTCAACTAATTGAGCAATCAGATTCTAAAGTTGTCCTACATTGGCTAGGAAGTATGTTTGACCCTCAGCTAGAAGGATACTGGGGTGGGAATAACTATCTAGAAACTCGAGACACTGTCTTGAATCTCATTAAGTCTCATTCAGACAAAATTGAGGGGGTGAAAATGTCCCTCCTAAATGAGCAACATGAAATAGATTTCAGAAGTCAACTTCCCCGTAATGTAAAGATGTTTACGGGTGACGACTTCAACTACGTTCGCCTTATTAAGGGAGATGGAAAGCATTTCAGTCACGCATTACTGGGTGCTTTTGCGGCGATAAGCAAATATGCATCCGCTGCAATACGCGCTCTAGATGCAGGCGATGAGGCAAAATACCTTGAAATTCTCGGTCCAACCGAGACATTAAGCCGAGAAATTTTTAAGGCTCCCACTTATTACTACAAAACTGGAATCGTTTGGCTAGCTTATTTGTCAGGTTTGCAGGATCACTTCTATATGGTTGGGGGACTTCAAAGTGGAAGAAGTATTCGAGATCTCACAGAGTTATTTATTTTAGGCAATGAAATTGGTCTATTCCCAGATCCAGATTTAGCTTTGTACCGACTCAAATTAATGTTTGAGTCTTCTGGGATTAGGATTTGAGCATGTCCGCCAAGGCTCAAATGAGCTTCAATACAATTACAGCTAAAGATCTCTCCCTCCAAGAAATACTTACTAGCTGTTCCAATTCAGGTGTCTCGCACATTGCACCTTGGAGAGATTTGATTGCACGAAATGGCGTAGAGCAGTCAGCAAAAATGATTAAGGATTCAGGTGTTGCCATCACATCTTTATGTCGTGGTGGAATGTTCACCGGTGAAACCTCTCAAATTAGAGAAGCGGCAATCCAAGACAATTTTCGCGCGATCGATGAAGCCGTGGCAATTGGCGCACCTGTCCTTGTCCTTGTATGCGGTCCTCAAATTGGCAAAGACCTCTATGGATCTCAACAGATGGTTATAGATGGCATTGCTGAAATTTTGGATTATGCAAAATCAGCAAATATTTTGCTCGGAATTGAGCCGCTTCATCCTATGATGGCTGCCAGCAGATCGTGTATTACGACTGTAAGGCAAGCTCTCGACATTGCAGACCTGATCGACAGTCCCAGTATTCAAATCGTGATTGATGCGTATCATGTTTGGTCTGACCCGCATCTTCCAGAATCAACTGACAGAATCAAGGGGAGGGTGGCAGGTTTTCACATCTCCGATTGGGTTACCCCGATTACCAATGAACTTGGTTCGCGCGCGATGCCAGGTGAGGGTTGCATTGACCTGGAGCGGTTGAAGACGTGGGTGCTGAACGCGGGTTACCACGGCCCTATAGAGGTTGAAGTACTCTCAGATTTTTGGTGGTCTCAGAATCCTCTGAAAACCTTTCAGAAAGCGGTAGATTCATTCAGTAAATTAAATTGGGGGAGTTAGCAATGTCACGTACAGCCAATAATCCGCCATCCAAAGTCACCATCCAATCAGTTGCCGATCTAGCTGGGGTCTCCATCGCAACGGTATCTCGAGTTCTTTCTGGCACCACCAATGTTCGCCCAGATCTTGCGGACAAGGTCAGACAAGCAGCTGCTGAACTCAATTACACACCGAGCGCCTCGGCGCAAGGTTTAGCCAAAGGGCGAAACTTTACTGTTGGAATTCTGATTCCAGATTTGTCAAACCCTTATTTCCCAGATGTAGTCAAGGGAATTCATAACTTGGCAAGCCAAAGTAATTACCGTCTATTGATTGCGGATTCTGATGGAAAACCTGAAGATGAATCCCCCATTATCAGAGATCTTTTCAGACAGGTTGATGGGCTAATTCTAGTTTCACCACGCATGCAAATATCGGAGCTGAAAGCTTTGGAAAGCGCCCCAGTTCCAGTAGTACTCGTCAATCGTATGGAACCTGGAATCGGTTTACCGAGCGTCGGAGTAGATAATTTTTCTGCTATGTCTGAGTTAATCGGACACCTAGCCTCTCTCGGACATAAGAGAGTGGCATTTTTAAGTGGCCCGAAAGAATCGTGGCAGCAAAGAGAACGTTCACGGGCCGTACTCCACGCCTCCAATTTTGGAATTTCGGTCTCTGAGGTTCCAGCTGGCGGGGGTATTCAATCAGGGCATGAATCTTTAGATTTAGCTTTAAACTCCAAACCTACTGCTGCAATTTGCTTTAATGACTTAGTTGCTCTCGGAGTTCTCTCGCGCGCAAATGAACTTGGAATTAGAGTGCCAGAGGATTTATCGGTGACCGGCTTTGATGATATTGAATTTTCGAACTTTTCAAACCCGCCTCTGACCACTATTCGAAGTCCACAGATTCCGCTTGGCGAGGCGGCGTGGAAAATTCTTGAAGATCTACTAACTGGGCGGCCTGGAAATCACCAGCCTTTGATGGAGGCTAAAGTGGTAATTCGAGAATCCACCGGTGCGAACCTAGGAAAATAGCGTTTACCACTCCCGATTACCTGTTGACCTCGCCCCCGTAGCGTGATAGAAAGCGCTTTCAGAAACCTACGGGGAGAGACGAAATGCGTTTTGAGGGTAGTGGGGTCATTGTCACTGGCTCTTCCAGCGGGATAGGCCTCGCTACCGCCGAGGTGTTTCTAGAAGAAGGCGCCACAGTCCTACTCACAAGCCATGCCGAAAAGGAGCTTCAAGAAACTCTAGCATCGCTTCGTTCGCGATTTTCTGAGCGGGTTCATTCAGTTGTTGGTGACGTTAGCTCAGAGTCAGATTGGAACAAAGTAATTGCCTGCGCTCAACAAGTTTTGCCACAGATTGACGTTCTAGTAAATAACGCTGGAATGGGTTATAGCGGCACCGTCCTTGAAACTGATGTGGAAACCTGGGACAAGATATTTGCAGTTAATGTGCGCGGCGTATTTCTAGGATGCAAATCGGTGATTCCCGAGATGATTGCTCGCAGGAAGGGCTCTATAGTAAACGTTTCTTCAGTAGCTGGACATTCGATTGCGATGCCATCACGCGTTGCGTATGTTTCTACCAAAGGTGCGGTTAATGCGATGACAAAATCGTTGGCTATTGACCACTCTGCCCAAGGTATTCGAATTAACGCCGTTGCTCCGGGCACAACGGATTCACCTTATTTCCAAAAGTTTTCACCTGATATTAAAAATCCAGTCGAATACCGGCAGATGTTGGCTAATCGACAGTTGATGAAACGAATGGCAGATCCACACGAGATTGGACGAGCAATTGCTTGGCTAGGTAGTGATGAGGCTTCTTTCTGTACTGGAACCATTTTGGATGTTGATGGTGGCTGGAGCGTTTGGTAATGAATAAATTTCAATCAGCAGAAGATGTTGCGAGCACAATTAAGGATGGAGACACCTTTGCTATTACCGGATCTGGGTCAATCCTCGTGGCAGACGAGGTATTGGAAGCGATTGAAAAGCGTTTTCTTGCAACTGGCAAACCTCAAAATCTCACTGTAATTCATGCCCTAGGAATTGGTGACGGTGTAGACCGTGGTCTATCAAGGCTTGCTCACAAGGGCCTGGTGAAGCGGGTGATTGGCGGACATTGGTCATGGTCGCCGAGAATGCAACAACTGGCTCGCGACAATGAAATTGAAGCGTACGCATTGCCCGGGGGAGCAATCGGAACTTTGCTCCGTGAATCAGGAGCTCACCGACCTGGACTAATAACGCGGACAGGTCTGGGAAGTTTTGTGGATCCACGAGTTAATGGCGGAAGACTTAATGTTGCCGCGAAAGAGGATTTAGTGAAAGTCATTGACATCGATGGACAGGAATTCCTTCACTACCTACCAATAAGAATTGATTTTGCAATAATTAAGGCTTCGAGTGCAGATGACGATGGAAATATCTCATTTTCAAGCGAACCGGCCTATTTGGATTCATACTCACTTGCACTTTCAGCGAGAGGCAATCAAGGAAAGGTAATAGTTCAAGTCAAAGAGCGAGTAAAGGCCGGAACTATTTCCCCTATGTCAGTGCATATTCCTTCAACTTTGGTTGACTCTGTGGTTGTTAATCCCGCCCAATGGCAGACTTACGAAAGCGAATTCAATCCAGCATTTTATTCCCCTAAATTCATGGACAGTAGTGATCGGAAACAAGAACCTTCTTGGTTAGATGATGCAAAAATGGTGGTTGTACGCCGCGCTGCACAAGAAGTGTCAAATGGCGACATTGTTAATGTGGGATTCGGCATGAGTTCTAGCGTTGTTGATGTGCTTCGCTCCGAAAATCGGCTAGATGAAATCTCGCTCGCAATAGAGCAAGGCGCAATTGGAGGAACTCCTGCATCTGGAGCGCTCTTTGGAGTAAGTGAGTACCCACAAGCGCTTATACCTTCAACGATGCAATTTGATGCATTTGCAACAAGGCTCATCGACTGTGCGGTTTTGGGCATGGGAGAACTGGATGTTCACGGGAATGTGAATGTTTCAAAATTGGGTGGAACACCAGTTGGACCCGGTGGATTCATTGACATTGTTCATGGAGCCAAGAAAGCTGTTTTCTGCGGGACCTTTTCGACTAAAGGCTTGGCAGTCTCCGTGCATGAAAGTGGTCTCAAGATTGAGAACGAGGGAGCCATCATCAAAATCGTAGAAGATGTCGAACAAATTACCTTTGCCGCAAGCGCTGCTCTAGCCGAAGATCGAAAAGCGCTGTACATCACCGAAAGAGCGGTATTCGAGCTACGTCCTAGCGGAATAGCGCTCACAGAGGTTGCTCCTGGAATTAATCCCGATCGGGATGTACTCCGTCTATTGCCTCCCGGAGTCGACACCTCAAATTGGAAATTTATGGAAGCAGAACTTTTTGCAAAGACTTTTGAAACCTCGCACGCTAGAAAGGTCAAGAAATGAATCCATCACTTGAAGCAGAAATCTCAGCGGATCAAAAAAGTTTGGTTGAGGTACTCACCGATTTTGTTCAAAACAAAATTAGGCCAATTGTTGAAGAGTTAGACGCCGAAGAGAGATTCCCTGCCGAGATATATGAAGAACTGGGTTCAATGGGAATGCTTGGGATCAACATTCCCACACATGACGGCGGCGCGGGTGGCAGTGCGCTCGATTATGCCCTTGTGATGGAAATACTCTCATCCGGCTATGCATCGATTGCAGATCAAGTCGGGCTAGTTGAGTTAGTTGGCTCCTTGATTTCGAAATTTGGTACAGAAGACCAAAAAAAGCGCTATTTGCCAGATTTATTTGCTGGCACCAAGCGCTGTGCATACGGATTGACAGAGCCTAATGCAGGAAGTGATCTCGGGGGCTTAAAGACTTACGCAGAGAAACAAACTGATGGAACTTGGATTCTCAACGGCGAGAAAATCTATATCCATAACGCGCCAGTTGCCGATTTTGCGATGGTGCTGGCGATTACGGATAAGACCAAAGGTAAACGTGGTGGAATGAGTATGTTCCTAGTTGATATTAATCAACCAGGAGTCTCTCGTGCTTACAAGGAGAAGAAGATGGGGCAGAAAGCGTCCCCTGTTGGTGGATTCATTTTTGAAAATGTGAAATTACCTGCCGACTCAATCCTTGGAACAGAGGGAAATGGTTTCGGTAATGTGTTGCAAGGCTTGGAAAAAGGAAGATTAGGAATTGCCGCTTTAGCAAATGGAATTTCACGAGCAGCGCTTGACACTGCAACAGACCACGCGAAGGCGCGTGAGCAGTTTGGAGCGCCAATTTCATCTTTTCAAGCGATTGCCTTCATGCTTGCAGAGATGGCCACAGATTATTCAGCTTCAACAAATTTGATTCATGCCGCTGCACGCAAACTGGATTCTGGGGCTGATGCAAATGCTGCATGCTCCATGGCGAAGTTCTTTGCATCTGAGGCTGCAATACGTAATGCGAACAGAGCGGTGCAAGTATTGGGCGGAGGTGGCTACATCCGCGGCGTGGAAGCCGAGCGCCTCTATCGAGATGTCCGAATTACTGCAATTTACGAGGGCACTAGCGAGGTTCAGAAACTGGTGATCAGTCGCGCCGTGCTCGAGGACATTTCGAGAAAGCGCTAACAGCAGTCACAAGCCCAAGGCGGATTTTGACATTTTTGTTATCAAATTGTCATCAAAATAAGCGTGTTTAGGGCCTAAATCTATTGACTCCGGCCAAAAAGTAGATTAGAAAGCGCTTACTCAACAACCCGTTGACGAAATGATCGGGCACTAGCAAGGAGTTCAAACATGAAAGGAACCACAAGTCGCTTTAAGCGCCTAGTAGTGGCAGTGGCAACTGTGGGTCTGGTTTCACCTGCTCTATTGACGGTTGGAACTGCACCTGCATCTGCAGCAGCATGCGAAAAAAGCAAAGTAAAGCTTGTCCAGAGTGGACGTGGCTTAGAGAATCCATATTATGTAGCAGTTAACAAGGGCTCGGCAGCTTTTGCTAAGTCAGTGGGGCTAGAACATCAGTGGATTTCATCCGAAGGTGATTCACAGAAGCAGCTTTCACAAATCACAAGCATCCTGGCTGAGTCAGGTGCATGTACCGTAATTAACGTAGATCCAAACGAGTCTTCAATTCTTCCTGCAATTCTTGATGCAGCTAAGGCTGCTGGCGCACATGTTGTAGTCCAGTGGAACCGCCCAGCAGGAGTTACTCCGCTCAAGTACGGCACAACCTTTACTTCATTTATGTCTGAGGATGGAAATGCTCAGGGTTATGCCATTGCTGTAGCTCTCTTCAAGGCCATGAAAGGCAGAGGAAACATCGTTGCCCTTCAAGGGATGCTCGACAACACTGTCGCACAATCTCGCTTCCAGGGTTTGAAGCGTGCCATGAAGGAATATCCAAGAATCAAACTTCTTGCAGATCAGACTGCTAAGTGGGATCAAAATGAAGGCCAGAAGGTAATGCAGACAATGCTTACCAAGTATGGCAAGAGGATCAATGGAGTCTGGACAGCTAATGACTCCATGGGTCTTGGTGCGCTCCAGGCACTACGCGCGAAGAAGCGCACAGATGTCGGCGTTGTAGGTATTGACGGACTCGATCAAGCCATGAAGGAAATCAAGGCTGGTAACGGACGGTCTGGCTTTATTGCAACAACAGTTTCAAATGCCCATATTCAAGGTGGGTACGGTCTTGCTATTGGCTACGCAGCTGCAACTGGTTCTTGGGATCCAGCAAAAGCTAAGCCAGAACAGCGTGCCTTCTACTTGAAGACTGTTATTGCAACCAAAGCAAATGTGGATGCAGCTAGCAAAGATCTCTCTGTTGGCATGAAGTTCACAGATATCTGGGATGCAATCGGAAGCGTAATTCCAGAGAACGTCTAAAGGCATGTAGTGAACAGAGGCGGCGGCCAATAAGTCGCCGCCTCTGTTTATTTATTAATCATGTGAGCAATGATTTAATTGGTTGAAATCAGAGGAGGTGAGCAATGAATGCCATAGATAAATTGCGAGGAGCAATTTCACGTAGCAATCTACCGATTCCTGCCCTACTTTCGCTTCTTATTGTCTCAGCTTTTACGGCGACACGATCTTCAGAGTTCTTAACTTTCGATAATTTCGTTCAAATTTCAGACCAAGCGTCAGTCACAATAATTCTGGTTTGTGGTCTTACATTTGTAATTTTGATGGGATCAATCGATCTTTCAGTGCAAGGCGTCATGGCAGCTTCGTCGATGACCACCTCTCTCTTGGTAGCAAATGACCGAAACTTGAACAACTGGGGACTTTGGTCAATCGCGGCCGGAATGGTAGTTGGGGCGCTGATTGGCTTAATCGCAGGACTCGCGGTGACAATTCTCCGCATCCCATCCTTTTTGGTGACTATAGCCACCTGGAACATCGGCCTGGGATTGGCATATGTTCTTTTTGGAAATACTTCACAGCCTTCTGTTGAAGATAAGACCATGTTGGGTCTTGGTTTAGATACTTTCTTGGGGCTTTCAAAAGCTACATGGGTAGCAATTGCAGTAGTTGTATTTTGTATGTGGCTTCAAACTCGGACAAAATTTGGAAGATATGCATACGTCATTGGTGGATCTGAAGAAATAGCCAAACTGTCGGGGATTAATGTTAAGAAATTTCGTATCCTAGCCATGATGTTGGCGGGGGCACTTTCAGGTCTGGCTGGATCAATAATTGTTGCAAAGAGTGGTATTGGCGCAGTGCAGGCAGGCGAGGGCCAGTTGTTTCTCGGGATTGCAGCAGTAGTTATCGGCGGGACCCTGCTAAGTGGCGGCCGTGGTGGAGTACTACATTCAGTTGTCGGCGTTTACATCATGATCACTATCTCCGTAGCGATGATTCTGCTCGATGTGAGTGATTTCTATCAACAAATTGTTCAAGGTGCAGTTGTGCTCATAGTTGTCTCAGGCACCGCATGGAAACTACGTAAACCACTGAGAACGGTTGTCTAAATGGGAACTCGTGTAAAAGTTGAGAAAGTCTCGATGACATTTGGTGTCGTGCAAGCACTTAAAGAAGTTTCAATAGAGATTAATGATGGAGAAGTGGTAGGACTTGTTGGCGAGAATGGAGCTGGGAAGTCAACACTCCTCAAAGTTCTTTCTGGGACGAATCAACCTGATGTTGGCCACTTCGTCTTAAATGGAAAAAAACAATCATTTACATCAGTAGCCGATGCGACCAAGGCTGGCATTTCCATGGTTTACCAAGAGCAGTCCCTGCTACCCAACATCACAGTGGGCGAAAACATTTTGCTGGGCGTCGAGGGTTCAGCAATCAAGTGGGGAACTTACTCTCCTCGAAAAATTCAGCGCAAAGCCCTTGAATATCTTAAGCGAGTCAATCTAGATATCGATCCAAGGACTCGTACTGAAGACTTGTCATTCGGAACTCGTCAAATGATTGAAGTAGCGAAAGCTCTCGCTGTCGCGGAGTACTCAGGAAATCCGCCTGTCGTCTTGCTGGATGAACCAACTTCCGTCCTTGAGCGAAATGAAATCAAAGTTCTCTTTGATGTTGTTAAGAGCATTAAAAAAGAGACATCAGTAGTTTTCATTTCACACCGTCTTGAGGAAGTCCTTGAGATTAGTGACCGTGTTTACGTCATGCGCGATGGCGAAGTCGTTAGTGAAGTAAAACCTCAAGATGTTTCAGTAGATGAACTTTTTGCGCTGATGGTTGGGCGAGATTTGACTCAGTCGTATTTTAGAGAGGAGCTTACCAACACTCCACATTCCGCAGTTCGATTAGAAGTTAGGAATTTATCAGCCAGTGGATTTAAGGGAATAAATTTCTCAGTCAAACGCGGAGAAATTGTTAGCTTTTTGGGGCTCCAAGATTCAGGTAGAGAGAATCTTGCGAGAGTGATTTTTGGTGCGCTTCCACATAAGTCAGGAGAGATTTTGATTGATGGTGAGCGCTTCAGTGCAAAAAGTACAACAAGCGCCGTGAAACACGGAATAGGTTATATTCCGAGCGAGCGAAAAGTTGATGGTGTCGTGTTGGCGATGTCTGTGAGTGAGAATCTCACAATGGCACACCCTGGTAAAGTTGCTAGTTTAAAAATTTTTAATAGGCGCAAAATGAAAAGTGTGGTTTCCTTCTGGATCGAAAAATTAGGCATCAAGACACCAAGCGGTGACACGCCAATCAGGTCCCTCAGCGGAGGTAACCAGCAAAAAGTAGTTCTCGCGAAGTGGCTAATGGATGAAAACTTAAGAGTTCTTATTCTGGATACTCCGACGCGTGGTCTAGACGTTGGTGCCAAGACTGAGATTTACGCAATCTTGCGAGACCTGGCTGCGAAAGGCATTTCCATAATTTTCTTGGCTGATGCTCTTGAAGAGGGAATTTTCATGTCGCACAGAGTCTTCACGATGAAGGATGGGGTGATTTCTGGGGAGTTTTCATCTGCTCCAGGAGCCCGCCCAGAACGCACGGATGTTGTCGAAAGGATGCTCTGATGGAAACACGCAGAAAACCAAAGATCTCTTTCACAACTATTCAAGAACGGGGATTCGCTCCTGTAATTGTTCTGGCAGTCCTATTCACAGTTTTGTATTCAATCAGCCCAGACTCGATTACCTACAAATCAATGTCTGCGATGTTGGATCAAGCCGCAGTTCTGCTTCTACTGGCTTCCGGCCAATGTCTCATCATTTTGATGGGGCGAATAGATTTAGCAAATGCGGCGATGTGCTCGGTTTTCACAGTCATTACGGCAGTATTTCTAAATAAGTGGGGCTTAGATTCTCTTCCACTGACAGTTTTGATTGCTTGCGTAGTTGGCTTTGCACAAGCTGCGCTTCACAGTTTTTTCCAAGTTCCCTCATTCGTTGTCACACTTGGATTCTTCGGAATAGCAGGCGGAACTGCTTTAGTAATTAGTCAGGCCAGTACAGTCCTTGTTCAAGAACGGCAAAGGTTCACAAAACCCCTTTTCTTTGCCGAGTCCACGCTCCCAGTTGCATTCATAACTGCGCTAGCGATTGTCGGGATTGTAGCGATTGCAATCGTCAAAACTCCTTGGGGTCGCGCCCTGAGAGCAGTGGGGTTAAATCAACGTGCCACTACGTACAGCGGTATCAATTCTTTCTATGTTGTTGCATCAGGATTTGTGCTATCAAATCTATTTATACTTCTTGGGGCATACGGCAATATCGGTCAGCTGGGAACTGCTAGCGCACGAATTGCTGACAGCTATCTGCTGCCAGGAATTGCTGCTGTCGTGGTGGGTGGCACCTCTATTGCTGGTGGGATCGGCGGATTAGGACGCACGATTTGGGGAGTCTTGATTATCGCCTTGTTGCGTATTGGTCTCGACATCATTCATGTCCCACAGAATGTGCAGCCAGTCGTTTATGGACTCGTTATCATTGCGGCAATTGCAACTACTGTAGATCGTAAGAGAGTTTCAGTGGTTGCGTAGGTGGCCAAAGAAAAGCTCTTCAACAAAATCCTAGTAGCTCCAGATAAGTTCAAAGGCACGCTCACAGCGCGTGAAGTCGCAGAATGTATCTCGAGCACGATCTCTCAGCGAATTGTAGAAGTTGAAATCACCACTCTTCCGATTGCCGATGGTGGCGATGGAAGCCTCGAATTATTACTAGATCATGGATATGAACCAATAAAAGTGCATAGTTGTAATGCGCTCATGGAACCAACTGAAGTCATGTATGGAATCAAGAAAGATGGTCAAAAAAAGATAGCCTTTCTTGAGATGGCTCAAATCTGCGGAATAGCCTCACTCAAGGGAAGGCCCAAAGAGCCACACTTTGCCTCTTCATATGGACTAGGGGAAGTGGCCTACCAAGTACTTGACTCGGGCGTTGATGAAATCATTGTCTCTGTAGGAGGAAGTGCGTCCACAGATGGCGGAGTGGGCTTTCTAGTTGGTTTAGGTGCAAGTATTCGAAACTCAGATGGCAGGAGAGTGGCACCGAATCTGGCTGGTTTGAAAGAAATACAAAGCATTGATCTCTCTTTACTCCACCACCGGACCCAACAAGTAGAGTGGACTTTTCTCGTTGACGTTTCAAATCCGCTTGTTGGAAAAAATGGTGCTGCATACGTTTATGGTCCGCAAAAAGGGTTGAAGGCAGATGAGCTTGAAGCCGCAGACGAATCGCTTCGACATTGGGGCGAGATTCTTGAGAAAACCACGCGTGTAAAGGTTGCTCATTTACCGGGCGCGGGAGCAGCGGGAGGCATCGGTTCTTTAGCGAGTTCTATCTTCCACTCTCATTTTATCCCGGGCTCAGAATGGTTTTCAGAGCATCTGAAACTCTCAGAAAAGATTTCTGAAGCAAATTTAATTATTACTGGAGAGGGATCATTTGATTCCCAATCAGTGCAAGGCAAAGGTCCAGGTCTCGTACTTTCACGCTCCAAAGAATTGGCTAAGACTGTTGCAGTTCTGGCGGGGCAGATCGACAAAGACCTACCGGAACTCGCAGACGTTCCCCACATATCGCTAGCCGAAATTGCTGGCGACCCTTGGCGGGCCATCCAGGAGCCTCACAGGTGGCTCGTAGAGGCCACAGAGCGCCTGCTTGAACAGATTGGCGCAACTTAAGAAACCACTTGATTTTACGCTCAGTAAGCGCTTTATTTAGCCATCCAACGAAAGGGAAATCATGTCCACTCAGCCAAAGTCTTTCGATTACATCGTTGCCGGAGGAGGAACTGCTGGTTCAGTGCTGGCCGCGCGCCTTTCTGAAGATCCATCGATCTCTGTTCTGCTTATTGAAGCGGGCAAAAATGATTCTCACCCTCTCATTCATATTCCAATCGGTTTCGCCAAATTAACAGCGGGGCCTTTTCAATGGGGATTCGTCTCTCAACCGCAGAAACATGCAAAAGATAGAAGAATTCCACTAGCTCAAGGTCGTGTGTTGGGCGGCGGAGGCTCCATCAATGCACAAGTGTTTACTCGAGGAGCTCGCGAAGACTACGACAACTGGGAAAAGAAATTTGGGGCCAAAGGTTGGGGATCTGACCAGATGATGCATTACTTCATCAAGTCAGAGGATAACGAACGACTCTCTGGGAAATACCACGGCAATGGTGGGCCTCTCGGTGTTTCTGACTTGGTAAACCCACACCCAATGACAAAAGCGTGGGTGCAAGCGGGTCAGCAGATGGGGTTGCCATACAACTCGGACTTTAATGGCGAGAGTCAGTATGGTATCGGTTACTACCAAACCACAACACGAGGATCCCGTCGTTGCTCGGCATCCGTTGGCTATCTAAAGCCAGCAAGAAATCGCCCTAATCTAACGATTATTACCCAAGGGCACGTGAAAAAAATTCTTATCGAAAACAAACGAGCCACAGGAGTTGAAGTAATCATCAATAAACGAGTGGTTACATTTAATTCGCAGAGAGAAGTCATTGTCGCCGCGGGCGCATATGGCTCACCTAAAATCTTGCAGTTATCCGGTATCGGTGATCCAGCAGATTTGAAGGCCGCGAGGGTTGAAGTAGTTCATTCCCTTGTGGGAGTCGGAAAGAATCTACAGGACCATTGCGATCTCGACATTATTTACTCTATTAAGGATTACTTGAGCCTCGATAAATATGCAAAGCCTAGATTTCATACGATTAAAGCGGGCGCTGAATATGTCGTATTCCGAAAGGGTCCGCTAGCTTCGACAGCAGTGGAAGGTGGCATGTTCTCTTATTCCAACGATAAAGAGAAGACTCCAAATCTTCAGTTCCATTTTTTGCCCGCTGCAGGCATTGAAGCTGGCGTGGTTGGCGCTAAACCTGGTTATGGAGTGACTCTCAATGTTTACCTAGTTCGTCCCGAAAGTCGTGGCACTATGCGAATTGCATCTTCTAATCCATTAGAGGCACCTCTCATCGATCCAAATTACCTTGCTACTGATTACGATTTAGAGGCCACTGTCGAAGGTTTGCGCCAAATGAGAGAGATTATGGGTCAACCTGCGATGGCCCAGCATGTGACTGCCGAACACTTGGCAGGAAATGCTGAACTCACTAATAAAGATTCGTACATCCAATTTGCTCGAAGCTTTGGCAGAACTTCATACCATCCTGTTGGAACGTGCGCCATGGGCGTTGGCGATGAAGCTGTTGTAGACCCCAATCTGAAGGTTTATGGCATTGAAGGCTTACGCGTAGCTGATTCATCGATCATGCCTGCAATCAACTCTTCTAACACGCAAGCTCCGACAGTTGCCATTGCAGAAAAAGCGTCAGACTTGATTCTGGGTCGCAAGCCAAATATTTGATTAGTCAAAGATTTTTAACAGGTGATTTCCAGCAACGGCAATGTCGCCGTTGCTGGTCCTAACTCGTATCTCCGATGAAACGACATTTTTTTCGTTGATACTCTGGGGCTCATAAGTAATCGTGAGAATTTCACCTTCGTATACAGGAGATGGAAATCGTAAACGGTCGTACCCATAAGTAACGCCATTTCTTGCGATAGCTCTCAAGTATTCACTCGAAGCCTTCCCTGTTAAGCCCATGACCAAAAGACCTTGGCTAACTGCGGTCTTGTAGCCCATCTCGCGAGCAATTTCTGGGTTTAAATGATGAGCTGCATCGTCCCCAGTTAATCGAGCAAAATCGACGAAATTGTCCAGCTCTATCTTGACTCGCACCGAGACATTCTTACGCCAGTATTCGACCACCACATCCAAACTTTAACTCACTTCAAGGAATTACTGACTGTAATCAACTTTCCTGAATCAGTAGTCGCAAGAAGAGAACCGTTACTCAACACCTCAAGATCACGGATGCGATCGCCCATATCAACGCGCACGCTATCGGTGACCTCTAACTTCTCATTAAGCTTCATAAAGACCAACACTTCTTCACGTAATGTTCCGAGCACCAACGCCCGGCCCCATGTGCCCCATCCGCTTCCTGGAAGTTGAACCAGCTCAGTCGGTGCAATCGAAGGAACCCAATAAGTAATCGGTGCTAGATATCCCTCGTGTGTTCCAGTCTTACCCGGCTTCACATAATCGCCACCGCTATATGGCTGCCCATAAGAAACAAAGGGCCATCCGTAATCGCCACCATCTTCAATCACATTTAACTCATCGCCACCACGCGGTCCATGTTCTGCCGTCATCAAGACCTTCTTATCGAAGAGAACGATTCCTTGTGCATTGCG
>JACCDM010610301.1_pt1 | contig 21809 bp, 18 predicted proteins | sample 7445851 | NCBI WGS metagenome assembly JACCDM01 (sample SAMN15323438, study PRJNA562643) | freshwater metagenome | isolation source: river surface water | place: USA:Blue River Watershed | collected 2017-08-16
AATATAGGTGATATCAAAATAGAATTTTATGATTCAAATCGTAATAAAATAACAAAATATATAGATTTTGAAATGTTATTTTCATTTCAAATTAATTCTATATAATTTTTTAATTTATATATAATAATTAACTTATGATTTCCATTGGAACTGATTGCTCTGGTATTGATGCTCCAATCCATGCTTTACGACAAATCGGAATACCATTCAAACATGTTTGGTCTTGTGAAATTGACAAATATGCTAGATTATCTATTAATGCTAATAGTGTTCCAGAAATACTTTATACTGACATTACTAAACGAAATCATTCTTTACTTCCAGATGTAGATATTTACGTTTGTGGATTTCCATGTCAACCATTTAGTTTGATGGGATTAAAAAATGGTTCTATGGATTCTCGTAGTAATATTATGTTTGAATGTATAAAAGTAATTTCAAAGAAATTACCAAACATATTTATATTGGAAAATGTAAAGAACTTTTATTATATAGAAAATGGAAAACCAATGACATATTTAATAAATACACTAAATGAACTTGGAAAATACACTATATATTATGAAATACTAAATACAAAAGATTATGGAATTCCACAAAATAGAGAAAGAGTATATATAATAGGTATAAAAAATGAAATACAAAAAGAAGAATATACAACACCAGAGAAAAAAATAATGAGAAATTTAGAAGAATTTATATTGGATAAAACTATATATGAAAGATATATTTATAATTCTTTGCAAAAAAATATAAATAAAATAAACAATGAAAAAAATTATATAATAACACCATTTAATCATTTTTCAGCTTTAAAAAATATATCACCAACATTAACAACACAATGTAATAAATATTTTCATACTACATATAAAAGATTTTTAACTACAAAAGAATGTTTGTTATTACAAGGATTTGATAATAATTTTAACCAAGTAGTTAGTAATACTCAGCTATATAAGCAAATTGGAAATTCTATGAGTGTTAATGTACTTGTAGAAATTATAAAAAAAATTATTAAAATTACTATTTATGATGATATTTGAATTAACGTAAAAATAGCCATAGAAATATGGCTTAAATTTACATTTATTTACAAGCTACAATGTTTATATTCACAAAAACTACAATGTTAAAATATATTTTTTTGCTTCTTTATTTATTTTAGTGATATTGTTATTTGTTCTTTCAAATACTACATTGTATTTTCTATTATCATGTTTAATAATTTCATCATAATGAGCTTTTACATTTGTAGATCCATTTTCTCTGATAAAATCTTTAAGTTCATTTTCACTAACACCAACTTCAGATTCATAAACAAATCTTAGAATTTTACCAATAATCGTATCAGCGCGCCACCAAAGATTTATTAATCTTTTCATTCTATCACGGCTAACTCCATCAATTTCTGCTTCAGTTTCACTTCCACTTGAATTATCAAAATCTTCAAATTTAAAGTCAGAGTTTATTTTTAATACTCTTCTATCAATTGTTCTTTTGCTTTTATCAAGTATTAAACTTTTAAGTACTTGATCACTGACTACATTTCCATTTGCTTTAATAGCATTCATTATAATTTTTTGATTGTTTATAAATTTTTTATATTCAGATGAAATTTCATCAGTGCTATACAATCTTCGTTGTAATTTTGGCTGAGCAGTTCCAGTCAATCTACCAATTGCTTGACAAAGTCCAACTTGATGTAAAGTTTTTCCAGGTTTGTAAATCATTGTAGTAGCTGTCAATGGATTTACAATTTTACTACTTACAAAACTAATCCCACGACTAATAAGATCTTTTCCAATTGTTAATACAACATTACATTCACAATCTTGTAAATATTTATAAAAATCTGCTATTGATAATTTATTTTTATGTATAACAATAATTGTATCATTTCCACTTCCTATAATGTTATGTTTGATTTTTTCATTTACAAGTATTTCTATAAATTCTTTTCTAAACTTTCTTAATCGCAAAGAAACAGTTATACCATCGCTATTATATACAGATATAACATCTAAATTATGCTTTTTATAATTTTCAATTGATCGTAATTCATTGAAAACTGAATTTTGAGTATTTTTATCTTCAAGGTCATTTTTATTTCTTTCTACACAATAAAGAATTATACCACCACATTCATTTACGCGACGATCTTTACATTCTTTTTTTAATATTTTTATAATGTTTTTATCTTCAAAGTTATTTACAGAATGATATTCAATTTTGTCAGATCCGATATAATTTTCAGGAATATTCAAACTCCACACTCTTCCAGGTTTGTGAAGACATATTATATTTTCAGGAGTTGCTGAAATAAACACTCGTTTCATTGAAATTCCTTTTTTAATTAGCCTATTAGAAAATTTTATCCATTCTTTATGACTTGCTGGTTGATTATATACAATATTATTGATGTCTCTTGACTTTGTAAGCACATCGCCTTCATCGTGTAAAATCATCAATTCATCAAAAGAATCGTAATTATCATTTTCAATAAGATATTCGTTTAGTGTTGTCAATTTTTCATAAACTTTATTTATTTGCGACGCGTTATCAAGACAACATATAATGAATGTTTCATAATCATTATCAACATGAATATACTCTTCAACAAAATTTGTAAAATTGTTATTATTTCCAACAATACTAATTAAAGTGTTTTCAAATTTGGTTTGAGTTAAGGTTGCCGTAAGTTGAACTTAAGTCGACTTGGAATAAAAAAAAACTGAATTTAAATTGCTTAATTTATATTTTAAGTAATCATGTCTGAATCTTGTCAAACTTTAAAAACTACTTTAAAATCTATTGTCAAACGACAAGAAACTATCATTGATATCAATATTATGGTTATTGTAATTAATAAATTAAAATTTCACTTATCTCAATTTTGTAAATATTATATTTTGTATTGTTATGAAATCAATTATCCATTACCAATAATTGATAGATCGTTTCTTGAAAATGTAGTAAAAGCAATTAATAGTAAAAAAAATATCAATCCAGTTCACATGTTTGATTTTTTTGAAAAATATTATAAACCTTTAATGAATGAAAAAATCAATTCTACTGGATATAGTTTATCAATAAGATATATGATTACAGAATTAATTACAAGCTTTGAAAATAATATCAAAATGAGATATTTTAAATATGTAAAAAAATATTTATATTGTTTATACAATTTCAATGAATATAAAGAAATGTTAAAAAATTTAGAATCTGATAATGACATAAGAAAAAAGTTGATAAAATTAAAAATAAATGTTATTAATAACGCTTATAAATGTTTAATTGATGAAAAATTATGCGATGTAAATAAATATGATATATTACCAAATAAAAAATTTAATAAAAATATATTTTATGATTTAGAGTGTTATCCAAAAGATTATTTATCAAGTATTATTAAAATGAATAAATTTTTAGAATATAATGATTATCAGATTTTTAATATATTTCCTTTGAAAAGAAGTATAATTCCTGGACATATAAGAATTGATTCTGAACAAGCATTCTTTTCATTTTTAAATAAAGAAACTAAAAAAGAAATCAAATCATTTGGAACAATAGGAAATACTAAAAATGAAATATGGAGAGAAATTATAAAAACAAATAAAAAAATTTTTAAATCTAATAAATTTATTTTTAATGGAAGTATTCAAACTGATGGATTTGCAGTTAGTATATTTTTTACAACCATAGACTTTAAACGAGGTAAGAAAATTAAGAAACCACCAGATGAATTATATATAGATGATTTGAAAAATACAGAATTAAAAAAATTACGAAAAAAAGAAATAGTTAGTATTGATCCAAATAAAGATGATTTGATTTTTTGCTTAAGTGGAAGTAAAGAAGAAAAAAATCTAAAAACTTTTAGATATACAAATAATCAACGAAGCAAAGAAACACACAAAAGAAAAAATAGAAAAATATTACAAAAAGAAAAAAAGATACATAAAAAAGTGTTAGAAGAAGAAATGAAATTAAGTGAATTTTCAAGTAAAACTTGTGATTTGTATAAATTTATAAGATATATACATATGAAAAATAAAGTAAATATACAAATAGAAGAATTTTATAAAAACATATTATGGAGAAAATTAAGATTATCAACTTATACGAAAACAAAACAATCAGAACAAAAAATGGTAAATAAGTTTAAAGAGAAATTTGGAAATGGCGATAATACAATAATAGCTTTTGGAGATTGGAGTCAAAAAGAACAAATGAAATTCAAAGAGCCAACAAAAGGAAAAAGTTTTAGAAATTTATTTAGAAAAGCTGGATACTCTGTTTATTTAATAGATGAATATAGAACAAGTAAGAGATGTTGTATATGTAAAAATGAAAGCGAATGTGAAACATTTTTAAAAGTTAAATCACCTAGACCCTGGAGAAGAAATGTTGAAATAACGTGTCATGGACTTGTCAAGTGTAAAACTTGTAATACAAAGTTCAACAGAGATGTTAATTCATCAGTAAATATAAGAGAAATAGCAAAGAATCAAATAAATAATTTTGATAGACCAGGCTATTTGAAAAGAACAAAAAAATCAGTAGTTAAAAAAGAAACTACAATCATAAAACTAAGAATTTGAGTGCCAAGTTGACTTAAGTTCAACTTACGGCAACCTTAGTGCTTGGAGAATGTCATCCAGATGTCTGCTACTATAATAATTGCGAAAACCAATGACCAAGTTGAATACTACATGACTCGTATATTCAAAAAAAAATGTCTTGAGTACGAGTTGTATGACTCTGACGTTAATTTTACTTTTAATGATTTTGTAAAATTATTTGGACCACAGATTAACGTTGGTATTCCTACTTGGTGTTTTTGTATAAAACACAAGAAAAAAACTGTATATTTACGTATATGTAAAGAAGGTGATTTGTATAACGTTGACGATGATGACAAAAATAATTTGCGATTAGAAATCACTAATACGGAATATTTTACTATGTTTTGTAATTATATTAATACAAAACTTGGTCGTTTTGTAAAATTGTATGACGAAGATGATATTGCTAACATTACGAAAATACAACAATCATGTGAAAATTGGCTTGATAAACCTTTATGTAAAGATAATACTATTGGAATCAATCCAAGATTAGCTTTTAAAAAAATTAAAGAACTTGAATAAACGAACTTGTCTTTGTATATTTGTAAATAAGAAAACGCTCTTGTCTTTGGACTTGGGCGTTTTTCGCGTTTAGTGGTAGCACGAAAAAAAAACTGAAAAAAAATTGGTGTTTTTTAATATCGCCTGATTAACCAATAACTACAAACTGAAAGATGTCTTGCTTTGTCTGTGTTGAAACCTTTAACAAATCTACTCGTACTAAAATCGAGTGTGAATACAATTCTACTTGCGATTTTACTGCTTGTCGTAGTTGTTATAAAAATTACATTTGCGATGCCAATAGTTATGCTTCGTGTATGGGATGTAAAAAAGAATTCACTCGTAATTTTATATTTGTAAATTTTGACGGAAAGTTTGTACAAAATACTTATAAAAAACACACTGAAAATGTTTTGTTTGATCGTGAAAAAAGTATGTTGCCAGCCACTCAAGTTGAAGCAGAACGAATTATAAAAATTAAAAAAACCAAGCACGAAATTGAGTTGTTGAAACAAAAACTTTATCTTTTAGAATATGAAAATGGAAGCGTTTCTGAAAAAACACAATTAGTCCATGCTTGCGCTAATGAAAAATGTAATGGATTTTTATCTGCTGATTGGAAGTGTGGATTGTGCGATTTGATCACTTGTAAAAAATGTAATGAATTGTCTGCAGAAAATCACACTTGTATTGAGAGTAATGTTGAAACTGTGAAATTTTTGAAGAATGATGTAAAAATTTGCCCTGGATGTGGAACTGGTATTCATAAGATTATTGGTTGTAATAGTATGTTTTGTACTGAATGTAAAACTTCGTTTGATTGGAAAACTGGCAAGATTGATAAATCGCCATCTCATAATCCTCATTATATTGAATATATAAGAAATAACAAAAATGTTCCATTGAGAAATCCTGATGACGTTGAATGTGGTAGAGAAATTGATATACATTTTATTAGAAAAATTAATAGTAATACTCTTGCTAAAAAATGTAGAAATATCATTCACTTGCGACAAGTCAATTTACCAAGATTCAGATCAATTGAAAATAATCAAGATTTACGTATTGATTTTTTAATTGGTAAAATAAATTCAGATGAATTCAAAGTAAAACTCCAACGTCGTTTCAAATCAAACGCTAAAAATCAAGAACTTTCAAATATTATAAGAATGTTTATAACTTGTATCACTGATATTTTATACAGACAAGTTAACGAAGTTAACGATACGTTTAAGCAGGAAATTGATGAACTTATACTTTATACTAACGAATGCTTTGAAAAATCTTCAAAAATTTATAAAAATGTGTTGTATAATATTAATGAAAGCTTTGAGTTGTATGTAAAGAAAAATACAAATACTCGCGTCTTGGTAATTTAATTGGAATGATAAGAATATGAATGATATAATAAGAATGTAAATTTTGTAAATAAAGAAAAACGCTCTTGTCTTTGGACTTGAGCGTTTTTCGCGTAACTAACATTTTTTTAAACTGAAAATTAATTTGTAAATGGAGTTTATTCCTCAAGAAATTTTTGATAATATTTTTTCTCAACTTGATTATACAGATGTAAAAACATGCGCCAGTGTTTCAAAAAATATGAGATCTTTTGCTTTGTATAATATACAAAAAATTAAAGAAAAATATATAAAAAATTATAAAAATTATCTAATAAATCATCCTCAAAAATTTTTTTATAATGTTAAAGAAAATATATACATTGTAAAAATATCTCATGATTTATGTTTTGTTTATGATGTCATATTATCAAGAAATATGTTGATTTTCAGAAGAGGGTTTATATGTAAATGAATCAGTTGAATTTGTAAATAAAGAAAAACGCTCTTGTCTTTGGACTTGGGCGTTTTTCGCGTAAGCACGTGACTGAAAAAACTGAAAATAAATCGGTAATTTTAAATAATATCTATCATGTCTTACAATTACAGTGCTCTGATTAAAGAATTCCGTAAATCTTCTTGTATTGGTGAAGTTGATGAACTTAGTGTAATTATCGACCAAGGAAAAAATGCTTACAAAAATATTTTTAATAAGATTAATAAATTCATTACAAAATACGAAGAAGAATATCAGGAATTGTCAGATTACTGGTGTGATCTTTTAGAAAAATATAGTGTATCTGAAAAAAGTACTACAAGTAAAAAAGATGATAAAAATGAAAGTGAAAGCTATGACAGTGACATAGTTGCGTCTGATAAAATTATACAATTAAAAAAAAATCTTGATACTTCTGAATTTCAAGATCTTGAATATATGAAAAATTATACTAAAGAACAATTGTACAAAATCTTTGGAGAAGATAAACTCGCAGAATACGAACACGAAGACCACATTTATTACGAATGGAAATTAAAGTTTGGAGAATTTTTTTACTCTATATATACAAGCGACTTAGGTGACGATGTTGTATGGATACTAGCAGGAAACGCAAAGAAAAATAAAAAAAATGTAGAAATGTTGTACAAAACAATGAATGAAATACTTGACTCTGAGTAATAAATCCAAGTAATAAATATAATATAAATATATTAAAAATACAAATACTCGCGTCTTGGTAATTTAATTGGAATGATAAGAATATGAATGATATAATAAGAGTGTAAATTTTGTAAATAAAGAAAAACGCTCTTGTCTTTGGACTTGAGCGTTTTTCGCGTAACTAACATTTTTTTATAATTGTTTATTTGAACTTGTAAAGAAAAACGCTCTTGTCTTTGGACTTGGGCGTTTTTCGCGTAACGTTCGTTATGTTGGTAGTACAAATAAAAAACTGAAAAAAAAATGTTGTTGTAGATTATCGCCTGAATAACAAATAGCTACAGAAAGAAATGGACGCATTCAACAACTTGACAGATACTCAAAAAACCGAAATTTTGGAGACTCTTTTCAACCAATTCAAAATTGGAGAAGTTGAAAACGAACTTGAAGTTGAAAAAATACTAGACCAAAGGACTACAGACAAAGGTCAAGAATTTTTGGTTCGTTGGAAAGGAATCAGCGAATTAGATACTTGGGAACCAAGTTCAAATTTGGAAAACGCATCTGAGCTTATAAATGAATTTTATGAAAATAAAACTGAGATTGACGTTGAATCAGATGCTATGGATATTGACGAATTTAAAGAATCTGACTCAAACGAACCAAATCCAATTTTGAAATCAAACGAATCAAATGCTATTATCACTGCTCCAACTCAATCTGGTAAAACAGATTATTGTATAAAATTTATAAAAGATTGTAATAAAGAAAAAACTCCAGTTATTATTTCAAGTGATAAAAATGATCAGCAAGACCAATTGTATAATAGAATTAAAAATAGTCTTGCTGGAACTGCTAACATTGATATTATGTTATTAAGAACTGATGATACAAACTTTGCAAAAAAATTTAAAAATTCAATTATAAACGAAAAACAATTTATCATATTCTGTCTTGGAAATTCTGCACAAATTAGTAAAATAGATGACCAATTTTCATGTGGAAAACAAGACTTTGTACAAAAATTACAAAAAATTAAAAAAATTATGATTATACACGATGAAGGAGATGTTGTACAAAAGGATAAATTTATTTCACAAACACATGATTTACAAGCTAAAAGTCAAATACAATGGATAGAACTAATGCAAACATTTGACAATTTGAAGAATGTATTTGTAAAACGAATTTTTGTTACAGCTACCCCAGAAAATGCTCTTGCGTTATACAATATTACTAAAGCACAAATAATTAAACTAAATCCATCAAAAGAGTATTCTGGATTTTCTAAAATTCAATGTACATCTTTCAAATGCGATAGTCAAATACTAAATCTTATAAAACAACAAGTTGCAAGAATAAATAACAATTTGATTAACAATCCTGTTGGAGAAGTAATCTTGTACTGTATAGAACGTAATACTCAAAAAGGAGAATCTTGTCATAATAATGTTGTAGATGTTTTGGCAAATTGTCCAGATCTTGTAAATTGTGTTATTGGAACTTACAATGGTAATGGTATGGTTGTATATACTAATAATGAATTGTTAAAAAAATTACTAAGTAATATTACAGTTGAAACTATATCAAAAGCAGGATACATACGTCAAAAAAATATAAAACCATTAAAAAATAAATGTTTTAAAAAATTTATAGCCTTAGATAAACTGATTACTATTAGGAAATTTTATAGTTTGTGTAAAGAAGCTGGCGCAAAAGTTGTTATAACGATTGGAAAAGACCTTATTAATCGCGGGATTAGTTATGTATCCGAATGCGCTGAAAATCAACTTTGCGCTACAACTTTAATTTACAGGTCTGGTCCAACTATGCATGCTGTTGGAATTAATCAATGTGTTGGTCGTATAACTGGAAATGCTCGCCCAGATTTACAAAGATATCTTTTTTCTTCTTCAAAAGTAATTAGTACTTATAAATCTTATAATATAAATCAACAAAGTTTTTTGAATCATATTGAAAATAATAATATTTCTATCATGTCTAGTGATTTATGGAATAATTTCAAATTCCCTCGGTATATTGAAAAAATTGACAGACCAAATCTTGAATTAACTATCAAGGTTGAACTTAAAGAAATTGAAGAAGTATATAAAGATACACTTGGAAAAATTTATGGTATAAAAATATCCAATCTACAAAAATGGTTTGTAGGAGATTCTTGTAATACTTTGATTGGGTGTATGGCTAGATATTTGTATAACCATCCTGAAAAAATGACAGTTGATGAATTTAGAAATGGTATAGGTTATTGCGATAATGGTGAAAAAACAGTTAACCAATTTATTCACAATATTCATAATGCTAGGGCAGTGAAAACGCAATATGGATTTTTGTGGAAACATGAAGGTAATATTATACAATTCAATAATGATGTTAGAGAGTACATTGTAAATAATATTTTGTAAATAACCCTGTAAATAATATTTTGTAAATAATCCTGTAAAAAAAGCCAATGTATTAATAATATACATTGGCTTTTTTTTATTTTATTTTGTATAATTAAGTATGAAAACTTTTATAAAATGGTCTGGTAATAAATCTAGACATATAAATAAATTTATTAAATATTTTCCTAAAGAATACAATACATATATAGAACCTTTTATTGGAAGTGGAGCTGTATTACTTAAACTTGAACCTGAAAAATGGATTATTAATGACCTTAATAAAGATTTAATTAATATTTGGAATACGGTTAAAAATGATCCAAATAAAATCATTCAACAATTTAAAAAATTTGGAAAAACATTCAAAAGTTTAAATAAAGATAATAAAACTAAAAAATGTAAAAAATTATTAGAGCAATTTCCAAAAGCTTATAATGACAAACGTGCTATTTTATATTTATTAGCTACCATGTGCGCTTTTATGGGTATTATAATTAAAAATAATAAATTCTATTTTGGTAGCTTGGATTTAAATATTTATAATGGCTCTTATCCATTTTTAACAGAAACATATTATAACAATATTTTACAAGTTTCTGAATTTTTAAATGAATCTAACGGAAAGATTTATAATAAGGATTACACATATATTTTAAATAAATCTAAAGATGGAGATTTTGTTTTTATGGATCCGCCATATATTGAAGATCATGACTATCAATTTAATTATAATAAAGATGAAGTGTTGGATAATGCTTTCGTTTTAGATTTATATAAAGAATGTAAAAAACTTGATGGTAAAGGTGTAAAATGGATTATGACTCAAGCAAATACAAAAGATATTCGCAAAGTATTTAAAGAATACAAAATAAAAACTTTTGAAGTATATAGAGCAAATAAAAAAGAATATGTTAAAGAATTAGTTATTATGAATTACTGAACAAATAAAAAACTGAATTTTTTTCACGATTTTATTATACAAATGACTTTGTATATTCTTAACGCTTTCCAAGATGCTTTATCATATTGTGATAATATTCCATTGACCAACAATTCTATACAATTATTGATAGCTGAAAAAAATATATTACATAATATATTAAATGGAGAAATACAACTTGAAGATAAATCTATGATTAGTTTCTTTTTTTTTAGATATCATTTTATCTCTAAAATGATTGACAATTACAATTATAATATTTTATTTGATGATATAATAAACATTTGAAAAACTTAAAAAATTAAAATTGTACATAAGAAAACGCTCTTGTCTTTGGACTTGGGCGTTTTTCGTTTACATTGGTCTTACAAATAAAAAACTGAAAAAAAATCGGCGCTTTAGATTATCGCCTGACTTATATAACTACCAATTATGACTACTCCTTACGATACTTGTAAAATTGTTAAAGCTCTCCGTGTTGCTCTTGATGATTACGAAGACCTTGGCGATCTTGTTGAAATCGTTGGTGATGCTAACAACAAAGCCTACAAGACTATCTTTAAAAATTTAGTAAAATACTTTGACAATGAAGACAATGAAATTGATGAAGACCTTGTAGCTTTGTGGGAAACACTTAAAACTGACAATCCTAAAAAATCCAAAGGATCTGATGACGAATCTGAAGAAAAAGTTAAACCAAAGCCTTCTAAAAAATCCAAAGACGAAGCAAAATCTGAAGGATCTGATGACGAAGAAAACGTAAAATCAAAATCTCCTAAAAAATCTGAAGAAAAAGTTAAAACGAAGTCTCCTAAAAAATCCAAAAACTCTGAAAAAACATTTGAACTTGACGCAGACATTGACTCTTCTGAATTTCCAGATATCGAATTTATTGAACACTTTGATAAAACACAATTATTTGAAATCTTTGGAGAAGACAACTTGAAAGAATTTGAATATGAAGGTGATACTTATCACGAATGGACTTTTACTTTTGAAGATATAGAATTTTCTATCTACTGTTCAGACTTGGATGACGATATGACTTGGATACTTGCTGGAAATACTAAAACTAAAAAAATCGTTAAAGAGTTATATGAAGTGATGAAACTTAAACTTGAATAAATGAACTTGTCTTTGTATATTTGTAAATAAGGAAAACGCTCTTGTCTTTTGGACTTGAGCGTTTTTCGCGTTCAATTTGTTCATAAAAAAACTGAAAAATAAATGGTATTTTCATATTTGTTAAAAAGTTCAAATGGGTCAATATTTTGAGTTCATAAACGCGTCTCGTGGAAACGAAGTTTCAAAAATACCAATTAGTGTATTTGATATCGATTTACCATGGGTTGCTAAATTTGATTCTTTTGAAATTTCAGATATGTATAAAATTTTCAAACAGGTCATCGTTGATAATAAATGGAGTGAAGATGATTCTGTTATTGCGCAAGGAGATTATGGAGATGTTGTCCTTTGGATGGATGTCAAACCAAACGTTTAACCCATTTTCAGACTATATGTAATTGAAGTTGTATATGTAAATAAGAAAACGCTCTTGTCTTTGGACTTGGGCGTTTTTCGCGTTCAGTGTAGCACGAAAAAAAAAACTGAAAAAAAATCGGTGATGTAGAATAACGTCTACTATGTCTGCTTACACTGATAAATTTACTAAAGATCTTGCCGCGTTTTACGAATGGGTTGAAGAAGAAAGCGAACTTGAATTGAAAGAAGATTCGGTTGAAAAATTCCCAGATTTGGATGACATCAATTGGACTAGCGTTCGTGAAAACATTTCATTCGATGAACCTGGTAGAAACAAGCTCGATAATTATATAAAATGTGTTATGGAAGATTTCGTTATATCATTTTCTGGAGAAGATTGTGAAGATTCAAAAGTCATTTCTAAAATGTATAAAGAATATGTTGAAAAGAAAAAACAAGAAAAGAAAGAAAAAAAGAATAAGCCTGTTAAACCAACCCCAACTCCAAAAATTCCAAAATCTACTAAAACACTAACTCCAAAAAAATCAGTTGAAACAATCCCTGAAAAAGATGATCCGATGGATATTGACACAGTCTTGATTGACCACGATGATTTGATATATATTTCAATGGCTATATATGCATTGAAAAAATGTAAAACAAACAAATTAAAAAGTATAATCCATTCGCTGAATACAATAAATACTTCGTACGATTCTGATGATGACAAACCTGTAAAAACTTCTAAAAAACCTGTAAAAAAATCTGAACCTGTAAAAACTACTAAATCTGAAAAAATAATCGAATCTGATGACGACGAACCTGTAAAAACTTCTAAAAAATCTGTAAAAAAATCTAAAAAATCTGAACAAATAATTGAATCAGACGACGAGGATGATGAACCCGTAAAAACTTTTAAAAAATCTGTAAAAAAATCTGAATCAGATAATGAAGACGTTCCAAAAAAATCACCAGAACAAATTATGACTGACTTATTTGACGAACTGAATGTAAATAAAACAGAAATTAATTTGGATGATCTTGGAGATGAAACTGAAGAAGTTGAAAATGACGAGGACGATATAGACGAAGATGAGTTGTTGGAAAACATGGATTAGTTTTAAAAATTGTATTAAAAATTTGTAATGTAAATATGTAAATAGCGAAACGCCCTTGTCTTTGGACTTGGGCGTTTTTTGCGTTATAGCAATATGAAATAAAAAACTGAAATTAAATTTGTATATTTTAAATATCGCCTGACTTAACATTAGCTACAAAATGAACATGACTATTGAAAACTTCAATCTTGCAAAGTCTGAACTCCAAGAATTGTTATCTGAAAAATCTACTTCTGAAAGTGTTAAAAAAATGATCCAAGCTCGTATAAAAGAACTTCAAGAATTTATTTTTAAATACTCGCAATTGAATTCAAATTATAACGATTTTATAAATTATCTTTTTTCTGACAAAATATCTTCAATTAAAAACAAAAAAATAAAAACTTACAATGAAAAAAAAACTCTTATTTACAGTCCTACCCAAGTTGGTAAAACCGATGCTATGATCCGTGTTGTTAAAGATTCTATTTCTCGTGGTATTTCTGTTATCATTAGTAGCGATAACAAAAAAGATCAAATGGATCAACTTGTTAAACGATTGACTTGTGCTACAAATGATGACGCTTTTGAAAAAACTCTTATCGTTATGGTTGGTAGTTCTCTTAATTTTGTAAATTTCTTTGAAGAATACACTGAAAACGAATATACTACTTTTATAATTTGTTGCTTGGATAATGCTTCACAAATTATCAAAGTATATGAAAAAATTATATTAGTATCTGAAGAATCTGATGTTGAAAAATTACTTGTTATACATGATGAAGGTGATATCATAAACAAGTCTCGAAATATTGAATTGGTTGAATCTGGTGTTGCTAAAAGTCATAAAGAATGGATTAACTTCTTTACAAGACTCACTAATAAAAGTGTTTCAATGAAAAGAATTTTCGTATCTGCTACTCCTGAAAATGTTATAGTTCTTCATAAACCTGGACAAATATGGTCTTTGGAAATCCCCGATAATTACATTGGATCAAAAGATATTGATTATCATACTATAACAAACTTTGACAATGATAAAATTGTAAAAATATTGAAAAACGAATATAAACTTCGCAAATCTGAACTTGGTATAATTTTATATGTAGTGGAAAGAAATAAAAATGAAAACGAAGATGAAACTGCTAATCAAAAAAGCGTATTCAATTATCTTAAAAATGTATACAACAAACACATGATGGATGCTTTGACGATTTATAATAGTGATGGAATTACTGTTTCATTTAGATTACAAAAATTTAGAAAACTTTTCATAGAGTATCTTGTAAATAACAAAATCAAATATGATCAAGATGAAGATGTTATCATTATCAAAAAGTCAAAAATGTGCATATCAGACTTTTATAAAATAATTCAAGATATTGGTTGTAGAATGGTATTGACAATTGGAAAAGATCTTATAAGTCGTGGTATCAGTTTTGTAAGTAGTAAAAAAACGAACCCATTGACAGCTACTACTATGATATACAAACCTGGACAAACACTTCACCAAGTGGGACTTTGCCAAGCAATTGGGAGATTGACTGGAACTGCTCAACCAACTTTGAAACGAAGATTATACAGCACAGAAAATGTAGCACATGAATATCTAAACTTTATTAAAAATCAAAAAACTATAATAGATACAATTAAAGAAAATGGAAATGTAGTTGATTCAGACACAATTGAAGAAATAGTATTGGAGAAAAGTAAAAGATCAATTGATAGAAAAAAGTTGAATATCAATAAAGATTTCAAATATTTGGAAGAGAGTTCAAGTGGAAGTGAGACGGAATTTGAAGGAGCGAGCGAAGGGAGAATAGATGGAGTGAAATTGACAAGTTTGAGAAAGTGGGTGAATGATGAATCAGTAGTAGGAAAGATGATTAGATATTTATATGATCAAGATAAAGAAATAAATGCCGAAGAATTCAAAGAAGGAATAGAATATAAAGAATCTATGAAAAATTTAAAAAGTAATATTGACAATGGAAGTAGTCTTAAAGCAAAATATGGAAAATTATGGAGTGCGTTAAAAGATGATAATGAAATATTACTAAATAAAAATATAAGAAAATATCTTGATGATAATGATTTGATTTAAATTTAATGTAATGTAAATATAGTTGTGTAAATAGTTGTAATAAATGTATAATAAGCCAATGTATATTACATTGGCTTATTTTTATTTTATTTTGTATTTATAAGATGAGAACTTTTATTAAATGGCCAGGTAATAAATCTAAACATATAAATAAATTTATAAAGTATTTTCCTAAAGAATATAATACATATATTGAACCTTTTATTGGAAGTGGAGCAGTTTTATTAAAACTAGAACCTGATAAGTGGATTATAAATGATATAAATAAAGATTTGATAAATATTTGGAATACAGTAAAAAACAATCCTAAAAAAATAATAAAAGAATACAAAGAATTTGGTAAAACGTTTAAAAAATTAAGTAAAGAAAATAAAATAAAAAAATGTAGGAAACTTACAATCAATCTAGAAAATATGGAGTATGATAATAAACGTGCAATAATATATATGTTAATGAAATATTGTGCGTATAATGGAGTTATAATAAAAGATAATAAATATATATTTAACGGGTTAGATATGCATATATATATTCAAAATAAATATTTTTTTTTAACTGAATCATATTATAACAATATATTACAAGTATCTGAATTTTTAAATGACTCTAATGGAAAGATTTATAATAGAGATTATAAATATATTTTAAGTAAAGCTCAAGAAGGAGATTTTGTTTTTATGGATCCTCCATATGTTGAGGATCATGATTATGGGTTTGATTACAATAAAGATGAAGTATTAGATAACAATTTTATTTTAGAATTGTATAAAGAATGTAAAAAACTAGATGGACGAGGAATCAAATGGTTAATGACACAAGCAAATACAAAAGAAATTCGTAAAATATTTAAAGAATATAAAATCAAAACTTTTGAAGTATATAGAGTAGGCAAAAAAGATTATGTCAAAGAATTGGTAATAATGAATTATTAATCAGTGAATATGATTATAACTAGGTATTTCGCAAGTCCAATCTAAAGATTTAGTTTAAAAATAAAAAAAGATATAATATAAAACAGTAATGGATATAATTAATTTGATAAATACTGAAAATGACTTAGCAAAAAAACAAGAATATATATTAAAAGCAATAGAAGAATACGCAAAAATATTAAAAGACATCGATATAAGAGACTATTTATTAATAGATTCTAAACCGAAAATATCAAAAGAAGTAGTTGTAGAAGCATTTTATAATACTGGAACATTATATAAAACGATAGCAGAAATAAATAATACAAATAATATAGCAGAATTAAATAAAAATATATTATTAAGAAATGGGACAACAACAAATACAGAAAAAATAGAAGGAATATTTAGAAAAGCTATATCGTATTTTTTAAATGTATTACGTATAAAATTTGAAGACGCGAATGCGACATTACAGATAATTAGTATATATACACAATTATGTTTTATAAATCAAAATGATAAACAAAAATGTCTAAGTAATTTACAAGAAGGGTTATTATATTCTCCTACAGATGCGACTATACATTACAATCTTGGATATATATATCTTAGATTAAACAAGATTGAATTGGCTATGATTCATTATAAATTAGCTATTGAATTAAGTAATGGAAAAAACACGTTAGAAAATAAGAGATTAAAAATAAATTCGTATAATGGGATAGCGTGTATATATAAATCAGTAAAACAGTGGCCAGAAGCATTACATTATTTATTAAAAGCAAAACAAATAAGCAATTTAGATCCAGATATTAATAATTCATTAGGAACAGTATATACAGAAATGAGAAGAACAGATCTTGCGGATAAAGCATACAACACAGCAATTGAAAATTATAAAAATAGTTTTATATCTACAGATCATACATTTTTAATATCAGAAATACATTTAAATTATGGGCATATGTTTTCGTATAATGGAGAGAATCAAAAAGCAATAGAGCAGTATAATAAATCAATAAAAATATGTCCGAAATTTTTATTACCATTTCAGAATAAAATTATGAATTTATGTTATTTGTTTGATAAATTACAAGATAAAATGTATATAACAAATCAGCATAAATTGATAAATAATATATATAAACAAACAATTGATAATACAAAAAAATACATATTTAAAGCGAAAAACAAAGGTGAAAAAATAAATATAGGAATTATATCAGGAGATTTTGTAGATCATCCTGTTAGCTTTTTTATAACAACATTTCTTAAAAATTATAACAAAAACATTTTTAATGTAATATGTTATTCAGAGTGTATAATAGACAATCCCAATTTAAATTTCAAATTAATTAAAGGGACAACGTCAAGAGAATGTGCTGATATAATTTATAATGATAATATCCATATTTTATTGGATTTGACTGGGCACACAGCATTTAATCGTTTAGATGTGTTTTATTTATCACCTGCTCCTATTCAGATAACATATATAGGATATCCTTTTACAACAGGATTAACATCAATGAATTATAGAATTACTGATTCAATATGTGATGACAAAATTATTTCACAACAATATTATACTGAAAAACTATTATTTCTTGAAAATTGCTTTTTATGCTATGATTTACCGAAAGAATTACCTACATTAACAAATAATTTTATATCAACGCGACTAAAAATTGGATGTTTTAATAGATTAAATAAAATAAATGATAATGTAATTGAATTTTATAATGATATATTACTAAAAAATATAAATATAGAATTTGTATTTAAGACAAAAGCGTTAATTAATAAAAATATTAAAAGTATATTTTTAAATAAGTTTGACACTAATGTATTAGATAGAATAAATATAATTGAGTGTAATATTACACATGATTCACATTTGTTGGAGTATAATAATGTAGATATATCAATAGACACATTTCCATATTCTGGTACTACTACTTCGTGCGAATCGTTATTAATGGGAGTTCCAGTATTTACATTGTATGACAAGATAAATTATTTTCATGCTCAAAATGTATCTACTAGTATTTTAAAAAATTCTGATTTAGATTTCTTTGTATTGGATAATAAAGAAGATATTCATGAAAAATTGAGGTATATTCAAAATACTAAACATCTTTTTACAAAAGAAATTATAAGAAGCAAATTTATAAATGGATATGTATGTAATAAAACAGAATATATGAAGAATATAACAAAAATGTTTAAAGATTTGTGTAATGAAATGTAAACATTTGTAAAATAATAATATATAATTTATATATTATTATTAAATGAAGACTGCGAGTCGTAATAGCAATTTTGTCCCAAAAATGCGCTATTTTGTGGATGGATGTTTTGATTCATTACATTATGCTCATATAAATTTATTATATCAAGCAAAACAGTTGTGTGATTATTTGGTAGTTGGAACGCACTCTGATGATGAAATGAATATACATAAAAACATACCGTTAAATACATTTGAAGATAGAAAATTTATGTTGAAATTTTGTAAATTTGTAGATTACGTAATAGAAGAACCAGTAGATTATATAACAAATGAAAAAACATTAATAAAATACAATTGTGAAAAGTTTGTACATGGGTATGAGCATGTATTGACAAAAAATAACGTAGATGCTTTAAAAGATATAAAAGATAGTGGTAAATATGTACCTGTACCAAGTACAATAGGAATATCAACAACAAATTTGATTTATAGATTGAAATGCCAAATGGATAATAAAAAATTTAATACATGTAATGACACAGTGTATCTAAAAAATATATTGAATAAAGTAAAATCAGTAGATAAACAAATTAATATGTGTAAATGTATATATATAATAAATGATTTTGATATGTTTAATAGAAAACATATTGAATATATACAAAAATATTTGTATAACGACGTGGATATTATTGCTGTAATAAAGCGCGATGACAATGTAAAATATATATATAATGAATTGGAAACATCAATTATATTAAATAGTATAAATATTATTGATAAGGTAATATATTACGAAGAAATGGAAAAAGAATTGACAAAATGTTCAGTTATAAAAAAAGAATCAATAATATATGAATATCCAGATTTTACAAAATTTCAAAAAAAAATTGATAAAGAGACTCTAAAAATAGAAAAAAACGACAAATTGAAAAAAGAATATATAGATACAAATATATATTATAATGTATTAAAATCACAATTTAATACATTGAATGAAATAATTAAAAATACAGAATTTAGTAATGACGATATAATTGTATTTGATATAGACGAAGTAGTATTATCAAATTTACCATATACAAATAATTATACATTTCTAAGCAATAAAGAAAATATAGAATCTGGATATTGTTTATTAATAGAAGAATGTGTAGAAGTATTTAAAACGATACATGACAGAAATATTAATTACGCATATATTACTGGTAGAAAAAATTATTTAAAAGAAATAACAATAAAAAATTTAGATGATTATAAAATGAATAAATATAAATATTTGTTTTTATGTCCAGATAATTATATAGAAGAAATACAAGATTATAAAACAGATTGTAGAGTAGAAATATCAAAAAAATATAATATAAAATACAATATAGGTGATCAATTAACAGATTTAATTGGAAATGTAGCAGAAAATGAATATTTGATATTCAATCCGTTCTATAAAACTGTGTAAATAATTAATCACAAATTAAACACGTATCTTCAACGTCAGTTTCATTGACATTTTCATTTTCAGAGATATTTTCTGAGTGAATTAGACATGTATCAATTAGTTCATTTTCAATACAAGCGTCAACTATGTTATTTTCAATACGTGTGTCTTCTGATTGAATTAAACAAAAAGTATTATTATATTTTTCAAAAAAATCTTTATTTGAAATATTATGCATAGATTCGCGATAATCTTTAAACAATTGTTCATCACTTTGTAATTTTTTAATAATATCAATTGTATTTTTAAGATAACTTTTGATAATATTAAACCAATCTTTGTCTCTTTGAATTCTAATAACAATCCATTCTTGTATAATATAATAATTAGGAGTTAAGCATATACCATTTTTTTGATATTCTAAAATAGTATCATTTTTCCAATTTAAGAAATCGTTGATAGTATCAAGTGAATCTGGTGGATAAATATATTTACTTGTACTATTATCAGATTCTGATATATTATTTAAGAGAATACCTTTATATTGTTTGGATGAATTAGGTATAAGCATGTTTTGAGATTCGTCAATGATACGTTCAATAAATTCTTGTTCTGTATCAATATTTTTAACATAACAAACTAAAAAATCACATTCGTCTAAATTTGCCGTTTCCATCTGTATTTGCATTTGTGTAAAATATGTAATAGAAGGAATATAATACATTTTATTAGGGTTTTTTATTTCCAACATGACACCTTCTTTGGTAATCCCGTCAGGACTTGCGCCTAACCATTTTAATCGTGGGTGTGGTAATAAGCCAAATTCTAATACATTTGTATTAAAAACTTTTCTATAAAGCCTAGTAGAAATTTCTTCAAATTTTTTTCCATGTAATGTATAAATATTATCTTTGAATAAATTTTCACCATAAAAAGTTCTACATTTGTTTATAATATATTCTTCTTTAGTATCATAAACGCTGAGATTTTGATTTGGGTTATATTTAATTTTTACATTAAATATTTTTTCATATGTACTACATATTTCTTCTATTTTTGGTAAAGCGCTACTAGCTTCACTTGCTGTTATACGTGTATTACGCGCAATATACCATTCTTTTGATTTTTGCGCAGGACAATTCTTATTAATTTCAATTAATTTTTTTATTCTATTTTGATACCACTTTGTATTTTTATTCATGTTAATAATAATAATAAATATAAAAATTCATTTTTTAAAAAAAAAATTTCCAAGAATATTATATAAATGTCAGTTGATATTAATTATATAAAAACTATATATCCAGAATTATACGATTCTGCGAAAATATTTATAAAAGCTAAAAAAAAAATTGATAAATATATTCATGATAAATATGGAAAAGATACTTTATTATCAATTATAAAACAAAATGAGTATAATAAAGAAATTGATAATGTACAAAAAAATATAAAAACTAATGACGAATCAAATAAATTAGCACAAACTTATGTGAAATATTTTAATATTTATACAAAGCATGCTTATAATTTTGTAAAGAGACACAATCAATCAAATG
>JACCDM011669455.1_pt1 | contig 21740 bp, 20 predicted proteins | sample 7445851 | NCBI WGS metagenome assembly JACCDM01 (sample SAMN15323438, study PRJNA562643) | freshwater metagenome | isolation source: river surface water | place: USA:Blue River Watershed | collected 2017-08-16
GAAGTATTCACAGGCGCTCCTGGTAAATATGTGACACTTAAAGATACGATCAAAGGCTTTAAAGCAATCGTGAGTGGTGAATATGATCACCTACCAGAACAAGCGTTCTACATGGTAGGTAGCATCGAAGAAGCTGTAGCAAAAGCAAAAACATTATCTTAATTGATTAGGTAAAAAACACATGGTGGCCAAAGTTCATATTGATGTAGTAAGTGCTGAAGAATCTATTTTTTCAGGTGAAGCGGAGTTCGTTGCAGCACCTGCACAAATGGGTGAAGTAGGTATTTATCCTCACCATGCACCAATGATTACATCGATCAAACCAGGTGCCCTTCGTATTAAATTAGCGGATAAAAATGAAGAACAACTCATTTATATTTCGGGCGGCATTTTAGAAGTGCAACCAGGTGTCGTGACCGTATTAGCAGATACAGCGATTCGTGGCCATGATCTTGATGAAGCACAAGCCAACGCCGCTAAGAAAGCGGCTGAAGAAGCGATGAAGAATCGTTCTTCTGATGTGGATTATGCAAAAGCCCAAGCTGAATTAGCGGAAGCGATTGCACAAATTCAAGCGATTCAAAAATTACGTCAAAAACACTAGTTCGAATATATATTCTTAATTCGCCAATTGGCGAGCGCCTCTTTTATGTTTCCTAAATGTAAATATTGAATATCATCCATTTTTGTTCCAGTAAAATTTCCGCCAACCCATAAATCAATTGTCGTCGGTAATATTTTTTTAATCTCCATGAGTGAAGTTTCTTCTATATTTTTTTCGATGTGCCCCGAAAAAGATAAACCAATAATATTTGATTGAGAAATAATTGCTGTTTTTACAATTTCATCTAACGGGGTTTCAGCGCTTAAAGATAAGCATTCAGCACCATTGAGCGAAAGGATAGATTCAGCCATAGCTATTCCAATGGTGTGAGATTCATTCGGTATAGAAGTTAACAATACTTTTGGAATACCTTTTGATTTATGGATATCGAGATTTTTTCTATAAATAAATTTAGTGATTTGATCAGAACAAAAATGTTCGTTAGCAATAGATATATCTTCGTTTTCCCAAGATAGGCCAACAAAATTAACAAATGGTGCAACAAATTCAATAATGAAAGATTCAGTACCTAATTTTTCATAGGTTTCAGAAAGTATTTTTTGAAATTCTAATAATTCAAAATTTTTAGAAATATTTAAAAGCTCAAGATAATGCTCTCGATAAAGAGTTAGCTCAGAATTTGAATTCATTTATTATTAAATAACTTTTCCATTTTTAATTTTTATTCCCGACGGAGTTGTCCAAGTTTCAGCAGACCAATCATATTTCATACCGCCACTTCCACCATAGCTAGATACATTTCCCGTTACAGGGTCTCGAGCAAGTTCTGCTACAAATTTGTAGCCATCAGGAAGCATTTTATCGAATGCTCCCCCTGCCCCACATACATCATAAGAGCACACAATGCCACCCGAAACCCAAGGAAGACTTGTTTGATTGCCACTTCGGTCAACTAAAATCCAAGCATTTACTCCATCCATTGCGTAAGCGGGAGCAGTGTACGTGTCAAAAGATTTTGTAGGTGAAGTTGATGTGGACGAACTTGAGGAGCTTATGCTTGAAGAACCTGAACTCGCAATAGTAAAAGTTCCACAATCCGACGAGAGAATTCCTGTATTATCAATTGAAAAACATTTTAAAGAGCTATTTTTAGGGTAAGCATACACTTTAAAAGTTGAGCAACCCTCAGTAATCTCATAATTATATTCGCCTTTTAGGAGATCGCCTTTGCCACCAAACATTTCCTTATCAATATCTGAGGAATTTGTTTTTATTAAGGGACAAGGATAGTAAGAATTATAATTTTTATATATTTCACTTTCGGTCATTTTGATAGAGCGTAAATTATTTTGAGCTGATTCTTCCTTAAATTTACTTTGGTATCCTTGATAAATTGGTATTCCAATGGCACCCAATATGCTAATGATAGCAATTACCAAAAGCAGCTCAATTAAAGTAAAACCATTTTTGAAATTATTTATTTTTTTAGCCATAACAGATATTTAACTTTATATTAGGCCTTATAAATCTTACGGAAGGATTGGAGTCTCTTAGGTCTTTTACATTAATTGATTGTTTTTCCGCAATAGAATTAAAAGTATCGTTGTATTGAGTTTGATAATTAATACATTGTTTTGGCTTATAGATTTTGTCTGATGCCAAATTAATTTTGTTTTTAAAACTGACTTTGTTTAATGAAAAATAATTTTTGAAAATAGAAGTAGGCACAAGAACAAACTTTTTGGATGGTGATGTATAAACATTGAATCCATTCATGTGCTCTAAGACATTGTCAGATATATTTGCAATGTCTTGATGTTCTTTTAAATAAGAGATAAAAGAATTATGTTCTATCTTTACAATATATTCTTTGTCGGGATATTTATTAAGGACAGGGTCGTTATATTTATTTTGAATAGCTTGATTAAATGCATGAAATTTAACCAAATAGTTTTTTGTTTCCAAAGGTAATCGATTTAAATTTAGCTTACCTTGATCGTCATAAAGTCCTTTATTGAGAGCATTCTTAACATTGTTTGGCCCCCAGTTATAAGCAGCTAAGACTAAATCCCAATCATTGAAGATGTTATAAAGGTATTTTAAGTGCATAACGGCCGCATATGTCGATTTTAAAACATCTGTTCTATCATCATTAAAATCAGATTCAGATAAATTATATTCATATGCAGTTTCTGGCATAAATTGCCACAATCCCAGGGCATTTTTTGGAGAGCGTGCTTTAGGGTTGTTTCCACTTTCAATAATTGGCAAAACTGCGAAATCAACTGGAATATTCTCCTGCTGAAGAATATCCATGTAAAACCGAATTAACGGCGTTGAGTTTGCAATTTTCTTTAAATTAACAGGATATTGATGGATGAGCTCTTTATCGAAAGCTTTAAAAGATGAGCTATTTAATGTTTGTTTTTTTGAAAAAGATTCATACAGCGTGTTATCTAAATTATCAAGGTTTGCAAAAGCAAATGTAGAGTAAAAAAAGATTAAATAATAAAAAAATTTCAAGTTTAGGCCCCAGCAACCGCGCCACCCATCTTGAATATAGGCATATACATCGCAACTAATATAAATCCTATAACAACTCCTAGAAATACAATCATGATTGGCTCCAGAAGTTGAGAGAAATTTTCAACTGATACATCAAATTCTTCTTCATAGAATAGAGAAATCGTATTTAACATATCATTAAGTTTTCCTGTCTCTTCACCCACTTCAATGAATCCACATAGAGTTTCTGGAAAAGATTTAGTTTCACGAAGTGAATTAGCAAAAGGGCGCCCTGAAAAAATATCTCTTTTAACTTTATCTAACGATTCTCTTATATGTTCATTAGGGATACTATTTTTTGCAATTTCCATACTCTCGACAAGATTTACACCACCTGAAATAAGGTTTGATAAAACCATTGAAAATCTTGCCATGATAGAGTTTTCGATCAATTTGCCCATGACAGGTAAAGATAATGTTTTTTTGTCTATTTTTTTTCTTAAAGCCAAATTATTTTTTAAAGATTTTTTAAAAAAGAAAAAACCTATATAAATAATAATTATAGATATTGGCAAATAGCGACTTCTAAAAAAATTACTGATTGCCATAACGAGTTTTGTAGGCCCAGGAAGTGCTACACCCGCATTTGCAAAAATTTCTACAAAAGTTGGCACAACGAAAATCATCATCACTCCAACCACGATTGTTGCAACTGAAAGTAGGATAGTTGGGTACATCATGGCACTTTTAAGTGCACGAATGATTTTAATTTTTTTCTCTAAATTAACAGATATTCTTTTTAAAAAAGTATCAAGACCACCGCTTGCTTCACCTGCTTTGACTAGATTTATATATACCACGTCAAAAAGATCTGGGTATTTTTCCAAAGATTTAGAAAGTGGAATTCCTTCATTCACTTGATTTAATAAATCATTAATAATGACTGTGAGTGCGTTATTTTCTGATTGATTTCTTAGCATGGTTAATGCGGGCACCAAAGCTAAGCCAGCATTGATCATTGTTGAAAGTTTGCGCGTAAATAAAAGAAGCTCCGCATCTTTTATTTTAGATTTAAAAAGAGATTTTTTTTCTTTGAATTCTTTGACTTCTTGACTATTGGTTGTTATTTCAGTAACAATGACGCCTTCATTTTTTAAGCTAAAAATAGCTTCTTCTTTTGACGGCGCCTCTAGAGTGCCGTTGACAAAGGCATTTGATTTGAGACCTTTCCAGACGAATTTCATAATGCTTCTGCGGTTTCAGCTATTGGAATCACACGTAAATATTCTTCTACTGAGATAACGCCATTTACGATATGTGTAATGGCAGTTTTTTGCATCGTTTCATAGCCTTCTTTTTCTGCGATTTCAAGTAACTCACCTTCACTTGCATTATTCGTAATACCTTTTTGTAAATCTTTTGAAATAGGTAATACTTCATGAACAGCTCTTCGGCCTACATATCCAGTGTTTCCGCAATGAGCACAACCAGATCCTTTTTTAAAGATCGTTCCTTGGGGTACTTTATATTGTTTTACGAGTTGACTGACTTCTTTCGTATCCATATCGATATCGATCAGGCACTCCTTGCAATTTGTTCTTAAAAGTCTTTGAGCGACTACAAGAGTGACTGCACTTGAAACCAGATAAGCGGGAAGGCCCATATTAATAAGTCGACTGATTGATCCAATTGCACTATTGGTATGTAATGTGCTTAAAACTAAATGGCCTGTTAGGGCGGCTTTGGTTGCAATGTCTGCTGTTTCACCATCGCGTATTTCACCGACAAGAATTATTTCTGGATCTTGTCTTAAAAAAGACCTTAATGCGGAAGCAAAGGTAAGGCCAATATCTTCTCTTACTTGAACTTGTGATATACCGGACATCGTATATTCCACGGGATCTTCAGCAGTCAAGATATTAATGCCTGGTTTATTTAAATAATTCATTGCGCCATAAAGTGTTGTTGATTTACCACTTCCTGTAGGCCCAGTAACCAATACCATACCTTGCGGGGCGTCGATAGCTTTTATAAAGGCTTCTTCTTGTAATCTATTAAAACCAAGCCCCTTAATCGAAATCGCGAGTGAGCTTGAATTTAATATACGAATAACTACTCTTTCGCCTAAGTTAGTTGGCAATATAGAAATTCGGAAATCTACCTCAGGCCCATTTTTTGCTTTATAGGTAATCTTTCCATCTTGAGGAAGCCGTCTCTCTGCAATATCTAAATTAGCTAAAATTTTTATTCGAGCAATAACTGCATTGTAATTACTTGTAATAAATTTTTCATATTCAAGTATTTCTAAAAGTGAGCCATTTTTTCTAAATCGAATTTGTGATTTATCTCTAAAAATTTCAATATGAATATCACTAACGTTTGTATTTATGGCAGTGGATAAAATATCATCAACCGCAGTTACAACATCACCAGAGAGATTTGCAGGTTTTTTTTCAGTCTTTGGTTTAACCAAAACATTTTCAGGAACAATTTCTTCTTTTTTTTGCCCAAGTGATTCTAAATCAAGAGGGGCCTCATTTATTTCCGGGGGATTATTCGTGATCGATGATGGCTTGGCTTTTTTTTGTAACTCAATTTTCTCAGGAGAAATAGATTCATTTGATTCAGTATAAATATGCTTTTGACCCAATGATTCAAAAACAATATGGGCAGGAATAAATTTTGCTGAAGTTTTTTTACCTATAAGCAGGTTAAGATTTTTTAGACTATTAAGACTGCTTGGTGCACAAACACCGACAGTTAATAAATTATTTTCAAATTCAAGAGGTACAATGCCATTTTTTAAACAGTACTGAAAAGGAAAATTTTTTATTTCTGGTGATATAGCTTTGGGATTGGGCTCGAAAGGAATACTATACTTTTCATCTAAGTGATGCAAAAGTTTTTCATCACTAATATGACCATCTTTTTTTAAAAGGTCATATAAATTTGCACCTGTATTTTTAGCATGTTTTTTTAATTTTTCAATTTCTTCTTTTTTTATAAAGTTAGCATCAATTGCAATATTTGCTAACTCATCTTTTAGGGAATGCAGAATATCTTTACTCATATTTTTATAGAACTTTGGGGGCTATAAATATATACAATTGATTATTGTTAGATTTATTTGAATTACTTCTGAAAAGTTGACCCACGATAGGTAAGTCTTTAAAAATTGGAACACCATTATTTGAGCTTTGATCAGTGCTTTTATTTATGCCACCAATCATTGCAACACCACTATCTTTAACTAAGAGCTTTGTTTTGATTTGCTTAGTAGAAATAGGAGGCGCACTTCCTGCAGTTAAAGGTGTTCCGGGCTCATCTTTATTAACTGTTAAATCTAAGTAAATATTTCCGTCAGAGATAATTGAAGGTTTAACTTCAAGTTTTAAGGAAGCAGTTTTAAATGAGGTGCTAGATACCCCTGCTGTTGCAACTGTTTGATAGGGAATTTCTGTTCCGTCAGTTATGGTAGCAAGCTCATTATCAAGAATAAAAAGTTTAGGATTTGAGACAATTTTACTTAGACCTTCAGCTTGCATAGCCTGTAACTCGACTCTAAGATCTTTTCCTGCTCTTGCAAAATCCATGACTATCCCTCCAAGAGCGCCGCTTGGTAAATTAGTTGCAAGTGCGCCGTCAGAAACAGCTGTAGAAATTGTTCCTGCTGAGGTAGGAGGCGTTCCTCCGGCTCCGGTCACAGTTGTTTGCCCTAATGGGCCATTTCTTCCTGTTTGAAAAAAGCTTAATCGACTTCCAAGCTGTACTTCAAAGTTGTCAGCTGCCTCAACGATAAAGACTTCAACCATTACTTGTCGCGTGGGTTTATCTAGATTTGCTATAGCAGTTTTGATCCATTCTAAGTCTGTTTGTGTGGCTTGAACTATAATTGAATTTGTTCGAGTATCAACAACAAAAGATGCGCGAGCGTTTATATCCCCCACCGCTCCGCCACTTCCATCCAAGGTCTTAATAACGTCTTTAAGCTGCACCGCTAATGTCGTTGGGTTGGTATAATTTAATTTAATAATTGCAGTTGATTTTGCTTCAAGACCATTAAAAGACTTAAGCGCTTTGTTTTTTGACATTAATGTTCGGTCAAGTGAGTCACTTTGAGAGGATGCAAACTCATGAGTGTGAATTGAAATAAAGTTTCCTGATTTGCTGACATCACTGATTAAATTTTTCTCTTTTAAAACCATTTCAAAAGCTTCAACCCAACTTACCCCTTTGATTTTTAGAGATATATCCCCTTTAACTTCATCTCCAACAACGAAGTTGAGTTTTGTAAGTTGTTTAAGGAGTTCAAAAAAAGTTTTAATTGGAACAACATTCAAATCTAATGAAATAGGAAAATCTTTCCACGAAGTATCAGTAAATTTAACTAGTTTTTGCCTACTTTTGATTTCAGCTATATTTCTTAATTCTTCTATCGTACTAAGTGTCGATTGATCAACTTTTGCCAGATCTGAGCTATCCATAGGATTTTTATTTTTACGCTCAAGAATATCTTTCCTTGATTCAGAAGTCGCTATATTGACATCCTTTTTTGATACTGATGACGGAGGTATACAGGCATTTAGACTGGACACTAAAAAAACAAATAGAATTTTTTTAATCATAAGATCTCGTCGCCAACAAATATCTTTTTATTATTATTTGAATTAGTAAGGATATGATTTCTGTCAATAGAAATGATTTTAAATTGGGCTCCGACTTTTTCACCCTCCTGAAATACCTTAGACTCGCCCGAGGGAAGACTTAGGATACAAAAACGCCCTTCTTTTGAATAGAGAATACCTGAAAGAAAATAACCACCACCCATAGATGAATTAGCTATATTTCCTTTTTGCGGGTTGCTTGTTACAGAGGGTGTTTGAAAGGGATCTTTAATTATTTTCTTTTCAGGCACAGGAATTTCAGTCTTAGGGATTTCAGCGTTTGTATTTTCTGGTTTTGCTGGAACAAAGCCCACTTTTATAAATCCACCTGCATTAAAATTATTTATATAGTTGTTCACTTTTTGATCAATATTAGGTGGAGGTGTTAAATTATTTTGAGGTAATGGAAGATTTTCTGCTGGTGGAGGCGGATTAAATTTAATAGCCATAACCACATGAATAATAGCCCCCTCTTTAGTTTTTATTAGTTTGTAATTTTGTAATTCGCTTGAGGCAATAATTTTTTTGCAGGCTTCAGAAAATTGAAGGATATTAAGGTAACTACCATCCAATTCAATTTCAATCATTTCACCTTTTGATGGATCGGCGCTATTTAAATTCATTTTTGCGAGTTTTAAATTATGGCTAGCAATTAATTGGGTGAGGGCATTTGATAATTCCATTTTTGATTTTGGGCTGGCAACAACATCGGCAAAATAAGAAGCCTTATCTTTAGCTAATTTTTTATATTTACTTTCTAAAGTATTTTTTTCTAATATTGCTTGTTCATAATGATTTTTTGCTGCTTGAAAAATATCTTCATTTTTATATCGATCGATACCAAGATAAATAAAAGTCGCACCAATAATTGAGCTAACAATCAAAATGCTTAATGAAAATTTTGAATGCTCAAAACTACTTCCTTTGAGCAAGGTTTTAAGATTTAGAAGTGAAGAAAGATTGATTGGTTTTTTTAAATCCATTATTTCATCTCGTAATTGATTTTAAGTGTTTTGAAGATGTCATTTTCTCCGGCAGATTCAACACCTAAAAGCTTTACATTTTTATAGATTTTACTCATTTCGATTATAACGTTATTTGTAAGGGTGGGGTCGATCGTTTTGAGGTTAACTTCTGAAATACCCGTTCTTTTTTGATTTAAATCAACAATAAAAATTCCAGCAGGTATGCTTTGGAGAAAAGATACATCAAATACTTTATTATTTCCCTCACCTATTAAGTCTGACCATTTTTTTGCCTCTTCGTATTTATTTTTTATTTTTGCTAAATCACTATCGGTAATAATTGATTTAGCATTGAGTATGGCGATATCCTCATCAGATGGAATAGTCGAAATAAAATAAGCATAAGTGAACAAAGATATTGCAAGAATTGCTGAACTTATAATACTTAAACTAGAAATTTTTTTATTAATTGTAATTTTTTCTTTTTCTTTTTTTATTTTATCTTCACGACCAGGTAACAAGTTAATATTTGAAACGGCTGTCACAAATTTAAAATAACCAAAGACATCTAATTGTCTCGTTGCAAGGCCAGTAGATACCGTAAATGAAGAGATATTTTTTTCTGATTCTATGCGTTCTTTAAATTGAGCAGGAATGTAGACTTGATTAAATGGCTGTAAAGATTCAATTTTAAACTCAAGAATTTCCTCTTTTAAACCTGCAAGTAAGTTATCAAAATAAGGTAAAGAACTTACAAGATTTATTTTTTCAATACCAGGCGCACTACTTTGTTTAATAAATGAGCTGACAGAGCTTCTAATTTGGGAGCCTATACGTGAGAATAATTCTTTTGTAATTTCATCTCCGCCATGAATAAGTGCTTTCATGTCAGTGTCGGAAACGAAAATATCATAAATAAAAGGCAATCCATCATAAATGAAAACAGCGTAATTTTCTTCACCACTAATTTCAATAAATGCACTAATTTTTTGTGCAATTGATTCATCATAAGTTTTAAGAATATTTCTTAATGCAAAACAGCGAACGTCAACAATAAGCGGTTCGAAACCAGCTTTACGAATCAGATCACAATTTTTTTCAATTTCATCAATACGGGATGCCACAAATAAAATGGACATCGTATTTTTTTCAGGGTCTTTTTTGATGGTTTGCCAAAATATGGAGTACTCAGAACTTTCACCAGGGAGGCTGATACTATTTTCCCAAAGACTTCCATTTGCTACAGCTGCATTTAGTTCTTCTTCACCTAAAAAAGGAATTTGTAGGACTTGAACAATGGCTGAACTTACTGGAAGAGAAATGGCTGCATTATCAGTATTAAATTTTTGCTCAAGCTTGATATTCTTTAATAATGAAACAATAGCCTCTTGTTTTTTTTCAAAACTTTCGTAAGTCTCATCAAGACTTTTACTTGCTACTTTAAATAATGACCATTGTTTCTTTTTTTTAATAAGCTGAACAATACGAACATAAGAATGGGAAATATCGATACCCAGAATATCTTGTTGCGCAGGCTCTTTATTAAGAAAAAACGACTTTAAAAAATTGCTTATCATAAGGATAAATATACCTTTTTTTACTCAAAATAACTAATCAAAAAATCCTTTTTAGTTACAGTTTAGTTGTTTCTTTTTTCTCGCCAGGATTTGATTTTAATCTTCTGAGTAATGCTAGAGGTTACTGAAGTAGTTTTAAAAATGTTGTCTTTACCTGAGGCCACTACTGTGCCCGGTTTTAAATTGCTTACTCCAACATAAGTATTGCCCTTATTATCAGATACAGGGGCGACAGCTAATCCTGTTGCTACATTTTTTACAATTGAGGCACACGTTCCTGTATTTAGCTCTATCAGTTGGCTTGAGCCGTAAATAGGACAAGCCGCATCTTCAGGCCTATAAATAGAAAATGAAATACTGCTATTGTAAAGTCGGCCCCGACCTATTACTTTAGAATAATCAGAACTTGAAGGACCTAAAGTAGTTCTTGAATAAGCGTTGGTATACCAATTTGAGCTCGAGCATGCAGTTAAATCAGTAGTATTGTCTTTTAATCCATCTACGTTTTTAATAAGACTTGGATTTAAGGTGACTGATAGGTCACCAGATTTGGTGGTGAGATAAGTTGGGAAATCTAAATCTCTAATACCATAAATACGATTGTTATTGGATACGTCTCTTTTTTGAGGATAAACTTGATCCCCTGTGCCGAAGTAGTGAAAAATTTGATTGCTACTTACGACGGTAGATGCAAGTTGATTAAAACCTTGGCGATCTTTGGCAATAGTCGATTCAGTTTTAAATAAACGATTTAATTGATATATATCGTCAGCATCATCTAATGATTTTTTGCTTAAATTAAGCTTCCATAGTTGACCATGTAAATCTGTAAAATATACTAACGAGCCAAAATAATTAGCAAGCGAAGTTCCGTCTGAACTAATCGCAGTTAAGGGTGAGGCGACTCCAAAAGGAATGTTACTTGCCGAGTCTCCTGCTACAGAAATTTTTCCTACAGTAGCACCCCCATTGGGCGTTGTATAGGGCCTGTCTCTGTCGGTTACCAAATCAGGTTCTAGATCAACTACATAAATATAACGGCCATAATCTGTAGAAGATCCTGGTGTGAAGACTGCATCTCCATTTCCATATCCTGCTCCAAAAACCGCAACCCAGCTTTGTTTAATAGTCGGTCTCCATCTTTTAAGCGGAAATAGGGTAATGATAGGTTTGGACCAAGCATTGCCAAGATGTGCGTAGTCATAATTTCCTGGAGATCTTGTTCCCGGTGAAGCGCTGCTAATAGGGGCATTTCCGCCAGGACAAGCCCACCAATTTGGATCAAAACAACTATAATTCCAAGTCATTTTAGTGCCATCAGCGCGCCAAAACTCTACTAGCTTTCTACTTAGATCATGATTAAAGGTAAATAGATGTTGAGGCTTATCAGGATCAGTGACGTCCAAGACATAGTAACTTTTTCCGCCATAACCTAAGCCCCCCATTAGAATAGTTTTCCATTTTTTTTCTGCTTCAATATAGACATCTTTAACAGTAATGGGACCATCTACATTGTAGGACGAATTTGATCTTCCGCTGCCAGCAAAACTTCCAACTGTACCCATCATATCTCTTAACTTATTTAATACAGAAGGCGGTATAAATGCCCATCGTTCATTTAGATTTTCATCAAATGCATGAAGCATTCCATCATTGGCGCCCACATAAAATTGTTTCCTTCGCGATTGGTTGGTTGTTACAAAACTAGCATAACCCTTTTGATAACGATAATAAGCTTCCGTAGTCTTTGCAGCAGAAGCACTTACAAGATCGTTAGGAGGGCCCACTAAAACCATTTCTGAATGAAACGTGTCTCCTAAAATCGATGGCCTAGGATCGTTTCTTGTTCGTGTGCCTTCCCAAAAAACATCCCGACCCCGCACAAAATTAATCACATTATTAATTTCAGTGTCGCTTACTGCCGAACAATTAAACAATAATTGACCTAATAAAACTCTGTTGGTAAGGTTAAAGCTATTGTTATTTGCATCGTTAGTAATACCTGTCCCCATACCACATATAGGATTGTCATCTTTGCCGACAGTCCAAATAGATCGGCCACCTGCAATATCGCTTGTGTAGGGCAAATCTATCGAAGCAGATGTGAGTTTGCTTTGTAATTTAGTTGCAGCGGACAAAGGAGCGGATGAGTCGAAATCACCATTATCAAGTAATTTATATCTAAGAACATCGCCAAACCATTGTTTATTATTTCTATATTTAAAAATGGTTTGATAAATATATTTTGTTGTGGTGCTCACTGCTCCAGAAGTTGATGTAATACTTGATAAAACTGGTGGTGCGTAAGTATGAACAATATTTTCATTAGTTTTTGTTTGACCTGGAAGTGCAGCTGTTTTTGTAGGCAAAGTGGGCGCTAAAGCGACGCCATCTAATCCTTTAAAGCCAAATGCATAAGGATTAGTACTCAAACTAGTTTCACCAATAGAATAAATACTCACACCTTCAACTGTGAGCGCATTGATTAAATTGGTTCTTGTGTCTGCGGCACCGTAATAAATCATGAAATTAGATGATGCGCCGCAAGCAAGGTTTCCAAATTGAAACGTAAAGCTTGATCCATGATCCCGAGGACCATTACGAAAAAAGTCACTATTAAAAGTTGTCGGATTCCACATGTGATGGTTACTTGCTGCGCTCGTTGGGTCAGGCATCATGAAGCCATTATCTCCAGCATAAAGTATTCTAGGAAAAGTAGTAGCGCGAACAGATGCGGCAACGCCTGTGTGAGATACCAATTCATTAAATTCTGTTGAAGGAACATCCCAGTCCATCGAGCGGTTATAGCGAATGTCGTTTACCGTTTTCCCTGAAATATTAGTAATAGTAACGGTACCTTGAAAAAGAACATTAGGCGCTTGTGCAGAGCGCCCATACTTGTGAGTGACTTCTAAAATAGGATTACCAGAGGCGTCTTTAATCCAAACGGTGGATGTAATGCTAAGAGTATCAGAAGTAAAGCTTTGGACTTGTAAATTATAAATACCGCCGGAGTGAACACTCGCGAAGCCTCTTACAATTCCCCCTGAAGTTCCATCAGGATTTATAATGTTTCCACTAACCCCCCATCCCTCACATAAACATCCTGGTGACGTCGCATCGCGCCAACCAAGTCCTGGAATATTTCTTGCAATTCCGGTTGCATAGGAATTTCTGACAATATTAAAGGGTGCTGTTGTATTAAGATGCCCTTCAGGATTCACGCCAAGGGCAATGGTTTGTTGGCTTGGGATACTTGAATTATAAATAATCGCAGCATGAGCTGAGATATTTAAAAAAATACCTAAAATTAAAATCAAAAAATTCTTTAGGGGTAGCATGGTAGGAATTTTAACAAATTATTTAGGCATTTATGGGCAAATTCTTTAGGGATTGAATTCTGCAATCACCTCAATTTTTGCTTGGTTTGAGCTTGGTCGCCATGATGAATTGTCAATAGTGATTCCATCAACTTTAAGTGGTACATCAAAAAGGCCCGATGCTGTAATTTTAATGATAGTCGCTTGTGATTTATTGTAGTCGCTTGTTCCAACTTCACTGCCAGTGCCAATGCTTATAGGAGCTATTTTTTCAAGAATGACAGAATTGCATCTTGTTCTTCCAGCAATATTAAGTAATGGACCGCTCCTTGAGTCGCCAAGTCCTTGAGGAATAGTATCGGTTATGATGTTATAGCCATAAAGCGGCATCCCGGGTAATGCAATATCTGTTGAGGCACCAGCACCATTTACCCAATCTTTGCCGCCTGATGGAAAGCTGGTAGAAATTGACAGCCACTCAAAGCCCTTATCAACGCATGTTTCGGCAGCGTCTATCGCAAGTGGCTTATGAGTCACGGAATCAGATAAATTGGCATAACTCATTGTGATATAAGTAATAGCACTTGCCATCATAAGCAATGACAGCAGAAGTAGAAGTGTAATGATGAGTGTCATGCCTGATTGGTTTTGAATAATTTTCATATCAGGGCACCAAAGAAACATTTTTAGCTCTAGCTAAAAATGTAAAATTTTTAGTTACAGTTTTTGTAGTGCCTTCAATTTTATTTGGGGAACCTACAACAATTTGAATTTGTAATGTTTGAAATTGACCTTGAAAACTTCCTGTATTTTTTGGATTGAACCCTGTGACGTTAAAATTTTGTATCCAATCAAGTATGGGTTCACCCCCCATACTTGAGGTGTACATAGGCGTTGAATTTGTTATAAAACATTCATTAGCTGGTGAAGTACATCTTCTCCAATCTCGCATAAGGCGTTGTCTTGAACCTGAAGTTGAAATTCCAGGCGGGGTATAAGAAGCTAAATAATACCTTACGAGAGCTCGATAGTAGGTCCCGGTTGAGTCCCAGTCATCAAATGCCACAGTAAAATCTGTCCCAGAAGTTTGTGGTGCTGGTAAAAGAGGATTAATACGAATCGGTTGGGTTGATACCATTGTATTAGAGGATGAGTAATCTTTGAATCCTGCTTGATGAATATCGCTTTGAATAAGATCAATTACTTTTAATGTATTCCGATTTAAGGCTGTTTTCTTTGTTAAGAGCTCGTGCTGTTGCTTGAAGAAAGAATAACCGGCATAAGTTCCTGCAATAACAATTGCACTTACGATAAGTGCTACCATAAGTTCAATAATTGTGTAGCCTTGAGACGTATTAATTTTTCTTAAGTTTAAATTCATTGATTGTAATTTCTGACTTTTCTTGTGGCATAGGTTTGAACGAAAATTCGATTTACTGCACCACTTTCAGCAACGAGGCTCACGTTAACAATAAGACCTGAAATAATACCGGTAGGATCGGTCAAAGGATTAGCACTCGAGATACTTATATTTCTAGTTTCCCAGACAGATATGCCTGTAAAAGGACCAATACTATTATTAAGGTCATTGCACCAAGTAAGCTTGGGCTCGGCAAGCCCTGAGCAGTTATTTAAGCTTCCTGAATAAAGACCGGGAACTTTAAAAGGGCTCTTGGTATTGTATTCTAAATCAGTCGGTAGTCGCTGAGCTTCGGTTGAAATGGTTTCAATAATACGATTGGCCATAAGATTCATGTACATTTTTTTTTCAGTATTTGAATTAGATTGAAGCGCCATACCATAAAGAAAATAGAGCCCACTAAAACCAATCCCAAAAATAACCATTGAAACTAAAGCTTCTATAAGGGTAAAACCTTTTGTTGAATTTTTTTTATTATTCAATTTCTGCCCACATACTAAGTTTAGAATTCCATTGGTATTTTTGAACAAATGAGGTGGATTGGCTCACGGTGACTTTATAAGCCGGATAATTTATTTTGTTATTTAAATAATTTACTTCCAAATCAATTAAGCCACCTAATTCAAGACCTGAAAATCCATTAGATAGAAAAATCCCCCTTCTCCCACTGCACATAGACGATACTATATAAGTTTTTCCTGATAATGCATTTGAGCTAGAGGTATCTTCTAAAAGGGTAGAAGAAAAAATAGGATCAACAACCGTATAGCTTGTTTGTCGATTCGAAGAAATTTGATAAGTAAGCTTATTATTTGTTGTACAAATCAATAAGCCTGTTCCATTGAGGATAGAAGTCCTTGATTTGACATATTCAATCTGAGAAACTAAAGCCGCAAAATCTCCTTCTATCATTGAATTAATTTTCCAGGCGCTCAAACTTGGCATCACAAAGAAAGCTGTGACACCTAAAATTGCAACCACTACAATAATTTCTAAAAAGCTGACACCTTTTTCTTTATGGATGTCTAAAATTTTCGACATAAATTTAATTTTTTGATACCAATAACTCGCATTGATTAATGGCTTCTTCTGAATAGATGAAAGTTTTAATCGTTTCGGGATTTTTATCTAATATCCGAGGAATAAGCTGAAGTTTTAAAAATTCTTTGAGCTTGAAATTATTAGTTTGTTTATCAGCCATATTATTTAGATCTTCTATTTGTAAATTAGGACTATGTTTCAGTTGTAAGCCTATTGAAGTAAAGGATTGCATCGTTCGCTGACAAAGAGAGGTTGAATTTTCTTCAGCAAAGATTACAAAAGATTGAATTAGAAAAATAAAAGAAGCTACATAAATAATTTTGTTCATAATGAAATTATCTCTAATGGATAGAATATATTTAAGAATATTATAACGCTAGCTATAATTAAAAAGGGACCAAAGGGAAGCTGCGTTTTAAGATTAATTTTTTTGCCATAAAGCATTAGTAAAAATGTTGTTGCAATAGCTGTGACTGATGCAATTGAAATGATTGGTATAATACTCTGCCAGCCAAACCAAGCCCCAAGCCCTGAAAGTAATTTAAAATCACCCCCACCAAAGCCATCATGTTTTCGCCACATAAAATAAATTTTATTAACTGACCAAGGAAGGATATAGCCCAAAATTGCACCGAAGAAAGCTGACTCAATAGAAATTGAAATGAAGTTGAGTGATGATGCTATTAATCCTATAGCTAATAGACTTAATGTCAATAAATCAGGTAGCAGAAAAGTATCTAGATCAATAAAACTTAAAGTGATGACGTAGCTAAAAAAAATCATCCATAAAAAAGTTGATGAGGAGATACCGTATTTATTAAAACAAATGTAAAAGAAAATTGCCGTTAAAATTTCAATAAAAGGGTAGCGAAAACTAATCGGTTTTTTGCAATAGCGACATCGACCTAAAAGAAAAACCCATGACAAAACAGGAATATTTTCAAACCACGTGAGTTGTTTTTTGCAACAAGGTGCATATGATCTTGGAGCAGAAATAATACGAAATGGATCTAAAAAATGATAATGCGAAGGATATTTATATTGCTTAATGATTACTTTTGGAAGTCTAAAAATAACAACATTAAGGAAACTTCCGACGATTAAACCAAAGACAAAGATTGCGAAAGATATCATCGCAAGTCTAACTAAAAACCTGTTTTAATATTTTGGTGATTAATACTAAATATTTTGGAGGGCGTAGCTTTGTTGACAGCAAAAATTGTAAAGTCTGAAGCATTGGCAGCGGAACAAATACAAGAGGTACCTGTGCACGAAAAAGCAGTTCCAGTGATGTAAAAATAGTAATCGTTCTTGCTACCTACTTCAATTGGACCCGACGATGGTACCGTTGAGCTAAATAAATCCCTATTAATTAAAGTGGTGTCGTCGGTTGCGCTTGCAGATTTATAGTAGCAATAGTTCTGGGAAAAAAAGTTTTTTTCCATCATATAAATAGACTGTAAGGTATTTTGAGCTTTTGTTTCTTTGGCTTTTGTGACATAGCCTTGATAAGCGGGAATTCCAATCGCACCTAAAATACCAATGATGGCAATCACAACCACTAATTCTAGTAGGGTAAATCCTTGATTATTTTTTTGATGTATTTTCATTAAACGCTATTGGACGGAGAAATCTTATTTTCCATGATGAGTGTCTTAATTGAGTTTTCCATGGAGATCATGCCCTCAGCTCTTGCCGTTTGCATAATATTAGGAATCTGGAATATTTTATTTTCACGAATAAGATTTCGAATTGCCGTATTGCAAATCATAAGTGCAAAAGCTGCCACACGCCCTGCTTGATCTACTCTTTTAATTAGTCTTTGGGTAAGGACACAGCGTAATGTTGAAGATAGCTGAGACCTTACTTGTTCTTGTTGTGAGGGTGGAAATACATCAATAATACGAGTGATTGTCGATGGCGCACTATTGGTATGAAGTGTTCCAAAAACTAAGTGACCTGTTTCAGCCGCAGTTAAAGCTAATTGAATGGTTTCTAAATCTCGTAATTCACCTACCAGAATGACATCGGGATCTTCACGAAGTGAAGCTCTTAAGGCACTTAAAAAACTTTTGGTATCACGCCCTACTTCTCGTTGGCTCACGACACAAGATTTTGATGCATGTTTAAACTCTACAGGGTCTTCAATGGTGATGATGTGGCCTTTTTGTGTTGAGTTAATGACATCAATGAGCGATGCAAGTGTGGTTGACTTACCAGAACCTGTAGGGCCTGTGACTAGAACAAGACCTGTTTCTAATGTCGGTACAGTTCTGATATAAGCAGGCAAATTAAGATCATCAAAGTTTGGTACTTTGGTATCAATTTTTCTTAAGATGAGGGCAAATTTATTATCTTCTTGAAATGCATTTACACGAAAACGATAGTTATCTTTTTCAATCGCAAAATCATGATCTTTGCTTTCAATAAACTTTACAAAGTCATCTTCAGGTAAAACTTCTTGCAAGAAATCTCTAATCTCTTCAGCTTCAATGACGCGCTCTAATTTGATCATGTCACCAAATTCGCGGTAAGCTAAGGGTGCATCTGCGTGAATATGAATATCTGAAAGCTTGGTTGTTTTTGCTAATTCAAGAATGAGTTCCCACATATTTTAGAAATTCCAGTGATAAAAAAAGGTTTTATTTCTTTAAAGAGCTATACTCTTCGAAATAAAACCTTTTTAAGGCCTGTAGATTACTTATTCAACTATACCGATACTATCTTGTAGTACCTCGTAAACTGTTGATCCTCTTGCTTGACCAACATTTGTCATAATAGTAAATGCCGTAGTTGAGCCAGTGGTTGGTGTAATAGAAAGATAACCTGAGTCAGTAGCAGTGCCTGGAGTCGTAACGGCTGTCGCTGTAGTTGCTGCTGTCGCCATTGTAGTCGCACCTTTAATCACACCTGCAGAGGTTGCGTAAGGATTTTTAAATTTGTCCCAAAGAAATCTTCTAAAATAGTTTTGAGCATCTGCTAAACCAGTAGCAGATGTGCTTAAAGGGCAGGCTGACGCCAATGTTTGTGTGGAACCGTCAGAAGCCACAAAAGATAATGCAGTAGTTTGACTGTTACATTTGCTAATTTCCGCCATAATATAGTTTTTGGCATTTACATGATTAGCTTTCGCTGCATTATAACGAGCACTTGCTTGGAAGCCTTGATAAGCTGGAACGCCTACTGCAGCCAAAATACCGATAATGGCGATCACGACCAAAAGCTCAATGAGCGTAAAGCCTTTTTGATTGCGAAGTTTTTTCATAATAAATCCTTTAGTTGTTATTCAAAGCGAGATACTTAACCATAAATATACTATATATCTCCATGTAATTTAACAATAATTTATTTTTAAGTAAATATTTTGTTTAGTCATTTCTCTGTCATTTTTTGTTGGAATTCGCTTAAGGGACAAGCGGTGATTTTGATAGATGAATTTAACTATACAAATATTAAGTTTGATATACTGATAACTCATTGATTTAAAATTATAAAATTGAATTTAACCGTCCTTATTTTAGCTGCAGGTAAGGGAACGCGTATGCGCTCCGATTTACCTAAAGTTTTACAACCACTCGCTCATAAACCCCTTTTGGGTTATGTCATTGATGCTTCCGCTTTATTTAATCCTAAACAGCTTGTGGTGGTTTACGGCTATGGAGGTGATCTTGTTAAGAAAACATTTCCATCACAATCTATTCAGTGGGTAGAACAAAAAGAACAATTAGGCACAGGCCATGCCGTGCAACAAGCGATCCCTTTCATTAAAGATGAGGGCAGCACACTCATTCTTTATGGTGACGTGCCTTTGATTGATCAAGAAACGATTCAACGTTTAATTAAAAAAGGCCAAGAAAATTTAGCCGTTTTAACTTACTTAAAAGAAGATCCAACAGGTTATGGCAGGATTGTCCGAAAAGATAAGCACATAGAAAAAATTGTAGAAGAAAAAGATTGTGATGAGCCACAAAAAAAGATTAAAGAGATTAATACAGGCATCATGTGTGCTCCTAATCATCTTTTAAAAAATTGGCTGCAACGACTTAATAATCAAAATGCGCAAAAAGAATATTATTTGACGGATATTGTAGGTTTATCTATCGAAGATAACATTGAAGTATTCAGTGAATCTGCGGATAATGAAGTATCGATTACCGGAATTAATTCGAAATCTGAATTAGCCACCATGGAAAGAAACTATCAACTTATGACAGCAAAAAAATTGATGGAAGAAGGCGTCACCATTATTGATCCGAGTCGTATTGATGTTCGCGGGGAAGTGACGGTAGGTCAAGATGTCACGATTGACGTCGGCTGTATTTTTGAAGGCAAAGTGCATTTAGGTCATCATGTGAAGATCGCAGCTTATTCACATATCAAAGATAGCACCATAGGTGATCACACTTCGATTGAACCTTATTCACATATTGTTGAAAGTAGTATCGGCTCACATTGTCGTATTGGCCCCTTTGCGAGACTAAGGCCTGGCACTAAACTTCAAAATCAAGTGCATATCGGTAACTTTGTTGAAATCAAAAATAGCGAAGTCAATGACGAAACGAATATCAATCATTTAAGTTATGTAGGCGACAGTCTTGTCGGTAAATCAGTCAACATTGGTGCCGGTACGATTACCTGCAACTATGATGGCGCTAATAAGCATCCGACCACCATTGAAGATGATGTCTTTATAGGATCAAATACAGCATTAGTGGCCCCTATTAAAATTGGTAAGGGTGCCACTATTGCGGCAGGATCGACCATTACCAAAGACGCACCTCCAGGAGACCTCACCGTGTCTCGTTCAAAACAAACCAGCATATCGGGCTGGACTAAACCTACAAAAAAATAAAGAGACTTAATTTATGTGCGGCATTGTAGGTGCAATTTCAAATCAAAATATCGTTCCTCATTTAATTGAGGGGTTAAGTCGTCTCGAATATCGTGGCTATGATTCATCCGGCATTGCAGTTTTGCGAAATGGTATTGAGCGTGTGCGATCTGTAGGTCGTGTGGCTGAAATTGAAACGATGGTCAAAGATCAAAAGCTAGAAGGATTTTTAGGTATTGGCCATACAAGATGGGCAACCCATGGAGGGGTCACTGAACTTAATGCACATCCTCATGTGTCTGAAGGTGAAATTGCGGTTGTACACAACGGGATTATTGAAAATTATGAAGAAGAGCGCGAACGTCTTAAAAAATTAGGCTATGAATTTGAATCACAAACAGATACCGAAGTCATCGCGCACCTCATCCATTACTTTGTAAAACATAAAAATAAATCTCTTTTAGAAGCCACCCAAATGTTAGGTGAAGAATTAAGAGGCGCGTTTGCCATTGCTGTGATCTCGCTTAAAAATCCTGACGAAATGATTTGCGCGCGATTAGGTTGCCCACTCATTATTGGCTTAGGTGACACACAAAATTTCATTGCATCAGATATTTCAGCTCTTTTAGCCGCCACTAAAAAAGTCATCTATCTTGAAGACGGTGATGTCGTAAAAATAAAAAAAGATAGTATTCAAGTTTTTGATAAAGATAAAAAAGCGATTAAACGTAAAACACATATCAGTGATGTGACTTTATTGTCGATGGAGTTGGGCCCTTATGACCACTTAATGCAAAAAGAAATTTATGAACAGCCACGCGCTTTAACAGATACGATCGAAGCTATTATTGA
>JACCDM010874709.1_pt1 | contig 21725 bp, 24 predicted proteins | sample 7445851 | NCBI WGS metagenome assembly JACCDM01 (sample SAMN15323438, study PRJNA562643) | freshwater metagenome | isolation source: river surface water | place: USA:Blue River Watershed | collected 2017-08-16
GGTCGCATAAAAAACGGGACGGCTTTAAAAGCGCGTCCCGTTCATTTCGAACTAGTCGAAAATAAAAATCAACTATTCAACAATTTCATAGCCAGCGAAGAAGAACGCGATTTCGTTTTTGGCGTTTTCTAAACTGTCGGAACCGTGAACTGAATTGGCTTCGATTGAAAGAGCAAATTCTTTGCGAATGGTTCCAGCGTCGGCATTTGCTGGGTTTGTGGCGCCCATGATTTCGCGATTTTTAAGAACGGCATTTTCGCCTTTAAGAACTTGCACAACCACTGGACCAGAAGTCATAAATTTTACCAAATCGCCATAAAATGGACGCGCTTTGTGAACAGCGTAGAATTCTGCAGCCATTGCATCTGAAAGTTGCATTCTTTTTTGAGCAACAATTTTAAGGCCTGCATCTTCGAATTTGGCATTGATTTTGCCAGTAAGATTTCTGTCAGTCGCATCAGGTTTGATGATCGACAATGTCATTTCTGTAGTCATGTTTTTTAAAATAATTAATTGCAAAAAGGTAAAAATTTTCGGGGCGCGCAAAGTACGAAGGCAAAGCTTTTTGTCAAGAGTTGCGAATAATTTTCTGCTAAAAAATCTTGCGCCTTAAATTCAGATTTTTCAAATAGTACCAATAGATAATATTTTTAATATTTTTGATTATGCAAAAAAATACCAGCGTTACTCTTGGAAGTCATTTCGACAAATTTATTACACAGCAAATTAGCTCGGGATATTACGGATCAGTAAGCGAAACTATTCGCGCTGGCTTAAGATTGCTCGAAGAACGTGAAATCAAACTTGCCGCCTTACGCAAAAATCTTTTAGAAGGAGAAAAAAGCGGCAAAGCCAAATATTCACTTTCATCACTAAAAAAAGAACTGAATTCAAAAAAATGAATTTTCATCTCACCACAAAAGCAAAAGAAGATTTAAAAAATATAGCACTCTACACCCAGGAAATTTGGGGCGTTGAACAAAGAGATTTTTACCTAGAAAAAATTGATCATGCCTTTCATTTAATCGCCAATGCGCCAAATAAAGGACAAGCCTGCGATTATATCAGGCTAGGATATTTTCGATATTACGTCGGAAAACACATAATTTTTTATCGCCAATTCAGCAAAAAAGAAATTCAGATCGTTCGTATATTGCATGCGAATATGGATGTTTTTCCGAAGCTCTGACTTGCATTTGAAAGCCGCGTGCTTAAGTTTTTTTTATTACTTTTTCTAAAAATTCCCTCAAACAAAATGCCAAAAAACCAACTTACTCTCGAAGAGCTATTCACAACGATCCAAGACAAAATCGCGCGCCAAGAAAAAAATTCTTACTCTTACGAATTAGCCAAAAAAGGTGTCGAAAAAATTACACGAAAAATTGGTGAAGAAGCCCTTGAGGTTGTGATTGCCGCATTTATTAATGACAGAAAATCCAGCAAAAAAACTCGTGACGAATTAATCGGCGAAGTTTGCGATTTATTCTATCACAGCTTAGTTTTATTGGCGGCGCAGGATATTGAATATTCTGAAATTTTGGCAGAATTTGCCAAAAGAAATAAAAAGAAAAAATAAAATGAATTCCGTAACAATCACCGAGTCAGCATTATCACGCATCCACGAGATTCAGCAGAAAGAATCTAACCGCGAAAAGTTTTTAAGAATTTCAATCTCGGGTGGCGGATGCAGCGGTTTTCAATATATCTTTGAATTAGATGACAAGCGCCTTGAAGGCGACATTAAACTTGCCGAAACAGATTCACAAATTTTAGCGATCACCGACGAAACTTCTTTACCATTTTTAAACGGCGCTGAAATTGAATTTGTCAAAGAGCTCGGCTCCTCTTATTTTAAAGTTAATAATCCCAATGCCAAAGCCAGTTGCGGCTGCGGCAGTTCATTTTCAGTTTAAGTTTTGTGAAATCTTTCCAAGAAATTATTTTTACTCTGCAACAATTTTGGGCTGCTCAAGGCTGCGCAGTCTTACAACCCATTGATATTGAAGTTGGCGCCGGAACTCTTCATCCCGCAACCGTTCTTCGCGCTTTGGGGCCAAAACCGTGGAAAGTTGCTTATGTTCAACCGTCGCGCCGCCCTACAGATGCAAGATACGCGCAGAATCCTAATCGCTTAAGTCATTATTACCAATTTCAAGTTTTGCTAAAACCAGCGCCAAAAAATATTAAAGATCTTTATCTGCAAAGCCTTGATTTGATTGGCCTTGATACCAAAAATAATGACGTGCGTTTTGTGGAAGACGATTGGGAAAATCCTTCTGTCGGCGCTTCTGGCTTGGGCTGGGAAGTTTGGTTCAATGGCATGGAAGTTTCGCAATTTACCTACATGCAGCAAGTTGGCGGCATTGAATGCGAAGTGGTTGCTGGCGAAATTACTTACGGTTTGGAACGCATCGCCATGCATATTCAAGGCGTTGATTCAATCTTTGAACTTAATTGGAACGGACTTTCGGGATCTGAAAAAATTTCTTACGGCGATGTTTTTAAACAAAGCGAAATCGAGAATTCGGCTTTTATTTTAGAGCATTCGAACACTGAAAATCTCTTTCGTAATTTTGCGGAAAGTAAGGAGCAGTCAGAAATTCTGGCCAAGAAAAATCTGCCAATTCCAGCTTACGAACAAGCTTTAAAAGCGAGTCACATTTTAAATTTACTCGATGCCAGAGGCGCAATTTCAGTTAATGAAAGAGCATCATACATCGGCCAAATTCGCGGATTGGTGAAAGCCAGTTGCGAGTTGGTATTAGCAAATAATTCATAAAAACATGATAAATTTCATCGATCAGTTCCATCATTTAGGCTTAATCACAGCACTTCTATGTGTTTTTTACGCTTATAAAAAACTTCCGATTCCATTTTATATCGCCACTCTGGCGCTTTATTTTTCGACACATTCACACAATTTATTTTTTTGGATTCTTTTTGGCGCAATCGCTGCAATCTTAAGCATTCCGGCAATTCGCAGAAATTTGGTTACCAAATATTTAATCGTTTTAATCACCAAACTTGGCCTTTTGCCAAAAATTTCTGAGACCGAAAAAATCGCCCTCACCTCTGGAAATGTTTGGGTTGACGGTCAATTATTTTCTGGTCGCCCCAACTTCAAATGGATTTTCGATCAAAAATATCCAAAACTTTCCGCCCAAGAACAAAGCTATTTAGATAACGAAGTTGAAGAAGTTTGTCGCATGTGCTGCGACTATGAAGTTCAACGCTTGCGAGACTTGCCTGAAAATGTTTGGAAATTCTTACGCGAGAAAAAATTCTTTGGAATCATCATCCCAAAAGAATTCGGCGGCCTTGGATTTTCAGCTTATGCTCACAGCTGCATCATCCAGAAACTTTCTTCACGTTCAGTTCCTTTGGCAATCACCGCCATGGTTCCAAATTCATTAGGACCCGCAGAATTATTAATGCATTACGGCACACAATCGCAACGCGATTATTATTTACCGCGCTTGGCCGATGGCCGCGATTTACCTTGCTTCGCACTTACCGAGCCAACAGCTGGAAGTGACGCCACTTCGATCATTTCTAGCGGCGTTTTGTTTAAAGACGAAAATGGCGAAATTAAAATTCGTTTAAACTGGAACAAACGCTATATCACTTTAGGAGCTTACGCCACCGTGATTGGCATGGCTTTTCAACTTCGCGATCCTGAAAAATTACTTTCACAAAATGAAGAAGTCGGCATCACTTGCGCTTTAATTCCAAACACAACAGCTGGCGTCATTCAAGGCCGCAGACATGATCCGCTTGCAACTCCTTTTGTAAATTCTCCACTTAACGGCAAAGATGTTGTGATCGGTTTAGACGCGGTTATCGGCGCCGAAGCTGGCCTTGGTAAAGGCTGGAAAATGTTGATGGAATGTTTGGCTGCTGGTCGCGGAATTTCACTTCCTTCAACTTCAAGCGGCGGATCAAAATTGGTCGCTCGTGCCGTAAGTTCTTACTCTGCAATTCGTCAACAATTTGGCACTTCAGTTGGAAAATTCGAAGGCGTGGAAGAAGTTTTAGCTCGTATCGCTTCTCGCACTTATGCCTTGGATGCCATGCGTGCGTTCACTGCTGGCTCGATTGATTCTGGCTCAAAACCTGCAGTAATCACCGCAATTGCCAAATATCACGCTACTGAAATGTTCCGCCAAAATATTAATGACGGCATGGACATCATGGGCGGACGCGCCATCATTCGTGGCCCGCGCAACATTTTGGCTAATGCTTATTTTTCAACGCCAATTTCGATTACAGTTGAAGGTGCCAATATTATGACTCGCAGTTTGATTCATTTTGGACAAGGCGCGATCATGTGTCACCCTTACGCTTACAAGGAAATTGAAGCTTTGGAAAAAAACGATTTGAAAGCTTTTGATCAACTTTTTCACGCGCATATTCATCATTTGATCAGCAATTTTGTGCGCTCAATTTTATTATCCTTGTCGCGCGGTTATCTCATAAAACCTTTCAAAAGCGGTATAATTACGAAATACGAAAGAAAAATCGCTTGGTGCTCGGCAACTTTTGCTTTGCTTGCCGACATTGCAATGGCGCGCTTTGGTGGCAATTTGAAACGTAAAGAAAAAATCAACGGCCGTTTTGGCGACGTACTTTCTGCAATGTATATCGCAACTTCGACCTTAAAAAAATTCGACGAAAATGGTCGCAAAAAAGAAGAAGAGGTTTTGGTTGAACATGCCCTTAAAGAGCAGCTTTGTAAGGCTCAATACGCGATTGAAGGTCTTTACCAAAATCTGTTTGGCTGCAATACAAAATGGCTGTTATTTCCTTTTACAATGTGGTCGCGATTCAACGCCTTCACATGTCCAAGCGATGATCGCTTAGGTCACCAAGTTGTGAAAAATTTTATTAAAAATGGCGAATTACGCGATTCACTAACTGACGGAATTTATATTTCGAAAGATCCGCAAGATAATTTAGGTCGCATTGAAAATGCTTTGATGCTGCAAGAAAAAGCACAAGTTGCGGCAGATAAAATTAAAGCGGCGATGCGCGATAAAATTTTGCCACGTGGTCGCACCGAAGATTTTATCGACGCGGCGAAAGAAAAATCTGTAATTACTTCGCAAGAATTTGACTTGCTTCGCGCCTCTCAGGCAGCGGTTTTGGATGCGATGCAAGTTGATGAATATAGCTTGGAAGAGTATAAAAAAATCTAACACCTTCCGGCAATTATGATCCTGTTAATCGACAATTACGACAGTTTTACTTACAACCTTTATCACTACTTAATTCAAGCTGGCGAAGCAGAAGTTTTGGTAAAGCGTAACGATGAAATTTCCGTTGAGGAAATTAAAAAACTAAACCCACGCGGAATCGTACTTTCCCCAGGACCTTGCACGCCAAACGAAGCGGGAATTTGCTTAGAAGTGATCGAAAAACTACAAGGAATTTTTCCAATTTTTGGCGTATGTTTAGGACACCAAGCAATCGGCCAAGCCTTTGGCGGCAGCATTATCAAGACTTATCCGATGCACGGAAAAATCAGTGAAATTTTTCATAATGGTGAAAATTTATTTAAAGACTTGCCTTCTCCATTCAAAGCTACGCGCTATCATTCATTGATTATTGAAAAAGAAACTTGCCCAAAAAATTTACAAATTACCGCACAAACCAAAGATCAAATCATCATGGGAATTGCCGATGAAAAGCTAAAAATTTTCGGCGTCCAATTTCATCCCGAATCAATCGCCTCAGAACACGGACATCAGATAATTAAGAATTTTTTGGATAGAATTTAATGGAGCTACAACATCTCGCGCCGCAAAATTTTGAGGAAATTTTTGATCAAATTGTTGATTTAAAAATTAGCGAAGAAGCAATTAAAAAATTCTTACTAGATTTAAATATCGCTGGACTTCCAACCAACGCCTTTACTGGCGCGGTTGCTTCTTTAAAAAAAAGAATGAAGCAAATTTCTGCACCCCAAAATGCCATCGATGTTTGTGGAACTGGTGGTGATAAATTAAATACACTTAATGTTTCCACCGCCGTTTGTTTTGTGGTTGCCGCCGCAGGAATTCCGGTCGCCAAACATGGCAATAAAGCGATTTCTTCAAATTCTGGTTCGGCAGATATTTTTTCTGAACTTGGAATTAAAATTTCTTCCGACATTGCCGAAATTGAACAGAATTTACGCGATAAAAAATTGTGCTTTTTATTCGCACCTTATTTTCACGAATCGCTGAAAAATGTAGCGCAAATCCGCAAATCTCTTGGAATTCCCACAATCTTTAATTTTCTTGGACCGCTTTTAAATCCAGCCAATACTCATGCGCAAATGATTGGTGTTTCGCGCCGTGACGTGATGAGAAAAATTGCAGCCGCGACTAATTCAGAAAAAACTTATATTGTTCACGGTTTTGATGGTATGGACGAAATTACACTCAGCGATGATTCTTATTTATTGCGCTGTGAGAATGGCAAAATTTTTGCCGAAGAAATTGTTGATCCAACTAAATTTGGCTTCGAAAAAGTTAAGCTTGAAACCTTGAAGGGAAAAGATCCGAAATATAATGCTAAAAAATTAATCGCACTTTTGGAAGGCGAAAAATCGGCTTACCGCGATATCGTGATTCTGAATTCAGCCTTCGCACTCAAGCTTGCCAAAGCTGTCGATAAAGTTGAAGATGGCGTGGAATTAGCGAAGTTTTTGATTGATAGCAGTAAAGCCAAAAAAACTTTGGAGCTTTGTATCAAAAGCTAATTCATGCCGGTGATCAAATGTCTGACGTCGTTAAATGTGGTAAAAATCATTAAGGTAATCACCAAAGAAAAACCGATTTGGAAGCCGATTTTTTGAATTTTTTGCGGCAAAGGTTTGCCGCGGATAATTTCGATAATGTAATAAAATAAATGTCCGCCATCAAGCACAGGAACTGGCAATAAATTCATCACACCAAGATTGACTGAAATCATTGCCACAAACCACATCACCACCAAAAATCCCATCTCCACGGTTTTGCCAGTATATTTGGCAATTTTAATTGGGCCGCCCAATTCCTCGACACTTCTTTTACCGGTAACTAATTCGCCGATCGCTTTGAAGATGGCGATTGAAATGTGGTAAGTTTCTTTATTGGCTTGAAAGAAACTTTGGCTCAGATTTAAAACTTTATGTTCACCTTCCGCACCCATCACGCCAATCATTCCTACCTTAACCTCTTCGCCAAAAATATCTTTATTAACGCGAGTTTTTGGCGTCACCGCAACCAAAATAATTTCGCCGTTGCGAGAAATTTTTAGGTTGAGAGTTTTGTCAGCACTACGCGCAATCACTTCGCGAATTTGATCGAAGCCGTCAATTTCTTGCGCATCAATTGCCAAAATTTTATCGCCAGTTTTCAATCCCGCTTCAAACGCAGCTCCGTCAAATACAACTTCACCAATAATTGCTGGCGCTGTGATTAAGCCATTTGTACGCAGCAAAAAAGTAAAGATTACAATCGCCAACAAGAAATTCGCCAAAGGTCCGGCACCAACAATTGCGATGCGTTGAAATACGTTTTTACCAATAAAAGAAATTTTCTTTTCCGCTTGCGACATCTTGACGACAGCTTCTTCATCAGGAATTGAAGCACCGTTTTTATCGCCAAACATTTTTACGTAGCCACCAAAAGGAATTGGACAAATTTTCCAACGCGTACCTTTTCTATCAGTAAATCCAAAAAGCTCTGGGCCAAAGCCAATTGCAAATTCTTCAATCTTTACACCACATAAGCGCGCCACATAAAAATGGCCGAATTCGTGAATAAAAACGATGAAGGAAATTAATAAAACGAAAGAAAAAAGATTTTGCAAAATGAGTTCCGCGAGTGCCATTTTAATCGTAATTGTTGAGGGAAGTTTTAGAGATTTATCTCGCCGTCATTGCAAGTGTAGCGCGGCAAAAAGGTAAATAGGTAATTTGAAAGATGTAGTTTCTGCAAAAAAAATGCAACGCTTCTTCCACAAACCAACAAAAGATCTTGAACAGGTTCTAAGCTTCAAAGAAATTTTTATAATGTTGCGGCCAAAATAATTGGTTCACAAAAACAAAATCAAAACGAATTTGATGATTTTGCAATTTGGAATTACGACTTAAAAAAAACTCCGCAGCTTTTCTGATTCTTTGCATTTGTCGCGGTCGCAAAACTGTTTCAAAATCGCTTTCAATCTTGCGCGCTTTAACTTCAACAATCGCAATTATTTTTCCTTTTTTTGCCACAATATCAATTTCACCAAAGTAGGTTTTATAACGCCAAGCCAATATTTGATAGCCTTTAAGGCGCAGAAAAATTATCGCAATTCTTTCGGCAAGAATGCCAAATTGGTAAGTTTTTTTCTTCATAATTTGTGGTGTTAGTTTTTTACTTCTTCGCCATTGCAAGCGCGATTTTATAAATATCTTTCTTATTCAAATCATAAATTTCTGCCAAATTTTGCGATAAATCTTTCACGCTAAATCCAGCTTTCAAAGCTTTTTTGATTTCGTCAGCCAACTCTTCGTCACTCAAACTTTTTTCATCGCGCGCAATTTTTTCTACGATCACCACAAACTCTCCGCGTAATTTATGCGGAGAGTTTGCAAAAAATTCCTGCACATTTTTTACTTCGTCGGAAATAATTTCTTCATGTAATTTTGTAAGTTCGCGAGCCAGCGCCACTCTTCGATTTCCAAGAGTTTCCGAAATCGCTTCCAAACTTGCTTCCACTCGATTTGCCGATTCAAAAAACACCGCAGTAAAATTTTTTGGCAGCGATTTTAGTAAGTTATTTCGCTGAATTTTTGTCGTTGGTAAAAATCCTAAAAATAAAAAATTATCACAAGCCAAGCCCGAAGCGCAAAGAGCTGAAGTGACCGAAGAAGCTCCCGGAAGTGGAATTATTTTGCGGCCATATTTGCGTAAATATTCGATCAATTTATGCCCCGGATCTGAAATCAAAGGCGTTCCCGCGTCGCTCACCAAAACGGCCGATGCGCCTTGAATCAAAAAATTCAGAATTTTTTCCCGCACTTCCAAGCCGCAATGATCGTTATAAACGATCATTTTTTTCTCGGTAATATTGTAGCAAGATAATAATTTTGCGGTGACGCGACTATCTTCACAAATTACATAATCAGCATCGCGCAAAATTTGCACCGCGCGAAAAGTGATATCGCTTAAATTACCGATCGGCGTTGCTGCAATGTAAAGTGCATTTTCTAATTTTTGCGGATTAAGTTTCTGGAAAAAATCTTGCAAATTCTTTGGTTTTTAAATTAGTTTAGGAACATCTCGTCTATCCGCACAAATCATTGATTCAAATCATGCAAAATCTATTTAAAAAATCAGCACTGTTTTTGGCATTCTTCATTTTTTCTTGCCAATTTCATGAACAAAAAATTGTTACCAAAAAACCAATTTCCGATCCATATTTGCAAGAACAAGAAGCTTTAGCCCCAAAAACTAATTACGATTTTTTGGAAACTCGCGATTTAGCAACCATCAAATCTCAAAAAGAAAAAATGAAAGTGGCTTTATTTCTGCCTTTTTCTGGCAAAAATAAAGAATTGGGTTGGCATTTATTTAACTCCGCAACTTTGTCACTTTTCGACAATGATTTAAATAATAATATCGAATTAGTTTTGATCGATAGCGGCGAAACTCCGCAAGAATCAGCCAAAGCTTTTAAAGAAGTTGTGAAGCAAGATATTAAAGTTGTAATCGGACCAGTTTTTAGCACTTCCGTAGAAGCAATTGAAGCAGACGTTAAAGCCAACAATATCGTGGCAATTTCACTTTCTAACAATCCGAAGTTGGTCGACAAAACCACCACCAAAGGCGGAATATTTTTAGGCGGAATTATGCCCGAAGCACAGATCGAAAAAATTGTCAGCTACGCCATCGACCAACAAAAATCAAGCTTCGCCGTCATTGCTCCCAATAATCAATATGGCTTAATTATGACCGATTTGATGAAAAAAACCGTCAAAAGAAAAGATGGAAATTTCATCACTTCTGAATTTTATGAAACCAATACCAAAGATTTCAAAGGTATTGCTGGACGGATTATCTCTTCATTTAAAGCACCTTCAAGCTTTGCCGAAGGTGGGAAAAATAAGCTAAAAAAAGATGCAGCCACCCTCAAAGATTCTGACCGTATTTATCCAAAAATTATTTTTATTCCTGAGTCAGGAAAAACTTTGTCAAAAATTGTCGAAGAAGTGAAAGCGCAAAATAAAGATGAAAGAGATTTTCAAATCGTTGGTTCCGCACAATGGGACGACATTTCCAGCCTTACCGATCCAAACTTAGTCGGCGCTTGGTTTTGCGCTCCTGAAAGCGAAAAATTCCATACTTTTGAGCAATCTTATTTCCAAACCTTCAACAAATTTCCACCAAGAATCACTTCGATTGTTTACGATTCTGTAGCGGTGATTTCTGATCTGGCTGAGAAAAAGAAAGATTTAAAAATTGAGATCGGAGATTTTACAGCCTACACCACTTGGCCCAAAAATGGCTTTCAGGGAATCGACGGTTTGTTTAGATTTTTGCCAAATGGCTTAGTACAAAGAAATTTAGCAATGTTGCAAATTAAGAGAGATCGCTTCGAGACAATCGATAAGCCAGTTGAGAAGTTTTTGAGATATTGAGAAAACGGCCTAAACGGCCCGTTTTCGGCCTGACACATTCTTGGCTGGATGGGTTTATGCCAAAGGCCAGCGCGCTTTCGGTTTAAAATTTAAATCATCTATCATCCCCAGCTTAAACCTTTCAACCCCAGCCCAAGCAATCATCACCGCATTATCGGTGCACAAATTTATCGGCGGCGTAATTAATTTTAAATCCCGCGGCGCAGCCCAATTTTCTAATTCATTAAAAATATAACGATTCGCCGCAACGCCGCCCGCAATAACCAAATCAGTCACCACAAATTTGGAATCGCGCAAAACATTTTCTAAACGATCCAAAATAATCTGACAAACCACGTGCTGAAAAGAAGCGCAAATATCGGCTTTGTCTTGAGCAAGAATTTTTTGCGACGTTGTGAAATGCGAAAAATCTTCTCCCGTTAATTTCTCAATCTCGCGGCGCACCGCAGTCTTCAAGCCCGAAAATGAAAAATCGCAAAGATGGTCTTTGTGTCCAATCAAAGGACGTGAAAATTTGAAACGATTTTTATTTCCCTCTTGCGCCAATTTTTCCACCGCCGGTCCGCCCGGATAAGGCAATCCCAACATCTGTGCAATTTTATCGAAAGCCTCACCAAGCGCATCGTCAATTGTTTCGCCAAGTTTTTCATAATCACCAATTCCTTTCGCCAACAGAATCTGACAATGTCCACCCGAAAGTAAAAGCAATAAATAAGGAAATTCTAAAGCAGAAGTCAGCCGCGCTGTCAAAGCGTGCCCCTCCAAATGATTCACTGCAATCAAAGGTTTTTTATAAACTGAAGCCAAGCTTTTTGCCGCCATCAATCCCACAATCACGCCGCCAATCAAGCCCGGTCCAGCAGTTGCTGCAAAAGCATCAATATCTTCAAACTGCAAATTAGCTTCATCCAAAGCCTGTAAAATCAACTTATCCAAAATCTCAACATGTCCACGCGCCGCCACTTCCGGCACCACGCCACCATATTTTTGATGTAGCTCAATCTGCGAATTCAAAACATGCGACCACACTTTTTTTCCATCATCCACAATCGCCACCGCCGTTTCATCGCAAGAAGTTTCAATTCCAAGAATTTTCATTTTATTTGTTAAGTAAATCTGAGTGAGATCCTGTCCGTTATAAGATCAGAAGATTTGAAGAGATTTTGTAAATCAATAACCAATCAGGTTCAACATGGCAATCTCTCCAACCTTTGTAAGCGCCAGATAATTTATGATCTCGATATTTCTGATCTAACTTTACGCCTTCCTTTAAATATCCGATAACTTTTTTGATCTTATCTAATTTTTTACCTTGCCTAACCATTCTGGCATAGTCTTTTTCAAAGGTTTTTGTGGTGATTATTTCGAGCATTTTAATTATTTTTTTTGCTATTTCATCCAATTTGGCAAATAATTCCTCTGAACTTTTATAAGAAGTGAATCTGCCTTGTTCGTAGTCTTTAAAGGCTTTAACCGTAGCTTTATTTGGAGTCTTTTTTTTGAATTTCCTGCAATTTTAGATTTTTTTTCAGCTTCATCTTTTTGATTTTTCATCGAATTCGAGATCGTCCCCACCACATAATCTTTAATCGTAGAGCCATTTACCGCCGATTGGACCTTGATCATTTTATACAGATCTTCCGGCACATTAATTGTCATTTTTACGTTTTTCATAGATCACTAAATTTTAGTAATGGTGATGAACTTCCAAATTGCTAAATCTGGTGAATTCAGAATCGAAATAAAGATGCACGTTTCCAACTGGGCCGTTACGCTGTTTAGCAATAATCACTTCGGAAACGTGGCGCAATTCGTTCATTTTTTGCGTCCATTGTTCAAATTTTTCTTGTTCATTTTCCGGCGGTTTTTTTCTTTCGTGGTAATAGCTTTCGCGATAGATGAAAGCTACAACGTCAGCATCTTGCTCGATTGAACCCGATTCACGAAGATCAGAAAGTTGCGGTCGTTTATCGTCACGACTTTCAACAGCACGCGACAGCTGCGACAGCGCGATTACGGGAATATTAAATTCCTTCGCAATTGCTTTTAAACCTTGCGTAATTTCTGAAACTTCCTGCACACGTCCATCTTGCGAACGCGTTGACGAGCCACGAATTAGCTGCAAATAATCGACCAATAAAAATGCTAAATTATGTTTGCGAACCATACGGCGCGTGCGCGTGCGAATTGCTGAAATTGAAAGCGCTGGCGTGTCGTCGATAAAAAATGGTAGCTTTGAAATCTCGGCCGAGCGCGTGGCGATTGCTTCCCACTCCATATCGTTTAATTGACCCGTTCTAAACTTTGTAGCGTTGATGCTGGACTCCATCGATAAAATACGAGCAGAAAGCTGATCAGAAGACATTTCCAGCGAGAAAAATCCCACTGCTTTTTTATCTTTAACATCTTCAACGTTCTGATTCAAAAACTTGCAGGCATTTACGGCTATATTGATTGCAAGAGCCGTTTTTCCCATTGATGGACGTCCCGCTAAAATAATTAAATCTGATTGCTGCATGCCCGATAAAATTTTATCAAGATCAGCAAGACCAGTCGAAACGCCGCTGATATGACTGTCGCGCTTTCTGGCGATTAAAGTTTTTTCTAAAGTATCTTTTAGCGAAGCAGAAATATTGCGAAAATCACTTTTGCCGTTTCCATGTTCTGAGAGTTTAAACAGCTCGCTTTCCGCCGCTTCAATTTGCTCAACCGCAGAAATTTTTGCGTCAGATTTATAAACATTGTTAACAATATCTTCGCCGACCATTGATAAAGAGCGCTTCAGCGCCAAATCGTGAATCAAACGACCATAATCTGCGATGTCGATAATCGCCGAGGCCGATCCCAAAAGATTGGAAAGATAAATCGCGCCGCCCATGGCTTTGATTGCTGGATCGGAATCAAAAAATTGTTTCAACGTAACTTGATTGGCGACGATATTGACCTTCTCAACATTGTGCAAAATCTGCGCGTAAATCTTGCCGTGCGCTGGCTCGTAAAAATGCTCTTCACGTAAAAATTCTGAAACACGATTTAAATATTCGTTATTCAAAATGATCGTGCCAAGAACGGCCTGTTCTGCTTCGAGATTATATAATTCTTTGCGAGTTTCTGCTTCTGTCATTTTTGAAATTATTTTTTTGGGGGGACAAAGAAAATATCCCGCACTTTGTTTGGCTGCAATTAAATTTTTTAACTCTGCACTCTTTTTTTCTCTAGTTTCCGCGCCAAAGTTCGACGATGCATTCCCAATAATCGCGCTGCTTCGGAAACATTAAAGTCAACTTCTACCAAGACTTGGTGAATATATTCCCATTCGATATTTTTAATTGAAGTTTTTTTGGCGGAAGTTTTGTCGGTTAACGATTCACCATTAAAAGCTGCAATTATTGCGTCAACATTTGCTGGTTTGGCCAAGTAGTAACAGGCTCCCAGCTTAATCGCCTCAATTGTTGTTGTGATGCTGGCGTAACCCGTGAGCATGACAATTTTTATCGCCGCGTCAAATTGGTGTAAGGCTTTGATGCAATGCAAACCTGATTCGCTGTTTAATTTTAAGTCGATCACGGCGCAACTTGGGTGAAATTTTTTTAAGATTTCGGTCATTTCTTTGCAGCTGCGCGCCACTTCAACTCTAAAATCACGACGCGCAAAAGACCGTGCCAAACTTGTCGCCAAATCTTCGTCATCTTCAACAATCAAAACTGATTTGTGGTTTTTCATTTTTGCTTTTTCGCCTCTTCAAGCCTTTCGCTTCCTGACGCCAAAAGAATATTTGAAACCGCTTTTTTGCAGCGCTCAACTTGCGATTCCATTAATAAAATATCTTGGCGCAGATGAATTTCAGAATTTTTTAAATCATTAAGAACTACAGAAATTGTATTTAATGGCGTTCCCAAATCATGCGCCGCAGCAGTTGCAAGCATCGCACTTCTTAAAAACTCTTGCTGTTCGCGTAAATTTTTTGACATTTGAGTAATAAAAATCAGCAGCAAAAACGCCGCAATAACATAGCTGAGCAGCATTCCGTGCAGATGCAAATTAAAGAAATTTTCGTCACCCAAATCTAATTCAATAAAATTGAAACTAAGCCAAACGTAACAAGCGACAGTGATTGCAGCGATAATCCAAGCATAACTCGCGCGAAGTAAAATCGCGGCGATAATCACTTGCAGCAAAAATAGCGAGATAAAAGGATTAGAAATTCCACCACTGAAATAAAGCTGAGCCGTAAGCGCGGCGACATCAAAAACCAGTTCGAAAAATAGCGAACGATTGGTAATAATTTTTTGATATTGATAACGATAAAAACTAATCAGATTCAAAATCAGCAAAGCAGAAATCACCAAATACATTTGCTGCGGCAGCTCGATTTCCAAAAAATTTTCAGCAAAAAAAATCGCGATCATTTGTCCTGATATTGCGAGAACTCGCAACAATACCAGCTGCAGCAGATTTTTTTTATTAGCGTCGTAAAAATTATGATTAGTCATTTTTTGATTTTAGAAAAATGGAAATAAAAAACGCGCTTGGACAAATTGTCTCAGTTGGAAAAATTATTTTGTGATTAGGCAGCGCGATTTTTAGAAATTCGTCGCAACTTTATAAACAATAATTTTTTCCATGAAAAATTCTTACAAAAAATTTCTCGCGACAGTTTTTCTTGTCTCAATAATTTCCAACGAAGCCCTTGCCTGCGCTTGCGGTTGTGGTGTTTTTAATATTGGAACCAGCACTTTAATTCCAAATGAACAAGGTGGTACGGCTTTTTTGCAATATGATTATATGAATCAGGCGCAGAATTGGCATAAAACTAAAGATTCCAACGAACATAATCACGATAAGCGCATTAATACCCAAACTGTAACCGCGGGAATGCAATATATGTTTAATCGCGACTGGGGCGCTGCAATTCGTGTGCCTTACATGACACGTGAACTAAAAACCAAACCGCATAAAAGCAGCCTGCAAGATGCCAGAAACAGCGATCTGGGCGATATTCGCCTCAACGGAATTTATTCAGGATTTTCTGCCGATATGTCGACAGGCTTGATTTTTGGATTAAAACTTCCAACTGGCAGCACCAAAATGTACGGCTTCAGTCGCAATACTCAAATTGGCACAGGCAGCACTGATTCAATTCTTGGCGCTTATCATGTTGGACGTATTGATAATGCGGGAAAATTTAATTATTTTGCGCAAGCTTCGTGGGATCATCCGCTTATGATTCATCAAGGATATCATCCGGGGGATGAAGTTTCGGGAGCAACTGGCGTCTCTTACAATGCGGGACAGTTTTTGGGATTCAAAAAAATTACGCCAATTTTACAATTTACCGGCTCAAGAAAAACTCAAGATTCTGGCTGGGCAACCGCAGATCATAATAAAGACACAGGATATACGATGGTGTTTTTTGCGCCAGCAATTGAGTTTAGTTTTAGTGATTTCAAGATTTACGCCGATATTGAATTTCCAGCTTATCGCAGCGTGAATGGCAATCAATTGGTAGCGCAGAATTTGTATAAAGTGATTTTGGGATATAATTTTTAAAACTTAAAAACCGCTGGTTGAGAAAAATCATAACCAGCGGTTTTTTTATTTTACTTAAAACTCTTCTTAATCTTCTCCAAATCCATCACCTTCGCAACTTTACCAACAGCTGCAAAAGTTGGCTTCGAGCCAGTGAATATTTTTTCTGCCACTTTTGTTAAATCGGACTTTTTCACCGCCAAAACTTTTTTCAAAACTTCTTCGTCAGAAATTAGGCGGTCATGCGACAAAATTTCGCCGCCGAGTTTTTGCATTCTTGTGCTTGTACTTTCTTTCGCCATTAAAAGCCCAGCTTCGAACTGATTGCGCACTCTTTGCAATTCTGCGTCCGAAACTTTTTCGCAGATTTTTTTAACCTGTTCGCAAGTTGCAGAAATCAACTCGTTAGTTTTTTCTGGCGTGGTTCCGGCATAAACGCCAAAAATTCCCGAATCGTTGTGAGCATAATTGAAAGCGTAAATTGAATAAGCCAATCCGCGCTGTTCGCGCACTTCTTGAAATAAGCGCGACGACATACCGCCACCCAAAACCATCGCCAAAATTTGCGACGTGTAATAGTCTTTATCCAAATAAGACAAGCCTTTGAAGCCTATTACCAAATTAATCTGCTCAAGTTTTTTCTCTTTTCTGAAATCGCCACCAACATATTTTGCAGCTTCAACAGCTTTGATTTTATTGCTTCCAAGTTGGTTAAAATATTTTTTCGACCATTTCACCAAATCGCTTTCTTTAATATTTCCCGCCGCAACCACGCACATATTTTGGTAATTATATTGTTTGCCGATGTAATCGACGAAGTGATCGCGTCCAAATTTTTTGATATTTTTTACCGGCCCCAAAATTGAACGCCCAAGCGCTTGTTTGGGATATGCCGCTTCTTGAAAATAATCAAAAACGATGTCGTCAGGTGTGTCGTTTGTCATGGCAATTTCTTGCAAAATTACGCCGCGTTCTTTCTCTAGCTCAACTTTGTCGAACGTAGAATTTTGCAAAATATCAGCCAAAAATTCGACGGCAAATTCTGCGTGTTTCTTCAACACTTTTGCGTAATAAACGGTTTTTTCTTTGGAAGTGTAAGCGTTAATTCTGCCGCCAATTCCTTCAAATTCTTCAGCAATTTGACGCGCCGATCTTTTGGCCGTTCCTTTAAAAGCCATATGCTCAAGAAAGTGAGAAATGCCGTTGATTTCAGGGGTTTCGTGACGACTTCCAGTATTTACAAAAACACCAACTGAAACCGTTTCAACATCTTTCATTTCGTCAACCGCAACACGCAAGCCGTTTGGCAAGGTAATAATTTCTTTTTTAGACATATTTGGAGATTTTTTTTAAGGAATTATAAAAAAATAATTTCGACTTTTTAAAACTTAAAACCTCAAGCGCAAACCAATTGAAGCAATAAAATTACTATTTCTTAATTTCTAAATCATAAGTTTTTGTCAGAGCTGGCACGGCTTGGTAGAATATTAATAAAATGAAGAGAAAAAATAATTTCATGGTTTAGAATGTTTCTTAAAGATGCGCTCAACTTAAATTTCTCCAAACACAAAATAAATGAAATCTTCTCCAATCCTTTCAATTCGTGAAGCGACGATTTCTTTCGCCAAAAAAATTCTCTTCGAAAATTTACACTTAAATCTTTTTCCTCGCGATCGCATTTGTTTAATCGGAAAAAATGGCGTGGGAAAAACAACATTGATGAACGCCATTGTCGGACAATTCGATCTTGATTGCGGCGAACGTTGGGTGATGCCTGGATCGGTTGTTGGCTATCTTTCGCAAAGTGAACATTTACCGCCAAATCGCACGATCTTTGACTTCATCATGGAAGGTTTAAAAATTGACGAACATAAATCTTACGTCGTCGACATCGTTTGCGAACATTTACAGCTCGAAAAGGAAGCTCTGACTCACACGCTTTCTGGCGGCCAAAAACGCCGAGTTAATCTGGCGCGCGCTCTGGTTTTAGAACCAGATATTTTGTTGCTTGATGAGCCGACAAACCATTTAGATTTGCATATTATCGAATGGCTTGAAGGTTATTTACAAAGCTTTCAAGGCGCGTTAATCGTGATTTCGCACGACCGAAAATTTTTAGAAAAAGTTTCCAATAAAGTTTTTTGGCTGCGTGCCAACAAGCTGCAAGTCAATTCTCAAGGCTATCGCGACTTCGATGAGTGGTCGCAAAAAATTATCGAACATGAACAGCGCGAACTCGATAACTTGCAAAAAAAAGTAAATTTAGAAAGCGGTTGGTTGCAGACGGGAGTAACCGGCAGAAGAAAAAGAAATATTGGACGTTTGCATTATTTGCTCGATCTGCGCAGCAAATTAGAAGCGCAAAAAAAACTGGTTCGTGCCAATCAAAGTTACATTAAAATCGATTCACCAAAAGCTGAAGAAGACGCGCCACAAGTGATTTTGTCGTTTACCAATGCGACGAAAAAATTTGGTGAAAAAAACATCATTGATCGCTTCACATTAAAAATTTTACGCGGCGAAAAAATCGGAATTATCGGCAAAAATGGTTCGGGAAAATCAACGATGTTAAAAATGATGATCGGCGAATTGGAACCTGATTCTGGAAAAGTTAAACCAGCTCGCGATATTGTGGTTTCATACTTCGATCAAGGTCGAACCAAAATTAAACCCGACTCAACAATTCAAGAAATTCTCTGCGATTCTGGCGGCGAATATGTCCATTTAGGAAATGGCAAAACTCGTCACATTTGTGGTTATATGAAGGATTTTTTATTCGATCCAAAAGATGTTATCACAATGGCCGGAACCTTGTCGGGCGGACAACAAAACCGCTTGCTTTTGGCAAAAACTTTGGCCAATCCTGGAAATTTTATGATTCTGGACGAACCGACAAACGACCTCGATATGGATTCTCTCGACATGTTGCAAGATTATTTAATCAAGTATGAAGGCACGCTAATCGTGGTTTCGCACGATCGCGATTTTTTAGATAATATCGCAACCAGCATTTTAGCTTTTGAAGGTGACGGCGTAATTGCCAATCACGTTGGCGGTTATTCCGATTATTTGGAATATAAAGAACGATACCAAAAACAGGAAATTATTCAAAAAGAAAATCAAGCGCGCGAAGCCAGAGCAAAGCTGGAACCGTCTGAAAAAAAATCAGAACCGCAAAAAAAAGTTTCGTATAAATTAAAATTTGAACTGGAAAAACTGCCGGCAAAAATTGAAAAACTGGAAGCAAAAATAAAAGAATTGAGCGAAGAATTGAGCGAAACCGATGATCGCTCTTCAGCTAATTTAGCACATATCGCAATGGAAATTGCCAAATATCAAAAAGATCTCGACGAAGCAGAGGAGCGCTGGCTTGAACTCGCTGCATAAAATACTTTTTTAATAAGGATTTATTTCACACCGTCATTGCGAGCGCACCGCTGCGCAAGGTAAATAAGGCTGCAACATCATAAAATCATTGGGCTTAAAGGGGAAAAGTTCGTCATCTTTATCGCTCTTTTTGCAAGTTCCTTCCGCTGCAAATAGCTTCGATCCTTTTTCAAAAAAGAAACATTCTTGATCATCTAGCAAACGTTGCGCTTCTTTAAAATTTTTGCCAAAAATATAAGCCTGCTCTTCGGCAAATTTTGCTTTCGACAAGCAACCAATCGCACCATTTTTGGCAGTGATATAAAAAACTATTTCTTTCTTATCTTCCTTGTCTTTCAATCCAAATAACATTCCAAACCCTTTAGCAACAAGCATTGAGAGCAGCATCATTATTATAATTCGAATCAACATTTAAGAAATTTGTTGGCTTTGTTGCACATCAGTAGCTGATAATTTTTTTACATTTTTTTCTGTCGGAGAATTTGGAATTATTGAAGCTGAAGGCGAACTAGCAATTTTTTTTGCAATAACTTCACGAATTGCCGCAGTCATTTTTTCTTTATCTTCTGGCCCACCACATTTCTTCATAATTTTCACCGCACTATCACCATTATTGCCTTCCATCGTATAGCTAACACCTTTTTTGATGAGCTCTACCGCTGAATCATAATCACCTTTGCGACAAACAGCTCGCAAAATTGCAGCATCCATTTTTTTTACATCTTCTGGACCACCCCATTCCCTCATAATTGTCTCAGGACTTTTGTGCGCTGCATTATTTTCTGCATACTCCGCGCCTGAGTCAATGAGCAGTGCCGCTAAATTAGAATCGCCTGCACGACAAGAAAGATGCAACGCGTTAACTTCGCAAGAAAAGTGAAATTCGTTAATTTCGGATGAACCCGCTTTCTTGTTTAAAAAATCAACATCAACTTGTTCGATAATTCTTGAAGCAACTTCAAAACTTTTACTACATTTGTTGGCAGCACAATAATGTAGCGCAGTCCATCCATCTCTTGCCTCAGCTCTAAAATCAACTCTTGGATCATCAAGCAAAATATTGGCTGCAACAAAATTACCAAAGCGACAAGCTGTTATCAAAGGGGTTTCGGCAGCTTTATTCGTTAAATTCAACTTAGGGTTAAATTCTTCCCCATCAATTATACCTTTAAATATTTCCGCGGTTTTCAACTGAATTTCAGATCTTTTGGCAATGTGATGTAAAAGCGTGTTCCCAAGTTTATCATGAGCATTCACGCTGATTTCTTTTTTAATTTTATCAAAAATATTTACTCCACCTTGCAATATTGCAGCAAATTCTTGAATAATTTTTTCCTTACTAACTTTAATCAATTGACGATCAACTCGCTCCTCTCTTTCTTTTTCGTCTTTTTCAAATTCAGCTTGCCCAGCTTCAAATTCGGCTTTTTTTTTGGCAAATTCAGCCTTTTCTACTTCAAGTATTTTACGCTCTTGTAGTAGTTTTTCCATCTCGCTTTCGGTAATTCTTTTTCGAATTCGCGGATCAGTTAATGGCTCTAAAATTCTTATCAGATCAGCGTTAGAATTTTCGTAAGCAATTTCTAAGGCAGTTTTTCCTACAATTTCCTTTATCCTTCCGTCATCAAGTTGAAACCAACTGCTAGCACTGGTTAGGTTTACATTAACATCGCGGCTAATCAAAAATTTTGCCATTTCTACTTTGTTATGAATACAGGCCACATTTAGTGGCGGATTACCTTGGAGGTCCGCATAAATTGAGTCATCGCCTCTTAAAAGAATTGTTGCCATCTCTATGTCATCAGTTTTGCAAACCTTCAAAATTGGTGTTTCTCCTGTTTCAGGATCAATATCGGTACGCAAATTTGGAAAATCCCACAAAATTGTCTGAACAGCATCAAGATCACTAGCGGCAAGCGCGGTATAAAATCGGACACGATCATTAGATGTATAATTATTTCTCATTTTTAAAATTCTAAGTCGATTGCAAAACTTTTGGAACTAGAGTCTGCAGAAAAAAGAAGGAAGTGGGATGAATTTTAGTTCGAAAATTTTCGACTAAAACGACCATTTTTTCTTAAGCGAAGAGATATTCTCATTGGTTGCATCGCCTTCAATACGCTGCATTATTTTACCATTTTTCGCCACCACCAAAAGA
>JACCDM010997423.1_pt1 | contig 21603 bp, 19 predicted proteins | sample 7445851 | NCBI WGS metagenome assembly JACCDM01 (sample SAMN15323438, study PRJNA562643) | freshwater metagenome | isolation source: river surface water | place: USA:Blue River Watershed | collected 2017-08-16
ATCTGAAGGATTGCCGTTCATAGGCTGGCTAAATTAGCACTTATGGAATGACGGCATCGGATAGCAACGCCAGGCAAGCCTGAAGGTCATCTGGATATGGAGCCTTGAACTCCATCTGCTCTTCCGTAATGGGATGGGTAAAACGTAGCTCTTTAGCGTGCAGCCAAGGTCGTGTCATCTGTAGCGATTTGGCTAGAACGGGATCTGCCCCGTAGGTAGTGTCACCGACAAGTGGGTGGTTGAGTGCACTGAAGTGGACACGAATTTGATGTGTGCGTCCGGTTTCGAGTTCTACCTTGACCAAACTCACAGCCCTGTAATACTCGATGAGTTCGTAGTGAGTGATGCTCTCTTTACCGTCTGCCACAACAGCGAATCGATGATCAACCTTTGGGTGGCGATCAATTGGTGCATCAATTGTTCCCGTTGGTGGATCAATGTGTCCTTGAATGAGTGCGTGATAAGTCTTATCTACGCTGCGCGTACGAAATGCTTCCTTCAGTACTGTAAATGCACGATCGGTCTTTGCAACAACCATCAAACCACTTGTACCAACATCGAGACGATGAACAATTCCAGTGCGCTCGGCTGCGCCTGATGTTGAAATGGTGTAACCAGCGGCAGCAAGTGCTCCCACCACGGTAGGTCCATGCCATCCTGGACTTGGATGAGCAGCACAGCCCACAGGTTTATTGATCACAAGAATATGGTCATCGTTATAGACCACATCGAGTCCTTCTAATGGTGTGAGTGGAATTGGATCACGCTCGATAGTTTCGGGGAGAAGTACATCTATCACTTGTGAAGCGGTGACACGATCTGATTTTCCTAGCGCTTTGCCTTCACAGGTGATGTCGCCATCTTCAATAAGTCGCACAATAGCTGAACGAGACAATCCGAGCACGCGCACGAGTGCGCTATCGATGCGCTCTCCAGCAACACCTTCAGGAACGCTGAGTGTTCGTAATTCTCTAGCCACGGTTCTCCTCGATTACTTCTGCGCGCCTGGTGGGGCAAAAGGAGGAATCTCCTTAGCGATTAAGAATACTGATAGTAATGCTGCACAGACTATTGCCATATCCGCAACGTTAAATACCGGAAAGTTCGGAAGCTCAATCCAGTCGATGACGTGGCCATTAAAGAAGGATGGTTCTCTGAAAATTCGATCTGTGAGGTTGCCGAGTACACCGCCCAGCGCAAGACCCAAAACGGCAGCCCACCTGCGATCGGTGATCTTGATTGCGTAGTAAGCAATAACAGCAACGGCAAGGATTGCAAGAATTGTGAAGATGAAGGTAAAGCTTGTGCCAAAGCTGAATGCGGCGCCCGGATTGAATACTAAGCGAAGTTGAAGGATTGATCCGATGATCTTTATTGGCTTTACTTCGCTGACATTACTCAGAGCCCAGACCTTCGTTGAGTAATCAATTAACCAGATGAAAGCTGCAAGAAAGTAGAGGCGCTGCCAGTGATGAGTAAGTCTTGCCAGCGGCACCTTTAGCGTCGCTCTTCTTTCTGCTTACAGATCATGCAGAGCGTTGCGCGAGGAAACACCTGTAGCCGCTCTTTACCGATTGGGTTTGCGCAATCTTCGCAATTTCCATAGGTCTTGCGATCAATGCGATCGAGAGCGCGCTCTGTCTGCAAAACCATGTCACGCGCATTAATCACAAGAGACATCTCATGCTCACGTTCGAAGGTCTTTGTGCCAGAGTCAGCTTGATCATCGCCAGCACCTTCACCAGAATCTGCAATCAACTCTTCCATCTCAGTTTCAATCAATTCAAGTTCGTGCTTGAGACGTAGCAATTCTTTTGATAGTTCAACACGAATCGCCTTGAGCTCTGCCGCACTCCAAGGGGTCTCCCCTGCTGCCGCCGTTACAGGTGTTGGTGCAGATTTAATTGGCTTAAGGGGCGCAACCTTCTTTCCACTCTTTACTGGACGTGGTGGAGGCGGCATTACAAGTCGACGCTCTTCGACTACAGGCGCTGCAACTGGTGCGACTACCGTTGCAACTGAAACTGTCTGTGACTTCTCATCAACTGTAAGAGTTGGTTTTCCCGACTTTGATGGGAATGGTCGCCCTGGTGCGCTCTTCTTTGCTGGAGATTTTGCAGGGGCTTTCTTCGCCGCAACTTTCTTAGCGGGAGCCTTCTTTGCAATTTTCTTTGCCGGTGCTTTCTTAGCTACCTTTTTTACTGGTTTGGCTGCAGCTTTCTTGGCAGGGGCTTTTTTAGCAGGAGCTTTCTTCGCTGCCTTCGCAGGCTTCGCCGCCTTCTTGACTACCTTTTTTGCTGACACGCCGCGCACCTTATGCGCTTTTTCGACTTCTACCAAATATGCCACTCGTTGTAGAGGCTGGAATCTTGTGCTGCTTAATGTGCAGGCGCCGATTACGGCAGGTGAAGTGCCCTGCATTAGACTCGGCACCCTCATGAGCTCACAATTTCGCCCACTCGCAGCCCAGATTGACCTGCCTGCGATGGAACACTCAATCCTCGCAATGTGGGCTGAGCAATCAATTTTCGAGCGATCACTGAGAGCGCGTGAAGGCCAAGCCCCGTGGACCTTCTACGAAGGACCACCAACTGCCAATGGAATGCCAGGAACGCACCACATTGAAGCCCGTGTATTTAAAGATGTCTTTCCGCGATTTCACACAATGAAGGGCAAGTTCGTTACCCGTAAAGCTGGGTGGGATTGCCACGGCCTTCCTGTTGAAATTGCAGTAGAGAAAGAGTTGGGATTTTCAGGTAAGGGCGATATCGAGAAGTTTGGAATCGCTCCCTTCAATGACAAGTGTCGAGAGTCTGTGACACGACATGTAGATGCCTTCACAACGATGACAGAACGCATGGGTTTCTGGGTTGATTTTGATCAGGCCTATTGGACGATGTCACCAGAATATGTTGAGAGCGTCTGGTGGTCGCTGAAAGAGATCTGGAAAAAAGGTCTTCTTGTTCAAGATCATCGAGTCGCACCTTACTGTCCGCGATGCGGAACTGGACTCTCCGACCACGAGTTAGCGCAAGGCTATGAAACAGTTACAGATCCCTCTGTCTTTATTCGTTTTCCAATTACCTCTGGCGACTTAGTCGATCTCAAAGCTTCACTTCTTGTATGGACCACAACTCCCTGGACGTTAGTTTCAAATACTGCGATCGCTGTTCACCCAGATGTTGATTACGTTGCAGCGCGAGTGACCCATGAAGATGCCAGTGAAGTTCTTGTCGTCGCAGAAGCTCTCGTAAGTAGCTTGACCGGCGAAGTTGAGATTCTCAAGACATTCAAAGGATCAACTCTTGAGCGAGTGTCATATTCACGACCGCTGGACTTTATTGATATCCCTGATTCGCACTTTGTTGTTTTAGCGACCTATGTCACCACCGAAGATGGAACTGGTCTTGTGCATCAAGCACCCGCCTTTGGAGCAGATGACTTACAGGTGTGTCGCAGCTATGGATTGCCTGTTGTTAATCCAATCGCTCCCAACGGAACATTCCTGCCAGAGGTTCCACTTGTGGGCGGCCTCTTCTTTAAAGATGCTGATAAACCGCTAGTAAAGGAGCTCAAATCTCGCGGCGTGCTTTACAAACATCTTCAGTACGAGCACCCATATCCACATTGCTGGCGCTGTCACACAGCGTTGATTTATTACGCACAACCATCGTGGTACATCCGTACAACTTCCATCAAGGATGCTCTCATCCGCGAAAACGAGAAGACCAACTGGCATCCAGAGACCATTAAGACGGGCCGTTATGGAGATTGGCTCAATAACAATATTGATTGGGCGCTTTCACGGAATAGATTCTGGGGAACTCCCCTACCGATCTGGCGTTGTGAGAATAAGCATGAAGTCTGCGTGGACTCACTTAAGGAACTTGGTCAGTTAGCGGGGGCAGATTTACTCGAGTTAGATCCGCACCGCCCCTACGTCGATGACATCACCTTTGCATGTAACGAGTGCGCGAGCACGATGGTTCGTGTTCCAGAAGTAATTGACTGTTGGTTTGACTCAGGAGCAATGCCGTTTGCTCAATGGGGATACCCGCACAAGGAGGGCTCGAAAGAGAAGTTTGAGGCCGCATATCCTGCCGACTTTATCTGTGAGGCGATCGATCAAACGCGTGGTTGGTTCTACACGCTGATGACTATTGGAACCTTGGTCTTTGATGAATCTTCATATAAGAACGTGCTCTGCCTAGGCCACATTCTTGATAAAGATGGTCGCAAGATGAGTAAGCATCTTGGAAATGTGCTGGAGCCAATCGCGCTGATGGATCAACACGGTGCTGATGCGGTTCGTTGGTACATGCTCGCTGCCGGATCTCCATGGTCTGCTCGTCGCGTTGGCCATGATGCAATCAGTGATGTTGTAAGAAAAACACTCCTGACGTACTGGAACACGATTTCCTTCCACTCGCTCTACGCCCATGCATCAAATTTTGATCTAGCGCAGTCGCCGGCAGTTAAAGATCGCTCATTGATGGATCACTGGATTTTATCTGAGCTCAATATATTGATCGAAGAAGTCGATAAGGCTTACACCGAATTTGATTCACAACAAGCTGGTCGCGTTCTAGCAGCCTTCATTGACGATCTCTCCAACTGGTATGTCCGTCGCTCTCGTCGACGTTTCTGGGATGGAGACAGTGCAGCTCTTGCAACACTTCACGAATGTTTACAGACACTTACTCAGCTGCTTGCCCCGATGGTTCCATTCATTTCAGAACATGCGTGGCAAGAATTGATCCGCCCAGCAGATGCGCAAGCCGCCGCTTCCGTACACCTCACTGATTTTCCTGTCGCTAATGCAGAGCTAATCAATCGCACTCTAAGCACACAGGTTGCAATGACTCGTCGAGTTGTTGAACAAGGTCGTGCCGCTCGCGCAGAGTCTGGAATCAAGATTCGTCAGCCTCTCGGGCGCGCTCTTATCTCAGCTCCTGGTTGGGACAAACTTCCTGTTGAAATGAAAGATCAGATCGCGGATGAGCTCAATGTTTTAAGTCTTGCTGACATCGCCGATGCCGATGGCGATCTCGTCGACATCTCAATTAAGGCAAACTTTAAATCTCTCGGTGCAAAATATGGCGCAGACGTTCAGGCGGTCGCCAAACTCATCGCTGCAGCTGATGCAACCCATCTTGTTAAGACTCTACGTAGTCAGCAGAGTGCGACGCTCGGTACCTTTGAGATTGATCTCAGCGACCTCGTCGTCACCGAAGTACCAAAGAGCGGTTGGATGGTGGCAAGCCATGATGGTGAGTCTGTTGCCCTTGATTTAACGCTTACTCCAGAGCTCATTGAATCTGGCGTAGTCCGTGAAGTGATCCGCTTTATTCAAGAACGTCGCAAGAGCGATGGGCTGGATATCTCTGATCGCATCACGATTACATTTAATGCCGAGCCACAAACTCTTGCTGCAATCGCTGCTCAGAATTCTCATATTTGCGGTGAAGTTCTGGCTACTTCACTCACATATGATGACTCAATTGCGATGGGTGAGAACGAACTTGGACTAGCCCTAAACCTAAAGAAGGCTTAGAGAACTACTCGAACGATAGTTGATGCAAAATTGAGTGCTAGTAAAAGCACGATGAATGAAAGATCGAGCGATACCCCACCAATTCTTAGCGGCGGAACAAAGCGTCCAACGAATTTCATTGGTGGATCAGTAATCGCGTAAATAACTTCGAAGAGAGCAATTAATCCACTCTTGGGACGCCAGTTACGTGCAAACATTCTTGCATAATCAATAATTAGGCGAGCGAAGAGAACCCACTTAAAGAAGGTAAGTGCAGTCAGAATCAGATCTTTAAACATCGAAGTTAAGTATTTTTACTTAGCTCTGATTAAAAAAGCTTGCTTGTGCATATGCGGCTTTATCTTCAGTGCGAACGCTCACATTTGCAGGAGAGATGAGAAAAACACGGCTTGCGATTCTTTCAATGCCACCCTGTAATCCGAATGCCAATCCACTTGCAAAATCAACAAGGCGCTTGCGTTCTGACTCATCCATATCATCAAGATTGATGATGACAGGGTTTCCTTGACGGTAATGCTCAGCCATCTGACGAGCCTCTGAATATGAACGTGGGTGCAATGTGACTATGTTGTAGGAAGGCTCAAGATCTCCGACTGGGTCAATCTCAATAGCGGTGCGACCACCAAGAACCGTGACGCCAGTGTTTGCAGTATTTGTTGCAACAGAGTTGACAGGAGCAACCCGAACCTCGCGACGAGTAGGCGTTGGCTTTGCTTCTTGGGTAGAACCTTCTGGGCCATCTACGAGGCCGAGGTACTCCATTACTTTATTGAGTGCAGACATGTCGGTAATTTTACGCTTGAGTAGCGCGGGTACCGAGTATTTGGCTACCGACCCGAATGTGTGTCGCACCATGAGCAATTGCAATCTCATAGTCACCGCTCATTCCAGCCGATAATGATTGCGCCATAGGAAATTCCTGACGGAAGCGCGAAGCGATTTCAGCCACCTCAGCAAATGCCTTTGCCGGTTCGGCCTGTACGGGTGGAACAACCATCAATCCAACGAGATCTAGATGCTGTGAGGCGACCACGGCATGCGCTAGAGCAAGCAATTCCTCTCCGTTGACTCCAGCTCTGCTCGTATCTCCGTCGAGAGATACCTGAATAAAGATATTGAGGCGCTTTCCAGAAATTTCTCCTACGGCTCGATCAAACTTTGCGACGTGCGAGAGGTCATCCAAAGAGTGGACTGTCTGCGCCCAGGAAGAGATAGCTGCGATCTTATTGCTCTGAATCTGACCCTGGAAGTGCCAATGCGCCTTAACCAGTGCTGACTTTTCTACCCCTTCAGCGCTTCTGTTCTCGCCGAAATTACTCACTCCCAAGCGGTGCAAGATCTCAACATCGCTGACTGGATATGTCTTTGTAACGGCAATGAGTGTGACTTCCTCCGCATTACGCGAAGCCTTCCGTGTGGCTTCACTGATGCGTGAATTCACATCGGCTAGCGAAAGCGAAAGTTGCGCCGTTCGATCAAGATCACTCATAGCCAGATAACTCCCACCTGACGTCCAGTTACGCCATCTCGGCGATACGAATAAAGATTCTTATCTTCAACAGTACATCTACCTTCATCTAGAACTTGAACGCCCGTTTCTAGTAATTGCTCAATGAGGGCTCGCGAAAGGTCAAGCGCGAAACCACCTTCACGAGTCCGAGAAGCCGCAAGAGGGAACTTTGCTGATACTTCATCAAAGACATCTTGGGAAACTTCGTAACATTCACCGCAGATTGATGGACCCACGATGGCTGTTATCTCAGAGGAATCAATCACCCGCATCTCTCGGATTGCAGCCATAGCTATTTCATTCATCAGACCTTTGCGACCTACGTGAACAGCAGCAACACTCTTAGAATTTGAAAGCAGAAGAGGAATGCAATCTGCCACCATAACCGCTAGGCCAATACCTTTTTCTTGAGTGAGAAGGGCATCAGCTGATGGAGCGGGAACAACTTCACTTCCAACGTGCACCACAACATCCCCATGAACTTGATCCATAAACTGAATCGGCAAGCCTAGATCACGCTCAAGGTGCGCTCGATTTGCAACTGCGGTGGCGTGATCATCACCGACATGCGTTGCCAGATTGTTAGAAAGAAAAGCACCGGTGGAATTACCACCGGTGCGATCCGTAAAACTGTAATTCACTATTACTTCATAAAGTCTGGCACATCGATCTCGTCTTCAGCAACGAGTTCTTCAAATGTGACGCGCTTTGTTGGCTTGTTATCGTCAAGATCCATAGCTACTACAAGAGGATCATTGCCAGGAAGCGGATTAGCCACCCCTCCAAGGGTTGCTGCATCAATGACAGGAACAGCCACCTTCTTAGGCTCTCCCCCATCAAATCCTGCTGCAATCACAGTGATGCGAACTTCATCACCGAGGGCGTCATCAATAGTTGTTCCAAAGATGATGCGCGCATCTGGATGGGCAGCAGCCTGAACAAGTTCACATGCTTCATTGATCTCAAAGAGACCGAGATCTGAACCGCCAGCAACTGAGAGAAGAACGCCCATTGCACCATCAATTGATGCCTCAAGAAGTGGACTTGAGATCGCGAGTTCAGCCGCTCTGATTGCACGATTTTCTCCGCGCGCTGAACCAGCATCTGTCATGACTGTCTTTACATCTGCAAAGTCAAGGTTGATTAATCCTGGTTGAGTAATGATTTCGGTAATTCCTTGAACACCACTGAGTAGAACTTGATCTGCACTTCTGAATGCATCGACCGCTGTGATATTGCGATCTGAAATTGCAAGGAGGCGATCATTTGGAATAACAATCAGCGTGTCAACTTCGCTGCGAAGAAGTTCAATACCTTCTTCAGCTTGACGCATTCGAATTTTTCCTTCGAATGAGAATGGACGAGTGACGACACCAATGGTGAGTGCGCCAAGATCGCGTGCAATCTTTGCAACGATCGGTGCGCCGCCAGTTCCGGTGCCTCCGCCTTCACCTGCAGTTACAAACACCATGTCTGCGCCACGAAGAATTTCTTCAATCTCTTCAGTGTGATCAATTGCAGCTTGACGTCCCTTTTCAGGAGCGGCACCTGCGCCTAAACCTTTTGTGGATGCGCGACCAATATCTAACTTCACATCAGCATCACTCATGAGTAGATGTTGTGCATCGGTATTAATCGCAATGAACTCAACGCCCTTAAGGCCGACATCGATCATGCGATTGATCGCATTGACTCCTCCACCACCAATTCCAACAACCTTGATGACAGCTAGATAATTCTGCGGTGCAGCCACGTGAGTCCTCCTTATGAACTATAAACCTCGCCTTGAGACTTACGATTCATCTCTCTAATGGCCGTCAACTTAGGGTGATCACAGGTTGCAATCAAATACCGACTCGAACTAATTCCTCATCTACAACTTGAGAGTTATTTACAAAAATATTTCTCGATTTACTTAACGATGGGTGCATATGGCGCAGCGACATCGATCATTGTGATTCGCTTATTTTCTGGCAACTTCAGAAGTTTATTTATCACTGAAATCTTCAACGCCGTATCTTGGTTATCGCCCCATCGAATGCGGATTTCTCGACCCTGGATCGTGGCATTAAGGGTAAAGGTATTGGATGAAGTGGCCATCATCGATGTGATTTGAGAGCGAAAATTCTCAGGCAGTCGGGTGAAGAGTTCGTTGGCCGCAAGGGCACTCTCTGGGCTCTTCGCGGAAATCACTGGTAGATCAGGATTTGAATATCCGGGTATTGCGAAGAGTTTGCCTTCTCCATCAATTGTCTGACCTGGAACTTGATCTGAATTAAAGAAGGCCAATGGCTCTCGCGAAAATACTTCGATTTTCACCAAACCGCTGATCCAGTCTCTAGAAATAGTTACATTCTTTACCCATGTCGATTTTTCTATCTTTCTAGCCACTGATTGTGGATTCACTCGCGCCAACTTTTGGCCTATGGCAATCTGACTTGTCTTCTCTATCTGAACTTGTATCGCTGCTGTCGGTGCGCCGGATACCTCGATGCTCTTGACAGTAAAGATCGAAGACCAGCCAAGGAGATATGCCAGGGCAAGCACAATCACAAGAATGACTATTAGTGGAGTCGATATTAATTTTCGCGTACGAGCTGACATTAGTGAGTGGTCGAGTTTTCAAATCGTCGCTCAAGGCCTTGGGCAATTATTGGTGCCAAGGAATTCACATCTCCAGCGCCCAAAGTAAGGATTACATCTCCAGGTTTTGCTATAGAGATAACTTCCTCCGTTGCTTCAAGGAAATTGGGAATAAATTTTCCGTGTTCCATCTTTTGCGCAATGAGCGCTGCACTTAAACCAGATATTGGTTTCTCACTCGCTGGATAGATCTCAAGCAAAATTGCAAGGTCTGCGAGATCTAGAGTCTTCGCAAATTGATCAAGAAAAGCTTGGGTTCTGGAGTATCGATGAGGTTGAAAGATCACGAGTACGCGACCATCACCTGCATACCGACGGGCAGCAGTTAATGTGACGTCAATTTCAGTTGGATGATGACCGTAGTCATCAATCACTCGAATACCAGCAACGCTGGCTTTAAGTTCGAATCGTCGTCCTGCACCTTGAAATGAGGCTAAACCTTCAAGAAGCGCTGGTGCAGGCTGGCCGAGTGAGAGTCCCATAGCCAGAGCAGCTGCAGCGTTAAGGAGATTGTGATGACCTGGAACGCGCAACTCAATCGCTCCAACTGCTCGACCCTTCCACAACGCCCTTGCTGTTGATCCGCTGGGCAACAGTTTTATATTGTCAATTACTAGATCAGAGCTTTCGTCTACGCCGTAAGAAACTTTTGTAGCCGCAAATTTCGTCTCCGCAATCTTGACCGCACCAGAATCATCCTTGCAATAGACGAAGAAGCCATCTGCGCTCACTGATTGTGCAAATTCAGTAAAGATTTCCATCACTGATTCTTCTGTCGCAAAAAAATCAACATGATCGTGCTCCACATTTGTCACGATTGCGCTGAAGGGGCGGTATTCCAAAAAGGAGCCATCGGATTCATCCGCCTCGGCTACGAAATACTCCCCTGTGCCACGATGAGCATTCGAGCCGGAAGCGGTAAGGGTTCCGCCAATTGCAAAGGACGGATCAACGCCACAAGATTGAAGCGCGACTGTGAGCATTGAAGATGTCGTTGTCTTTCCATGTGTTCCTGCCACAGCCAAGCTCTTACTTGAAGACATAAGAATCGCGAGTGCTTGTGCACGTGTGAGTAGCGGAAGACCCAACTCATGAGTTCGCTTAATCTCTGGATTGCTTGTCGAAATCGCATTTGAATAAATCACAATATCGACGCCATCAAGATGCGCGGCATCATGGCCAATGTGCACTTCTGCACCAAGGGTACGAAGTGCTAAGACCACGGATGAATCTTTCGAATCACTACCTGAAACAGCGAGTCCGTGAGAGAGCGCTATGCGAGCTAATCCACTCATACCCGCACCGGCGATTCCGATGAAGTGAATTTTCTTCTCACTCCATAGCTCGAGGGACGTTGGAGTCATCGCTTATCTTTCACTCGCTGAAAGCTTAAATTCAGCTAACGCAAGAATTTTTGCAGTGGCTCCTAGGTCAGAAAAATCTGCAAGATCACTGAACTGAGCACTGAGCGCCAACATGGAGTCCATGTTATCTAGTAACCATGTGGGAGTGAATGATTTTTGATCAAGAACTCGTGCACGTCCCATCTCAACGAGATGATCTGCATTAACTGATTGCTCCCCGTTTCCGATTGGCAGTGGGATAAAGAGCGCATATTTTCCAAGCGCTCTTACCTCTGAACATGTAATCGCACCACTTCTGGCGATGACTAAATCTGCGGCGAGATATGCACTAGCCATATCTTCAATATATGAAAATGCAATGTATTTTTCATCACTGACGGGAAGGGCATTCGATGCTCCTACCGAATGAACAATTGTGATTGAGCGATCATTAATCTTTCTTCGAGTGCTATCAATTACCTCATTTATTGCTTGAGATCCTTGTGAGCCACCAAAAACCAAAATCACTTTATCTCCGGACCTAACACCGAGATCACTCTTTGCCTTACCTCTAAGTTGACTCCAGGTGCTTTCGTCAACGCTGCGATTAGCGCTCAGTAATGAGGCGATGTCATCGCGAAGAGGTAGTCCGGTAATTAACGCTTGTGCAAAAGGGCCGTCGCTCACGGGCGTACCTGTAGCCAGAGCATCTGTATAACGTGCCCCAAGTCGATTTGCCCAACCAGGTGCTGCATTAGCTTCGTGAATGACAATGGGAACTTTAAGTGAATGAGCAGCTAAGTACGCCGGCGCACACACATAACCGCCAAAACCAATGAGCAGATCAGCACCATCTAGAGTTTCTTTTGATTCTCGAATAGAGCGAAGGAGCGAACTAGGAACTTTCAGGAGTTCAGGAGAGAGCGATCGTGGAACTCGTACACGTGTAATGAAGTGAAGATCAAAACCGGCTTCAGGAACGAGCTTTGTCTCTAACCCCGAAGATGTTCCGAGAAAGATGATCTGGTCCGATGGGTGCGTCTTCTTCCATAATCGCGCAACTGCGAGAGCAGGCTGTATGTGTCCGGCGGTTCCACCTCCGGCAAAAACAATTTTTCGCGATCGCATTTATCGACGGAGCCTTTGTGCGACAAAATTCTTAACTTCCAACTTCACTTCTGGGTCGCGTAAAGCACTGGAGGCAATAAATGCAATACCGAGATACGTAGCAATGAGCGCTGACCCACCGTATGAGAGCAGCGGCAGAGTAACTCCGACAACCGGAAGAAGGCTTACCGCAGAACCAATGTTGAGAACTGTTTGTATCGCGATCCAGATCCCGATTCCTGCACATGCGAAGCGTGTGAATGAATCTGATGATCGCATTGCAATACGGAGCGAGCAGTAAATCAAAGTTCCTAGAAGCGCCAAAATGAAGAGTGTTCCGAGTAAACCAAGTTCCTCGCCAATAACGGCAAAGATAAAATCAGTGTGCGCTTCGGGAAGGTTGCCCCACTTCTGCCTACTTCCACCAAGGCCGACTCCAAATATCCCACCGCTTGCCAACCCCAGGAGACTGTGAGCGGGTTGCCAGCCTTCATTTTTATACTGGGCAGGGTCGAAGGGGTTGAGAAATACACTCCAGCGAGCTGCGCGATATTGAGTTGTGGCAATCAGGAACCCAACCGCGACCGCTGCGGATGCTGTGAGCGTTCCAACAAGACGCAATGGAATTCCTGAGACAAAGAGCAATCCACCAAGAATTGCCATCAGAACTGAGGCAGTTCCCAAATCGCGACCCCACATCACGAGTGCACTTGCCACGATAAATCCTGGTGCAATAAGTGCCAACACGTTAATTCTGATGAAACCCGCGTTAAGGCGTGTTGCCAAGAGTTGTGATGCCCATAAAATCAGCAAAAACTTCGCAATTTCACTCGGTTGGACATCTACAACTTTGAGTGAGATCCAGTTTTGATTTCCATTAACTGATTTTCCGATTCCAGGGATGCGCACGATGAGTAAGAGAATCACGGAGATGACCAACCCGAATTTGGCAAGTTGTTTCCAACGTTCAAGAGGCAGGCGTGAAAGAAGTACTGCCATAGGAATGCAGAATGTTAAAAAGATGAGTTGGCGAATGAATATAGCTACAGATGACCCTTTGGTATCTAGCGAATAGATCGAAGATGCTGAGAAGACCATAATGAGACCAATGATTGAAAGCAACCCCGTTGAAATTAGGAGACCGTAAAATGGAGCAACTGGACTTTGTAACTTGCTCTTTGTAGTTGCTTTACTCACTTTGTAGCCTTCCGTACTGCATCAGCGAAACGATCGCCACGATCGGCGTAGGAAACAAACTGATCCATTGAGGCACACGATGGCGCAAGAAGAACTGTATCTCCCTCGACTGCACAAGCCTTAGCAGCAGCAACGATTTCTTCCATAAAGGAATTAGAGGTTCCTCCACGCTGATAATCAGTCGGCGGATCTACGAGGATTACCTTCACGTCTGGAGCGTGTTCTCTCAGTGCTGTGGCAAAGAGTTCGCGATCTGTTCCAATAAGAATTGCCGCTTTAATTCGAGTGCGCGCGCGTTCAATGAGAGCATTAACATCAGCTCCTTTTGCCAAACCCCCAGCGATCCAAATAACACTCAGAGCCGAGAGGATCGAAGCGGTTGCTGCGTGTGGGTTAGTTGCTTTGGAATCATCAATCCAGGTGATGCCATTCTTCTCTGCGATGATTTCAATGCGATGGCGACCAAGTGTGAAGGCAGATAGCGCTGAGCCAATAGCATCATGTGGCACTCCGACTGTTCGGGCTAAGCCAGCGGCTGCCAGCGCATTTGAAACATTATGTGGAACCGTTGGCTTTACATCCGTCAGCTCTGCAATCATCGCTGCCTCTTGCGGATCCGATACAAAGGCCCGATCTACTAGGAGCTCTTCGACAACGCCGATTTCTCCAGGTCCAGGTGTATCAAGAGAGTAAAAGACTTTTCTTCCGTTCCAATGAGTTGTACGAGTAACAACTTCCTTATCGTCTCCATTGAGAATTGCCGTCATTGAGCGATCAAGAATCGAGACTTTTGATTGGGCATAACTTTCGAAACTTCCATGCCAATCAGTGTGATCATCAGCAATATTGAGAATTGCTGCTGCAACAAACTCTGCACGTTCTAGCCAGTGAAGCTGAAAGCTAGAGAGTTCAAGCACAAGTACGTCATACGCCTCTTCACTATCGACACACTCAATAACAGTCTTGCCCACATTCCCGCAGGCCACGGCGTGAAGTCCACCTGCCCGTAGCGCTGCGGCTGTCATCTCAACGGTAGTTGTCTTCCCATTAGTTCCTGTGAGGGCAATCCACTTCTGTGCTGGAGATCGTTCCTCTTTGAGAACCCAGGCAAGATCTATCTCATTGAGTAATGTGATTTGCGCGGCCTTAGCTTGCGCAATGAGTGGATGACTCTCTTTCCAGCCAGGGGAGATTAGAGCGAAATCGAATTCAGAAACATTAACTTCTGTTGGTTTGATGACGTGAAACTCGTTGTTGGAGACCTCTGTTTCATCTACAAGAGTGACTTCTGCTTCTCGGGCAACTAGAGCGCGTGCAGATGCGCAACCCGTTACACCTGCACCTAGAACGAGGACTTTCTTATGCAGTAAATCTCGGGAGAAGCTCATCTGTCTTTTCGCGCAGCGCCTTTAGCCTGCGATCCAATCTGCATAGAAGAGACCCAATCCGGCGGCAACACAAAGGCCGGCAATAATCCAGAAGCGAATTACGATCGTTACTTCGCCCCAGCCCATGAGCTCAAAGTGGTGCTGAAGCGGAGCCATTTTAAAGACTCGTCTTCCACCAGACAGTTTGAAGTAAACAGTCTGGATAATCACTGACATTGTGATGATCACGAAGAGGCCGCCTAATGGAATCAACAAGAGTTCGATGCGCAGCATGGTCGCAATTCCAGCTAATGCGCCGCCGAGTGCTAGTGAGCCAGTGTCACCCATAAATATCTTTGCAGGTGAAGCATTCCACCACAGGAATCCCGTGCACGCTCCAGCGAAGGCTGCAGCTAAAACAGCAATGTCGAGGGGGTCTCTCACTTCATAACAATTAATTCCCGGAGAAACTGCACAGCTCTGACCAAACTCCCAGACGCCGATCAAGATAAAGGAGATGAAAGTAAGAACTGATGCACCTGATGCGAGCCCATCAAGGCCATCTGTGAGATTCACTCCGTTGCTTGTTGCAGTAACCATGAGAGCTACCCACACAACTACCAAGACCGCACCGAGAGTTATTGAGGTATCCCGTACCGTAGAAAGTTGTGATGAGATTGGTGTTAATCCATCTGAATCTGGGAACTTAGTCCCGAAGTATGCAAAAACTGAAGCGACAACAACCTGGCCGAATAATTTTTGACGCGATGTTAATCCTTGCGACTGTTTCCTTGAAACCTTAAGCCAATCATCCAAAAAACCAACAAATCCGAGAGCGACTACAAGTGCAATAACCAGCGCCGCCGAAGCCGTGATCGCGTTTCCACTAATTAAATGTGCGACGAGATATGCAGAGATGGCAGCGAAAATAATGATGATGCCACCCATGGTGGGTGTTCCACGCTTAGTATGGTGAGACGAAGGACCATCGTCACGAATGATTTGGCCATATCCCTTCTTTGCTAGTGCGCGAATAAGAAGTGGTGTTCCAAAAAGTGAGAGCAAGAGGGCAATGCCGCCAGCAGCTAGGATCGTCTTCACTCTTCACCTCCCCCAACGTCACCAGCGATGATGTTTGCCTTTACAACTGCTTCAATCTCTTCTGCAAGAATTTCAAATCTCTCAGACCGTGAGGCCTTCACAAGAATTACATCTCCCGGTTCAATCTGTTCAGCAATAGCGCGGGCGCCGCTGCGATCACAGAGGTGCAGGATCGTCTGACCACCATTCTCGTTAGTAGATTCATACTCCGGTGCGTCTACACAGACAAGGTGATCAATTCCCATCTGAAAGGCAAGGGTGCCAACTTGTTGATGGGCTGCGGCTGAAGACTCGCCGAGTTCGGCCATTTTTCCTAGAAATGCCCAAGCCCTACCTCCTCTTTCTTGCGCAAAGAGAATAAGGGTACGCAGGGCTGCTTCTACTGCATCAGGACTTGCGTTATACGAATCGTTGATAAGAAGCACCTCGGAGAATTCGTGAATTTCCATGCGCCATTTACTTTCGACGTTTGCCGTAGAAAGCGCAGTCGCGATAGATTCGATTGAAAAACCAAGTGCAGTACCTACCGCCGCACATGCAAGGGCATTTGCGATTTGATGTTCCCCCACTATGCGTAGACCTACCGCAGCACGGCCATCAGGAGTAACCAAATCAAAGTGTGGGCGGCCTTCACGCATTTCAATTTCTGTGGCTCTCACATCATCTGAATGCCCACAACCGAAAGTGAGAGTGTGGCCAGCGTGAAGTGTCTTCATTGCTTTTGTGAAGGGATCGTACTGACCCAGAATTGCGATACCAGAATCTGAGAGTGCAGAAATCAACTCTGACTTTGTCTTAGCAATTGTTTCGATCGATCCAAATTCACCTATATGTGCCATGCCGACTCGAAGGACCACGGCAATATCTGGTTGCGCAATAGCTGCAAGGTGCGCGATGTCTCCTGAATGCCGTGCACCCATTTCAATGACTGCGTACTTCGTCTCTGAAGTGCAGGCCAAAAGAGTCAAAGGTACGCCCAGTTCATTGTTGTAATTGCCTAACGGAGCAACAGTCTGACCATGCTGTGAAAGCATGTGGCGGAGAAGATCTTTTGTAGTTGTCTTCCCCTGTGATCCAGTAATGCCAATGACCTTCAAGTCTTTCAACTCAGATCGGACGTATCGTGCGAGAGATGTAAGTGCGAGTGTGACATCTTCAACGAGAATATGGCGTTGCGGAACGGTGCGCGTGGTCATCGCCAGAAGAGCACCATGTGAGAAGGCATCTTCAACAAAATCATGCCCGTCTGCTTTCTCTCCTCGAATCGCTAGAAAGATTCCACCTTGCTCGACATCGCTTGATTTCAAAGATGGGCCAGCAGTTACTAGAACATCATCACCCGATAAAGAGCCACCAACAATCTGAGCAATCTGTGATGCCATCATTGCGTTCATCGTTGCTCCTCAAGAATTTCTGCGAGCACTAGACGATCATCAAAATCAATCGTCTGACCATTTATCTCTTGACCGTTCTCGTGCCCCTTGCCAAGAACAAGAAGAGTGTCACCGGCTCTACAGAGTGAGGCTGCATAGGAGATCGCTTGACGGCGATCAATAATTACTCGTGAAGGTTCAGAAATCTCCAGATCCACGGTCATATCATTTAAGATCTTTTGAGGGTCTTCACTACGTGGGTTATCGCTTGTGAAAATTGCAACTCCTGATGCTTCCAATAGAACCTGTCCCATTAATGGACGCTTAGAAGAATCGCGATCTCCCCCACACCCAAGAACAGTGACTACCTTTCCAGATGTGAACTCTGTGGCAGTTGTAATCACATTCTGGACAGCATCTGGAGTATGGGCATAATCAACTAAAGCGGTGAAGTTTTGGCCGCGATCGATTGGCTCCATTCGGCCAGGTGCACCATGAAGTTTAGGAATAATCGCAGCACAATCAAGCGGATCAATGCCGCACTCAATGGCGATTGCTAATACTAAGAGGATGTTATCTAGATTGAAGTTTCCATGAAGAGGTGTGGAGCTCTCTATCAATATTCCACCTACACCTCGAGCGGTGAATGTCGTTCCAGCAGAATCTGAGTTGATGGAAGTGAAGTGCCAACTTGCTTTTGGATTGTGGCGGGATAGGGATGTTGCAGGAATTCCACATTCGTTGAAGAGGCGCTGTCCGAAATCAGAATCGATGTTTATAAAGGCTTGATCGGCAAACTCCAATGCAAAGAGGCCAGCTTTAGCTCTGAAGTAACTCTCCATATCCTTATGAAAATCAAGATGATCTTGTGAAAGATTTGTAAATCCGACCATGGCAAAGCGTGAACCAACCATTCGCTGCATAACCATCGCGTGGCTAGAAACCTCCATAACAAGATGGCGGAGATGGCGTTCGCTCATAGTCGCAGCGAGGGCCTGTAGAGCATCTGCCTCAGGTGTTGTTCTGGCGCTAGCAATTCGATCTCGACCGATACGAGTCTCCACAGTTCCAATGAGCCCGCTATCACGACCGGCCTCTTGAAAGAGTTGGTAGAGCAGCGTGCTTACAGTTGTCTTTCCATTGGTGCCTGTAATTCCAATGCTGACCATTTCCTGCATTGGTTTTCCGTAGAGACTTGCACTCACCACTGCCCCAGCAGTTCGTGCATTAGGAACGATTATCGTTGGCAAACCTTCAGTGAACTTTGCGCCCTGCGCATCAGTCAGAATTGCACGTGCACCTAAAGAGATGGCTCGGTGAGCAAATTGTGCTCCGTGACTTCTCTCTCCGGGATATGCAAGGAAGAGGTCGCCTTCATTTACAGAACTATCTAGCGATGTTGCCCCAGAGAATGTGAGAGTTGGATCCAGATCAATCCTTATGCCGATGAGGTGAGAGATTTCTTCAACTGTTATGGCGTGATCAAGGAGAGGGCGCATCGCTCATCCCCTCGAACTCGCTTGCGAAACCTTCAACGCCTCTGATTTTTTCGCCTGTCGTGCCATTTTATCTAGTTCAGCTTTATTGAGAGCTATAGGTACAACGTCAGAACCAGTTGGTGCGATGTGCCGACTCTGTAGAACGAAAGTCATTACCTTCTTAAATACTGGTCCACCAAGTACACCGCCATAGTGCCCGCCCTTTGGATCTTGAATCGTTACGTTAATAACGAATGCTGGAGCATCAGCAGGTGCAAAACCAATAAAGGATGCCGTGTATCCGCTGTAGCAACCACAGTTCACGTCATAGCGCCATGCTGTTCCAGTCTTTCCGGCAACTCGATATCCCGGGATCGCAGCACTTGGAGCAGTTCCGTGTGAGGAGACAACGCTCTCCATCATGTGGCGCATCTTTGCCGCGGTAGATGCGCTCACAACCTGAACGCCTTTTTCATTTTTGAATTGTGTGAAGTTACCCGATGGATCACTGGTTCCAGCGATTACTGTTGGAGAAACTCGAATTCCATCATTAGCGAGGGTTGCGAAGATACTCGTTGCTTGCATTGCATTTAGTGAATATCCCTGACCGAAAGCAACTGTTGGAGCAGTCGTTCCAGACCAATCCTTGACTGCCAATAACTTTCCAACGTTCTCGCCTGGAAGACCTGCCCCAGTCTTTGATCCAATTCCAAATTTAGTGAGATAAGAGTGAAGCGTGTCATTACTCATTGTTTCTGCAATTTTGATTGTTCCGGTGTTGCTCGATACTGCAAGAATTCCTGCAGTAGTTAGTTTTTGAAGTGGGTGTGGATCGTGATCTTTAAAGTATTCACCGCCACGACGAATTTTGTATGGGACATCAAATACAGTCTCAGGAGAAATCTTGCCCTCTTCTATCGCTGCAGCGAGCGTCATTACCTTTCCAGTGGATCCAGGTTCGTAGACATCTTGCACTGAGGGGTTTCGCATCAAATTGAGAGAGACATTCTTTGTGTTATTTGGGTTAAATGTTGGAGCAGTAGCGTGCGCTAATACCGCGCCCGTTCTTGGATCCATAACAATTACAGTGCCACTACTTGCGCGAGCTTTCTTTACGGCTTCGGCGATTGCTTTCGTTGCAACCCATTGAACGTCTCGATCGATTGTGAGCCTTACAGTTGTTCCAGCCTGGGCTGCCACGATTTCAGATTGTGAGCCAGGAATTTCGGCACCGCGTCCACGTGCATATGAATATGCGCCAGGAACTCCCGTAATTGAAGAGTTCATACTTTGCTCAATACCTGAAGCACCGAATCCATCTTTACGTACGAAACCTACGAGAGAGGAGACAAGATTTCCTGATGGATATTCGCGAATGTAGTTACGTTCTGGAAAGAATCCAGCAATTCGCTTGTCATATTCCTTATTGCTCAGCGTTGAGTTGTACTTATCAATAGCGAGTGAGAGTCGATTCCATGTACTTGGCTCAGCACTTTCAAGGACCATCGAGTAACGCTTAACTCCTGTGATTGCGGTCGTGACCTCTTCCTCGGTGAGTCCGAGAATAGGTGCCACAAAGGCTGCAACCCGAGCATGATCTTTAATCAGCTTCTGATCTACAACAATGTTGATGGCAGAGACACTTCGAGCAAATGCAACTCCATTGATATCGGTGATATCTCCTCGCGGTGCCGGAATAACTCGAGTGGACTCCATCTCATTCGCTGCTTTAAGGGTGTACTCGGCCGACTGAATGCCCTGAATCTGCACTAACCGCGCAGCGAAGACTAGGAAGATGATTAGCAAAAGGATAAAGAGTGTGCGGATACGCTTCACTAACAAATCAAAATTACCCACGTGTTATCCCACTCTCATCAGCGATGACAGGGATTTCTTGAGATAGATCAAGGAAAGTTGGATCCTCAGACGGGCTCATGCCTAGCGCTGCTGCCTGATTGGCCAGCGCTTCTGGGGATGAGTAAGTCTCCATTTTGCGTGAGATCGCCTCTCGCTGATCAGCAATCATCTTTGATTCATATTTTAATTCTGAGAGAACAAATGCATCTTGTGCCAACAACGTGTTAATTCCCAAGAGTGCAAGAAAACCGATAACTGAAACTATCGAGACAAACTTAGCGAAGTACTTGTGTGTTGCTTGCGTGCCCTCAGAAGTTTGCGGAACAATTTTGAGAAGCGCGCGGGATGAATGTGTCACGACACGGTCACGAGTCTGTTGGGCGAGAGCGGCGATCGACATTAGGCAGCCACTCTCTCTATTGCACGAAGGCGGACAGAAGTTGAACGTGAATTTTCATCTTGCTCGGCCTGGCTTGCTTTCTCGCTTGCTTTAATGACGAGCGAGAACTTTGCTGCAAATTCTGGAAGATCCATTGGAAGATTACGAGGACTCTTTGAGGTTGATGCCTCAACGAAGAATTCCTTAACGATCTTGTCTTCCAGTGATTGAAAGGACATAACAACTACTCGCCCACCCACTTCAATCAAATTCAATGCTTGTGGAATCGCGCGTGTAATTGCTCCAAGTTCATCGTTGACTGCGATGCGTAGCGCCTGGAAAGTGCGCTTCGCAGGATTTCCTCCCGTGCGACGAGTGGCAGCAGGAATACTTTCTTTAACCAATGTCGCTAATTGAATAGTGGAGTTGAGCGGTGCTACTGCTCGTGCTTTGACAATGTTTTCCACGATTCGTGTCGCAAATTTCTCTTCCCCAAATGTGCGAAGAATTTTCACCAAAGCGCCTGGTTCGTAGTGATTTACGATCTCGTAGGCAGTAATGACTTGGGTGCCATCCATGCGCATATCTAGTGGCGCATCATGAGAGTAAGAAAAGCCACGGTCACTTTCATCAAGCTGCATCGATGAAACACCGAGATCGAAGAGAACGCCTGAAAGTTGTGAGTATCCATGAG
>JACCDM011011182.1_pt1 | contig 21585 bp, 13 predicted proteins | sample 7445851 | NCBI WGS metagenome assembly JACCDM01 (sample SAMN15323438, study PRJNA562643) | freshwater metagenome | isolation source: river surface water | place: USA:Blue River Watershed | collected 2017-08-16
GAGCTCAATGTCTCTTGGGAAACCCTTAACGATAGCATTGAACGCGTTTGGAACTCCCTAAACCGCACCGAAATCGAAACGTATTGTAAAGAACACGGAATCAATGTCCCTAATAAGATGTCCATCATCATCCAAACCATGCTTAAACCTGACTTTTCAGGCGTTGCATTTGGTGTAAATCCGGTGAATGGACACCGCAACGAAATGATCATTACGGCAGCCCCGGGTCTTGGTGAAGCGTTGGTGAGCGGGGCCGTAAATGGCGATACTTTTGTTGTGAAGGATGACTCGGTTGAATGTATTTCAGGCGAAGCCGCATCCCCAGAAACACTTAGCACTGAACAGGTAGTTGCCGTGAGCGAACAACTCAAACGGCTCAAAAAACTATACGGGAAACCACAAGACATTGAATTTTCTTGGGTCAAAAATGATTTGTATCTACTTCAAACAAGACCGGTAACTTCCTTAGATAAATTGGCTGATACCGGGGCAGAGATGATTCTCTGGGACAATTCAAATATCATTGAATCTTACCCCGGCGTAACCACCCCTTTGACGTTTAGTTTCATCATCAAAATGTATGAATCCGTCTATCTGCAACTTTGCAGATTGTTGGGAGTAAGCGAAAAAGACTTACGTGAAAATGCTGCCGTTTTTTCCAATATGTTAGGCCTAATTGAGGGAAGAGTTTACTACAATTTATTGTCGTGGTACAAAGCGTTGGCGCTGCTTCCCGGATATCATTTGAACGCAGAGTTCATGGAAAAAATGATGGGGGTCAAAGAACGATTTGAATTGAAAAATCTGCCTCAAAGAAATAAGCTAATTGAGCGCCTAAGAGTTTTGGTCATGGTTAAATCTATGATATCCAATCTCAAGGCTTTGCCCAAAATGCGAATCAAATTTCAAAGTGATTTCCAAAAAGAATTAGACCGATTCAATGCCATCTCCTTGGATGAAAAAAACGCATTTGAACTGATGGAACTCATGATTGATTTCCAAAGCACACTTCTTAAAAAATGGAAAGCCCCCTTGGTGAACGATTTTTACGCCATGATTTACTTCGGCTTACTTCAAAAAACCGCCGAAAAATATGGCTTACCTCCTGGAATACACAACGACCTTTTATGCGGGGCCAGCGATATTATTTCTACTGAACCCATAAAACGGATGAAAGAAATCAGTAAGGCCGTTGTACAATTTCACACCCTTGAAAATGCATTTCTTATTGAAACTCCAGAACAAATTCTGAGGTTGATCAATGAACCTAATTATGAACCGGTGCAAAAACTCTTCGATGCCTATTTGAATCAATTTGGCGACCGAACCGTGGGCGAGTTAAAATTAGAAACCATCACATACAAACAAGATCCTACCGCCCTGATTCAATTGATCCAATCCTACATAAGACAAGGCGTTGGGCATTCTGAAAATGTGAATGAACGAGTGGATCTCAAAATGCGTAAAAATGCAGAAGAAAAAGTAGGTCACATTTTGAGTGGAAAGCCTTTCAAAAAATGGTTCTTCCGCTATTTACTGAAGCGCACTCGCATATTGGTGAGTGCAAGAGAAAACCTACGTTTTGAACGAACCCGAGGATTTGGAAAAGTACGCGAAATCTTCTTGGCTATGGGCAATCAATTCTTCAGTGAGGGCATTTTGGAGCATCCCAGAGATATTTTTTACCTAACCCAAGAGGAAATCTTCGACTTCATCAAAGGCACATCGGTAACCCCAGAAATTTCAGAATTGGTATCCTTCCGCAAGGAAAAATTTGCAAAATACGAAACCACAACCACATCTGAACGCATCAGAACTTACGGAGCAGTTTACCACGGAAACTCGTTCTCACAAGAAAAATCAACATCCCTTGACGGAGAAGATCTGAAAGGCATTGGTTGTTGCCCAGGAATTGTAAAGGCAAAAGTACGTGTTGTTTTAGACCCCAAAGAGGTGAGCGATTTAAACGGTGACATATTGGTAACCGCCTCCACTGACCCCGGTTGGGTAACACTATTCCCCACGGCTTCAGCCATCATTGTAGAACGAGGTTCACTGCTCTCACACAGTGCCATCGTGTCTCGTGAATTAGGCAAACCCTGCATTGTAGGTGTGACCCATCTTTTATCAAAAATCAAAACCGGCGACTGGGTAGAGATGGATGGTTCAACAGGACAAATCAAAATAATCAAATAAATTGAATGGCGGAGCAATCTGAACTCAATATATCTCAAAAAGCCTCGTTCGATTTCATCCGATATGCCACAGTTTGGGAAGACCCCGTGGTACTTCTTCAGGCGCTCAACATCCAAAAAAATGACCAGGTTTTGAGCATCGCTTCTGCCGGAGATAATTGCTTCAGCTTATTGATGGCAGACCCAAAATTGATTGTTGCAGCCGACATCAATCCCGTTCAATTGCAACTCACGGAGCTTAAAATCAAAGCCATTCAGGTGCTTTCTTACCCAGAAGTTCTTGCTTTTTTGGGATATTCATCCGAGCCAAATCGTGCGGAATTATTCAATAAAATTGAGCCCCACCTTTCAGAAGAAGCCGCTCGTTATTTTAGAAATTCCCTTCCCACTTGGGGAAAAACTGGTATTATTCATCAAGGAAAATTCGAAAAATATTTCCAAATTTTCTCCAGAAAAGTACTGCCCCTGATTCACAGTTACAAAACCATTGAACAATTACTCACTCCCAAATCGGAACATGAGCAACGCCAATTTTTCCTCCGCCATTGGAACACCTGGCGTTGGCGATGGTTGTTCAAATTATTCTTCAGTCGTACCGTTATGGGTTGGTTGGGCCGCGATCCAGAATTCCTAAAACAGGTAGAAATTCCCGTTTCAGAATTCATCTTAAGGCAAGCAGAAATACACCTCAGCTCCAGTCGGGCCGCACAAAATCCGTTCTTAAGATACAACCTAACAGGCAGTTTTGGAACCCTTTTACCGCACTACCTTCAACCCGAAAACTTCGAATTCATCAAAGACAGAATTCACCGAATTTCACTCTTTCACGGCTTCGCCGAGGATGCGATAGCTCACTACGGTCATTTTCACGCCATGAACCTGAGCAATATCTTCGAGTACATGAATTCCGAAGAATTCCAACGAACTGCCCAAAAATTAACGGCAGGCCTTTTCCCAGGCGGACGATTGGCCTATTGGAATCTCATGGTAAAACGAAGGTGCTCTGAGGTTGTTACTGACTGCACAGAACAGACCAATCTCATGTCCGAGCTTCGGCTCAAAGACAATGGCTACTTTTACAGCACCATTGTATCCGATGTTTTTCTTAAATCTTTTGACTTTGGAATTTATCGGCTCAATTCAGAAACTCTTGCAATAGGTTACCCAACGAAAGTGGGAAGCAATTTTAATTTAACCGAGCAACTCAAAGCCCTTACACTATGGGCCCAAAATGAGGGATTCAAACACCTAATAGGCCCAATGAATGGCAGCACTTGGGAAAATTATCGTTTAAAAACCTCTTCCCGACGCATTTTTTTGGGGGATCTCCCATATCAGCCACAAGTTGTAGAAAGCTTTGAAAGTGCAGGATTTAAACCCATAGAAAGATACGTGAGTACCCAGATGCATGAAATTCCAGGTAGTATTTCCAGATTGGATGAACGAAAAAACCAACTAGAGAAACAAGGAATCAAATTCCGACACTTGAACATGGATTCTTGGGAACAAGAACTTCAAAAAATCCACGAACTCAGCCTCGTGGCCTTCCAAAACAACCCTTTCTACACCCCCATTCTTGGGAAAGACTTCTTGTTGAAGTACAACGAAATCAAACAATTCATTGACCCGCAATGGGTACTTTTAGCAGAATTGGAACAAAATTTGCAGGGGTTTGTCTTTGCCTACATAGACATTGAAAATAAATGCATCATCATGAAAACTGTTGCCCGTAAACCCGACTTTAGGCTTGGTGGATTGGGATTGGTGATGACCGATATTTTACAACAAAAAGCCAAAAAAGAAGGCATTTTTCAAGTCGTTCACTCATTCATGCATCAAGACGCGGCATCTCTTAGATGCTCAGAATCTTTGGAAGCTGAAATCATTTCTGAATACCATCTGTACAGAATAGAATTCTAAATTGTCAAACATCATTCATATCGCAAAAACCCTGAGGAATGGAAATATCATGGAGCATTTCCATGCTGCCGCGATCATGAATTCAAATCGCCTTGCCATTGCCGATGAACATTCGCAAGTAACCTTTGATGAATTAAGATATAAAATTGAAAACGCTCATTCGTTATTTATGGAGCATGGCCTTAAATCCGGCGACCGTGTTTTGGTCTTTGTACCCATGAGTATTGATTTATACATCAGCGTTTTAGCTCTGTTTCAAATGGGCTGCACTGCTGTTTTCATTGATGAGTGGGCCAAATTAGACCGTTTAAAAAAATCATGTCAAATAGCTGATTGTAAAGGGTTTATAGGCATTCCCGTGGCGGCTTCTTTGGGATTCTTGATCCAGGAAATTAGAAAAATCCCCATCCGCATGACCACGCGAGAAATTCGACATGCAAAAAAGAGCCATTTCCACGATTTAGTTAAAATAGATAGCTCAAACGAAACCGCGCTCATCACTTTCACTACGGGCAGCACAGGCACACCCAAAGCAGTAAAACGCAGCCATGAAATTCTCCATCAACAGTTTTTATCCCTCCAAAACACCATACAAACCCGCGATGACACAGTAGACATGCCGGTGTTACCCATTGTTTTAATGATTAATTTAGGGTTAGGGGTCAGCAGCGTAATCGTAAAATGGAGCAGCAAAAAGCCTTACGCACTGAAGGCAAAAAAGATTATCAAAACCATACAACAATTTAGGGTCAATCGCATCATTGCTTCCCCTTATTTCATTGATCAACTTTGCATTAAGAGCCTTACTGAAAATATTTCTCCAAAATTAAGTTCGGTGCGCGAAGTCTTCAGCGGAGGTGCACCGGTTTTCCCATCTGAGGCCAAATTATGGCTCACTGCATTTCCAGACTCTAAAGTTGAAATTGTGTACGGAAGCACCGAGGCGGAACCTATTTCAAGCATCAATGCACGTAAACTCATACAAACCATCGACTCCACTTTTGAGGATGGGCTTTGTGTAGGAAAAGTTGAATCTTGCACACAAGTTAAAATTCTGAATCTAAAAACTCAGGAAACTCTCAAACCCGGAGAAATCGGGGAGATTGCGGTTGCAGGAAACCATGTTGTAAAAGAGTATTTTGGTCCAGATTCTGCTGCTCAAATGGCCGAAACAAAGCTGCTCATTGATGGACAGTTATTCCACAAAACAGGAGATTCTGGCTACATAGACCCCCAAGGAAACCTACATTTATTGGGCCGCTGCCAACAAATCATTGAGTGGCAGGGACAACCGTTGTACCCATTTCTGATGGAATATCAATTGCGCCATATTCCTGGCGTAATTATGGGTACCGTCTTAAAAATCAACGATAAACTCGTTTACTTCTTGGAGTTAAACCGTTGTAAATCCTTCCAGCATCTAGCATACCCAAAACTGGGTTGCTTCTCGCCCATCACTGAGGATTTGCGTTCCTTGGGACTGCCTGACGGCGACATTCGACTGGTCAAGATACCAAGAGATCCCAGACATTTCAGCAAGATTGATTATAAAGTTTTGCAAAAAATGCAAAAAATATAAGAGATGTGTATTTTTTATAATCATACACATATTTTATTTTTGATAGATGAATAAAATCAGGGTAAACATTACCATTAACAAAGAGATACACGAGAAGGCCAAATTTTTTTCTTTGAAGGAAGGAAAAAGCCTGAGCGAAAATATCGAAGATTTACTCACTCAATATTATTGGCAAAAAGCAGAGGGTATTGTATCTGAGCCTACTTCTAATTACAATTCCACATTGGAGCTGAACGCAATGTCTCCATTGCAAAATTCAATGTCCGATATTTTCAATCAATTACACCCAGAACAGCAGATTGAACTGTTCCATTATGGCGAATACTTATTATCTAAGAATCCTTCACCCACGAAAAAAATAAGTCTACACGGAATTTTCAGAGACCAAATCATGATATCTGAAGATTTCGATGAACCTCTCGATATTTTCAAAGATTACATGCCATGAATCACTTGATTGATACTCATACATTATTGTGGTATTTGAACGCAGACAAAAAACTGTCAAAAAATGCTTTACATACCATCGAAGACCCTAATAACCGAATTTTCATCAGTCAAGCAACCCTCATTGAAATGGCCATTAAAGTAAGCCTGGGGAAATTAAAATTGCCTTGCGAATGGGATGAATTATTTTTTCAGTTCAATAAAATAGGCTGGTCTATTTTGCCCTTTCGAAACGTCGATTTTGCTAGGTTGAGTAAACTACCCTTTCACCACGGTGACCCTTTCGATAGATTGATGGCATGTCAGTGTTTAAATCAGAAACTTGACATTATTAGCAAAGACCCAATCTTTGAAAAGCACAAAATAAAAAGGATTTGGAATTAGGCTGAAAACGCGAAATTCCATTGAATGAATCTAATTTTACAACAACCTTACAAATCCACCAGCCATAAAAAAAGCCCCTCATTGCTGAGAGGCTTTTTGTGGGCCCACTTGGAATCGAACCAAGCACCTACTGATTATGAGTCAGTTGCTCTAACCGAATGAGCTATAGGCCCGCCCTTAAAGGACTGCAAATATAAGGATTTTTCATTTATTTAAACCAACTATCACACCAGATTTGCAGGACTTCATCTACTTTTATACTATACTTGTGACTGAATCTAACACACCCTAAAACCTATGAAAATTGGATTGTTGCTTTGCTTGAGCTGGATCAGCGCCTTTTTTCCAACCCGTATTTACCAGCATCCCCAGAAAGAAAAAGAATGGCATAAAAGTCGTGAAGGTGATGGAATCACCGTTTATACCCGATCACAAGAGGGCACTCCCTTCAAAGAAATTAAGGCCATTGTTACCATTGAGGGTTCTTTAAATGCAATCGTGGGAGCATTAACTGATTACGACAACTACAAGAACTGGGTTTACTCCACTTCAAAGTCCAAATTGGTAAAAAAAATCAACGAAAAAGAATTTCTTGCCTATCACTATATTGACGCCCCATGGCCCGTAAATGATAGAGATGTAGTCATGCACATTGCACTAAGTCAAGATCCTAAAACGCATAAAACTATCGTACATTCAACATCTCAACACAATTATCTAAAAACCGTAGAAAATGTGGTTAGGGTCAAAAACAATGTGGCTATTTGGGAACTACAACCCGTTGCAAAAAATAAAATTGAGTGTACCTATTATTTGAAGTCTGATCCCGGCGGAAGCGTTCCCGCTTGGATTCTCAATATGTTCATCACCGAAGGGCCTTATGAAAGCATAAAAAAACTGAAGAATATCGAGGTGCAGAAACACAGCAGCTTCAAACACCCCGATATCAAAGAAAAGTTTTAATCTGTTATAATTACCGATTGGCTTACAACTTCGCCTGTCAAATATTTGACTTTCAGGAAATAAATCCCAGGCTCTACTTCTAAATTTAATTTACAATCAAAATCTTGATTCAATAGTTCCTTGGAAACCACCTTCAACCATTGACCTGTTGAAGAAATCAACTGAATTTCTGCACCTGCCAAAGAGCGAACTGAAGATATACTTACATTATCTCGAGCAGGTTGTGGATATATAAGAAACGACGGTGAACCATTGACTGAACTCACGGAAACTCCACTGACTATCAAACAAAATGAAGTATCGGTGCATCCCAATTGGGTCACTTCCACCCCATAATAACCATTCAATTCTGGCTTAAAAGTCTTTTGTGTTGCACCATCTACTTTTTGGTAAGCATTTTTACAATCCAACCATTGATAAGAAGCCGAACTTGCCGTTGCAGTGTATGTTTTTGTGTCGTTATTCAAACTTATATCAGTGTTTACTTGATTCACAGTAACATCCCATGTAATTACGCTATCGCATCCCAAATAATTCACCAATGTATCTGTGTATTTACCCGAATATTTAAATTCTCTGTTTTTCAATGGCGACAAAACCGAACGACATCCAGACAGCGATACCACTTTACTGCTAGACGGTATGATTTTTATATTCACCGTAACAATGGAGTCGCAAAAAGCCCTATTCATGAGCGTATCTAAAAAGGTTCCGCTTTGGGTATAATATTTTTTTCCTGAGGGACTTAGAATTCTTCTACAACCATTTAAATTAACTGTAGAAAACGTTCTCGAATAATCGTATTTCACTTCTATGATGCTATCGCATCCTGCTTTATTTACCAATGTATCATAATACGTTCCGGGTATTGAATAGGAATACTTTCCAGAAGGTGATTTGACGCTTTTGTAACACGATTTCAGTGTAATTTTTGAATAGGTAGACTTTAATATGGTTACGTTCAACGTTATAACTGAATCACAACCAATAATATTTTTAATGGTATCCTTGTATATTCCTGATGTTGTGTATGTGTGCCTGCCACTGGGTGATTTCCAAAAATAGCACTGAGTAGCTTTAATAAATCCTGTATCTGCACCCACTTTTAAAACCGTAGTGACCGCGCTATCACACCCTTGAAAGGTCTTTAGGTTATCAATATAAGTACCCGACTTTTTGTAAAATCCGCCTCCACCTGGAATCGCAATAGAATCGCAAATCCATAAATTTCGTGTGATTGCCTTATTCGGTAAAATGGTAAGATTAATCTTTAAGGCTGAATCACATCCTAGCCATGTAGGAATTGTATCCAAAAAAATCCCAGACTTTCTTAAGATTCGAGCCTTACTGGGAACTGTATATCTATCGCAACGTGTGACAGAAAAACTATCGTTGGTCGATGCTTTCTTCAATTTAATACCACTAACCCAATTAGATGTCGTACCACTAAGTGCGAATCCTTGTAAGGTTCCATTGCGTTTAAATCCGGAGTAATCCAAAAGTATTTTTTCTGAGGAATTGCTTGAGGATGCCTTGCCTTGATTGAACTTGTAATAACCTATGAGCCCTTTATGAAATTCACAAAATTCCTTTTGATAATTATTGGCGATTTCTGCAGATGAGCGTACAATATTCCAAACTCTAACTTCATCAATATTTCCCTGCCAATATCTGCTATACGTACCACTATGATTTCCAACAACAAGCGGAGTTGAATATGATTGACCAATGGTGGTGTTAAAAGCCGCAGAATCAACAATTTTACCGTTGACATAAAGTCTAGAATATTTACCATCATATGTACCTGCTATATGTGTCCAAGTATTCAATGACAAAGTACCTGCTTTTGTGGTCAACTCGTTCCACGTTCCATTTCCAACGGCAAAATTTAACTTTCCGCCTTCGCCGGCTCTAAGCATGTAGCCTAGGTTATAAGTGTTTTCTTCCTTGACTAAAATCCCACCTTCGTAAACCCATGTTTTCCATGCAGTTGCAAAAATCCAGGCTTCGAGTGTTATAGCTGGATCACCCATCGCAAAAGCACTATCAGTTCCAAGGTTTACCAAATCATTGGTTCCATCGAAAGACAATGAATTTGCTGTTTGTCCAAAAGAAAATTGGGCCTGTAAAAACAAGCCCAATCCTAAAATAATTCGTTTAAAATTCATTTCAATCAATCATCAACCTGCCTAAATATGCTCCTTTGTTAGATTGAATTTTCAAGGAATAAATTCCAGAACTCAAGATTAATTTCAAATCTTTATCCTGAAACTCTCCTAAAAACTCGGTATAAATCAGTTGTCCAGCAGAGTTAAACACTTGCATTTCTGCATTTTGAACCACATCCGCCAAACGTATTTGGAACTTTCCAGTTGAAGGATTTGGGATGATTTGCATTGAATTCTGAGTTAAATCTTTAATTCCTGTGTAAGCAAACACTAGGCAGGTACTAGTATCAGTACAACCATTTTGTTTCACCTCCACAGCAAACTTACCATTACCCGCAGGAGAAAATGCCGAAGACGTCTCCCCATTGATGGGTGCATTAGCTTGGTTGCAATCCAACCATTGGAAACCAGCGCCGGTGGCTTTGGCATTCAACGTATTCCAATCGCGAGTCACGCCAATTTCCACATTAACGATGGTCACATCAATGCTGTAAATAATACTATCACAGCCCAACTTAGATTTAACCGACTCTGAAACCTTGCCTGATGAGTATACTTTTTTACCTAAGGGGGTCACATATAATCCGCAACCTTTTTCGGTTAAATTTACTGAGGTTGGCTTTAAAATGGTCAAATCAATGTTTATAAAACTATCGCATGCCTTGTAATTTCCACCAATCAAGGTATCGCGGTATTTTCCAGAAACATTCCAAATATATGTACCGCTTGGGCTTTTATAGTTTCCACAAGATCTTACACTGACATTTCCGGTAGATTTAGTAGACTTCACTTCGTATTCTATGATACTGTCGCAGCCCAAATAATTGGAGATCGTATCGTAATACAGTCCCTCAGATCTATAAATCACATTTTTATCGGTTGGACAAACTACAAATCGGCAAAAATCGAGTCGCTTTTTTGCAAAACTGCGTTGTTTAATAATTACATCGTGTATCAATATTGAATCGCATCCACCCCAACCTTTAAGTGTGTCATAGTATTTGCCCGATTTAGTTACAGTTCTACCTGAAGGTCCTTTCAAAGAAACCGAATAACATGCAGAATATTTAAAATTGGTTTCTGCCTTAGATGTTACCGTCAAAAAGATGGTAATGATTGAATCACATCCCAAATAGTTGGAAGTTCTTTCTTGATATTTACCCGAGGTATAATAATATGAACCCTTGTTAGTTGGACTTTCAAATGAATCACAAACAACGGTCTTAATGTTGTATGAACTGCTCTTTTTGATGGTCACGTCAAAGGTTATAACCGAATCACAACCATTTACGGAAACAATGGTATCAGAATATGTACCGGTTTTAGAAGCAAACCTTTTTTTCGACGGAAAGGTGTATTTATCGCAAGCGGTAACCGTGGCTTTTCCATAAACGGTGGAGTCACAGAACGATCTACCAATGACAAAATTCGATGTAGAATCATCCAAATAGAAATTACCTAATTTCCCGTCATTTCCATTTGGGGTATCATCGTTGACCGATGTAACACTTGTGTTTTTTTTGTAGGGAACACCATCTTCGTAACTGAGCTGCAACAACAAACCTTTTTCGGTTGGAAGGAATTTTTTATACATCCCTTCTTGAATCTGTTTTTTGGACCTGGCATAATCCCAAATCCGTGTTTCATCCAAAATTCCGCCGTAACCGGTGGCTGGATCTCCAATCCAAACAGCTGTAGATGTTGAGTTATATCCTAAAGCACTAAATTTCGCTGATGACGAATCTTTGAGAACTCCATCTACATAAATGCGCATGAAATTTCCATCAAAAGTACCGGCAATGTGGTGCCATTGATTTTGATTTAAACCACTAGATAGTGAAAAGGATTGAGTATTGCTTCCATCGCTGATATCAAAATGAACACCCTTGCCATTTCCAGTTCCAAATCGATATGAATCGTCTTGGTGCCAAACCACGGGTGCACAAACATTGCAGGGAGAACTATTGAAATTATCTCCGTAAATCCAAGATTCAATGGTTATATATTTTGGACCGCTCAACCCTGTATGGTTGGTTATTTCTACATAATCGTTGACTCCATCAAAATGGAGAGCCCTATTTTGGGCATTCAATTGGCTTGTAGCCCAATAAAACATTAAAAAAAGTAAAGATTTTTTCATAGAAATTGTTGTTGTGTTATCAAATGTTCATTTTTTTAACGAACATTCAAAACAATTTTTAATAAAAAACCTATTTTTTTACTAACAAAACCAACGACTTAGAAAAACTTTAGTCGAAAAAATTACTTTACTACAAATAACTCTTCTTTTGATTTGCGCACCTTTTTCGCATTTGCCAAAAAGTCTTTTTCGCTATCTCTGTATCCCAAAGCCAACATTACCGTTGAAAATAAACCTTGTTTTTCAAGTTCAAGCAATTCATCCATGGCTTTGTTGTCAAATCCTTCCATGGGAGTAGTATCAACCTCTATATGGGCGGCAACGGTCATAGCTGTTCCCATAGCGATATAGGTCTGCTTGGCACACCAATTTCGAAAGTCGCTCACTTCCATCTTCGATGTAAATCCCTGTATGCCCATTTTGAATTTCTCCAACTCCGCCAATTCTTGACTGCGGGTGGTTGCAATTCGGTGCATATAATGTTCAATTTGCTCTTGCTTCAATTCTGAATATGCGGCAAAAACCAATAAATGACTGGCCTCAACTGTCTGAGGTTGCTTGCACACCTTCGAGTGCATTTCAGCTCTTAACTCAGGATTCTCAATCAAAAAAACCTTAAACGTCTGCAGCCCCAACGATGTGGGTGTCAGTCGAATAGACTCAAGAATTTGCTCCACTTTCTCTTGTTCAACTATTTGGTTCTTATAGTTTTTAACGGCGTATCTCCAATTCAGCGATTCAATCAATGACATAGTCCAAAATTAACACACCGCCGACACAAAGGTTTGTGTAATTCTTATATTTGTTCCATGAAATACTTTTTATTGTTTCTGGGGATGTTTTTATCGCTTACGTCAAATGCTCAATCAACCGATGTCGACGTTGTAGACCTCGATGCTATGACTGGTCCTGATTTTGTTCAAGCAAGTTACCCCGGCGGAAACGAAAAATTCTATCAGTTTATAGCCAAAAATTTTCAATACCCTGTTCGCTGCATGGAAGAAAACATTCAAGGCGAAGTGCGCATACAATTCACGGTCAACAAAAACGGCGAACTAAGCAACTTTAAACCCGTTAAAAAGGTTGATGCCTGCCCAGAATTCACCCATGAAGCCATCCGCATCCTTCAAAAATCAAAACGCTGGAATCCCGGCACCAAAAACGGGCTTCCCATAAACAGTTATTTCGCCATTCCGCTTAAATTTAATTTACAATAGCGGTACTAGGTAGCGGGTAGCGGGTAGCGGGTAGCGGGTACCAGGTACCGGGTGTCGGGATTCGGGCTGTAGACTACCGACCACGGACTACAGACTACAGACTACAGACTACGGACTACGGACTACAGACTACGGACTACAGACTACAGACTACAGACCACGGACTTTGGACTACCAACTACCCATTACCTGCTACCAGAATACACAAGCGCATTCTTCCCCTCACCCACAGTGTAGTATTTTCGGGAATCATTTGACCAGCAAACCGCTTCGCCTTGAGTTTCGATTTTGTAGGGAACAATTTTGGGTTGCTTGCTTAAGGCAGAGGTAAGCGGCTCGCCTTCGTTGCGGTCCCAAATGAATATTTGTCCGTAGTTCTTGAGGAGAATCTGGCGTCCATCTGGACTAATATCCCCACCAACCAAACCGCTAAAAGGAAGTTGAGCCACCTTTTGCAAGGTGATTTTTGACTGTCCTACAGGAACTATGAAAGGAAATTCAGCTTTATAAACGCGGGCCTTTGCTTCGCGCTTGGTTATAATGTATAAATGATGACTCCATGGGTCAACCAAAAGAGTCTCGGCATCGCGTGGTCCATCAGGATAAACAAACGTAAGTTTTTCGGAAGAGGGAATTGAAGTATCGCCAACACTAGCAGATAAAATTGGCTCCGCAAATCTATAAATATAAATCTCCGGGTAAACCGCGTTGTTGTCTCCAAAATCAGCTAAATACATGTACTTTTTGCCGTCTATGGGATTGTGATCTATACCCATGTCTTCGCAATCGCGGTTTGAAAAACCGGGCACGGTGATGTGCCTGATGTTTTTTCCTGTGGTATCGAAGACAAAAAATCGATTGAAATCTCCGCCGTCATTGTGTCCATAAAGCCAATCATTTCGGTAAGTACAAGCTGCCAAGCCAGAATTTTCCTTGAGCGCCGGATTTTCTAAGGAACCAATCTGCGTAAACTGACCAAATGAACTATCCAAAACAACATCGCTAAGTGAATAATTGAATTCAGTGTACACCTCTTTCCAAGGATCTGCCACATCTGGTGGTTTATTGTCAACTTCTCTGCATCCAAATGACGCCAAAATCAATCCTGCCAAAAAAATTATAATCTTCATTAAAATGGAACTTGTGTAAAATTAATAAAAAAAGGTTACGAGCCACGAGAAACAAAAACTGAATCACGCAACCCGTAACCCCTAATCCGGCACCCGATTCCCGATACCCAATACCCGAGACCCGAAATTTAAAAATACTGATTGCCAGAACTGTCAGTTGGGAAGGCGCCTAAATCCTTATTAGGAGCAGCATTGCTTGGTGCCAAAGCACCTGTAGCATGTACCCATTGAACCGAAACAGGTGAAAAATCTGTTTTACCTTTTCCGATGCATGGTGAACCAGACTTCAAACGGAAATCCATATTACCCTTTTCATTCATAGCTTGAGGCTGAGCACTTCCAGCTTCAAAATCAGCTAAAGTAAATTGACTAACGTTCACATTAACAAACATTGGGTCGTTTTCACCCGCTTTCCCTATGATATTGTTGGTTCCCAAAACAGTGGTTGTTGATGTAGTTGCATCGGTTGGAATAAATTCATCAACCATTGCTTGGTGAGCTGCAAAATATAAGTTGTGATCAAACTTAATGTTTTGTAAATCTCCATCCTCCAAAACGCGCATGCCGCGTTTGCAGTTTACGACAATGTTATTGTAAGCATAACCGCGAGCACCTACTTCGTAGTTGATGTTTGCTCCACGGGTATTTCCGGCACGACGATATCCGCAATTGATTGCGATATTGTTGTAAACATTCACATTTGTTTGAACGGTAGAAGAACCTTCATTTGAAATTTTATAAGCATTGGTTGCGCCACCAATAAACAAATTGTAAGCAATATTGCCAATGGTTCCGCCTTTGATATTCAAACCATCTCCACCGGTTTCACCAGCAAATTCGAAAACATTTCGTACCAAGTGAATTTTACCTCCATTGGGTCGGAAAACATCATCTACCACACCTCTGAAATAACAATCTTCAACCACAATTTCAGTATTAGGGTCTAAAGATGAAAATCCGTAACGGCTCTTACCTGCACGTGGAGATGCTGGTCCACCTTCACCGCCTAAGTATTCAGAGCGGCACCATTTCAATACCAAAGCCTTAGCTGTGGTTTTACACTGAAATCCACCCCAAAGTCCAGCAAAAATGTTGCTAATGTTGTTTTTATCTGCTGGTACAGTGAACGTTATGGGTTGAGCTTTTGTTCCCAAAGCTGCAAAAGTTCCACCTACGGTAATTTCAGGACCAATTGCAGTACCATCGCCAACCGCAATGACAGTTACACCAGGTTCAACCGTAATGGTTTCGTTTTCTGGAACAATTAAATCTGATACCAAATAATACGTTTTCCCTGCTAAAAGGGTTCCACGCATGTAACCTTTTAATTCGGTGGTTGACGATGAAATAGTGGTGATGCTGTCTTGTTTTCCGTCATCAACGTTGGTGTTTTCTTTTCCGCAAGAGGCTAAAAAAGCCAAACTTGCCATGCTCAATGTAAAAATGATTCTTTTCATATGGTTTATTTGTTAAAATTTAAATTTGATACCCGTAAAAAATGTTTGGCCGTAAAAATCTTCCCTAACCAACACAGAGCTCGATGCATCTAAATAAGGCGCCTGCTCCGGATTGAAAGTATTCGGAAGTAAAATGTCGGCCCTCATCGGCGTATTTAATAGGTTATTCAACTTCACATAAACAAACAGCCCTTTACCCAATTTTTGCTCCATGGAAAAGTCAACAATAAAATATGCTCTTTGCCAAACGTCGTTGTTTAAATATGGCGATACAGTCATGATTCTCTGTCCGGTATACACTCCTGAAAGCTGAACATCTGTGCCCGTTTTAGCATTTTTATACAACAAAGAAGCATTGAAGATGCGCTTAGATTGACCTTGCAATGGTCGGGTCTGATCTTCGTTTCTTTGGGTCAGACTCCCGGCATCATTGCGATATTTTACAATTTTGGAGGTGGTGATACTGGAATTGGTATAGGTGTAGAATCCGCGAATACCAAAATTTCCAAAATAATGAGAACCGTCAAGTTCTAAACCGTAATTGAAGGCCGTACCAAAATTGTTGGGTTGGGCATAAACCGTTTGACCCGTAATAACTAATGCACTCTCTATTGGATTTACAATCTTTTTGTAAAACAAACCCACCATGATCTTGTTCACTTGCTTTGAAAAGCGTTCAAATCTCAAATCAAAATTGTGAGCTTCCGTTCTTGCCAAGTATGGATTTCCCCTCTCACGGAAGTCTTCCTCAGAAATCTCGTAAGGAATCACTTCATAAAAACCGGGTCTAGAAATGGATGCAAAATAAGAAGTTCTTACTTGCATCTTTTTGTCTATCAAATACTTAATGTGCACACTGGGCAACAGATCAGAATAAGTTATGTCACCGGTTCTCCCTTTGACCGTTTTAGGTGCTTGAGTTTCCCATGCAAAGGCTGTATTCTCAAATCTCACACCGCTCAACACCTGCCATTTTAAATAATCCAACTGAGCCATTGCATAAAGACCCAAAACATTCTCATTACAATCGTAATTCAATGGATCAGTAGGGGTACCTAATGAGTTGAACAACTCCCAAGTGTGATTGAAAGGCGAACCCGTCCATACCTGACCAACTGGTACATTTCTAAATAAATAAGAGTTGAACTCATGACTTCGATTCTTCATTCTGTACAAGCCCCCTGCAGACCAATCAATGGTAGCATCACCAACAAAAGTCAAATAATTGGCATTGAAATAAATTGCGATATCTTGGTCAGAGTTATGAACCCATCTACGGGTAAAATCTCTGTCTATGACCTCTGGTTTGTCAATAAAATTACCCGCGGTATCTTTCAATACTTCGGTTAACAATGCAAATTGAGCCATGTCTGGGTCGTCTTGAATAGCTAAAGAATATACGGCTGACCAATCCATTTTTACTCTACCCAATTGATGCTTGCCTTGCAAGGTAGCGTTGTAGATATCTTGAAACTTCTGCCTGCTGCGGTTTCTCAATTCTACTCTTCCCGTTCCCGGTCCTTGTCCTCTACCAATTTTTAAAATGGTATCAACTCGATCGCGGGTTTCACGATCTAATAATCCAATATAAGCAGCATATAAACTGATCTGATTTCGGGGATTGAATTTATAATCCCACTTTGTATGAACCCCCGTTCTTCGCTGTTGAGCCGAAAATTTACGCAACTGCATGATCTCGTAATACGGCGTATTGGTTTCTGGCTCAATAAATGTTGACATGAACATGGAATTTGAACCTCGATAGGTGTTCTGATAACTCATGGCTAAAATTCCGCCTAAACGTCCCCTAAAAAAACGATTCCCTACAGACAATCCCAACAATTGATTCACTGGGGCAGGGCCATCAGTAAATACTAAATTTGACATGGGAAAATCGGCATTGGAAGCACGGTAATCAACACCGTTTAAGGCATGTGGTGATCTTCTTGAAACATCTTGAGTTTCAAATGACCGGTAATCGCGATCCAAAAAAAGCTGGCTGTAACCGGTTCCAACGTTGACATTGAATATTTTACGATTGGGAGCGTCTTTCAGCTTCATATCCACCCCCCCGCCAATAGCATCGCCCTCCATGTTGGGCGTCAAAGCCTTGGTAACTTCTAGCCGATCCAATAGATCAGACGGAAAAATATCTAAAGGTACGTATCGATTTTTATTATCTGGGGATGGAATTTTGATACCATTCACCAAAGTATAATTATAACGCTTGTCCATGCCTCGCACAATGGCATGCTGACCATCTCCGTTATTGTTTCTCTCAATGGAAATCCCCGAAACACGCTGAATTACATTCGCTACAGTAATGTCTGGTGAAATATCAATTTCCTGAGAAGAGATGATGTTTTTTGTTGTGAGGGACGTTTTCTCAGACAGCCTAGCGCTCAATTCTGAACCTTGATCTTTCTTGGTAGAAATATTCACCCCATCCAACTGAATATCAGACAAAACCAGTGTTACCCGATTGAATTGAGCCTTTGATATCTCCACTTTTTTGGACGTATACTCAGGATGAATAAACTGCACAAATCGCACCTCTGAAATCTTAAGTTCAAAGGAACCATCCAGCCTAGATTTGCCTAATGTTTCACCACTTTCACTTATTATTTCACAAGAAGCAATGGGTGCCTCCGTAAACTCGTCTGAAACGACTCCACGAATAACACCCAATGATTGTGCTTGAGATGTTGCAGCGTATAAAATAGCTGCGAATATTGCAATTAATTTATTCACCTATTAATAATTCTGAATCACCAACTGTTGTGTAAAGCCAAAATCATTTTTGATTAAATAAATGCCGTTTGACAAAGTGCTTAAATCCAAAATATTTTCTGCATTGATTGACTGATACACAATTTGACCAGTCAAATCCATCACCATGAACTTCATCGTTTTACTGCTGTAAACAACTCCAGAAGTCGGATTTGGGTACAATCTGAATGAATTCTTTTGAAAATAATCGTTGGAAGCAGCAACTCCAGTGAAATTCCAGGTAGGCCATTTTTGAGCCTCTGTACCAGCACCCGTTCCATTCCAATTCTTGTAATCTGCTACCAATTTCTTTATTTCATCAAAAGTGCCTTCCATGGTGCCAGTGTAATAAGCATTGACTGTATTGGAACCATCACCGCCGCTAGTCATTTCATGTGAAATTGCATTCACTCCATTTGTCAATGTTGCCGGTAAAATGCTGGTGCTCTTAGAAGCACATGTAATTCCTGATGTAACCCAAGTATTTGAACTTAACGCTGCAATGTGATTTGCAGAAACTGCGGGACCTTCAAAAATCATGATTTGATCTCCACCGCTGCTCAATCCGAATGAAGCTCCGGTCACTGAACCTTTGTCAACCGCCGGATTATCATTTAAAACATCTATTACTTCTCCTGCCTTAATTCCACCAGCTGGCGCTGTCCAAACCAAACCGTCATCACACTGCACAGTACCGGTAAATTTGGCATCTGTAAATCTCAATTGAGTACCTTCAACAATATCTACAAAGGTCAATAAGGCAAACTCATCGGGAGTAGAAGCATTCATTCGGTAAGCAACTACAGCCATATCACCCGCTTTGAATTTATTAATATGAGCTGCTGCTTTTCTAGTTAATTTGATTCCAAAAGGTGCTTTAGCATTGATGCTATCGCCATTGGTCAAATAAGCTGTTACAGTCCACTTCAGATTTATAGATTGACCTTGATTGATGCCTAAATTTGACAAAGCAGCATCAATTGCTGAAATGGTCAAGGTTAAAACGGTGTCAGTTCCTGAATTATTTGAAGGAATAGCCAATGCAGGATTGCTAAAATCACCCGTTAAAACATCTGCTTTCCAAACATATTTACTAGCACTTTGTAATGATTCCCACTTGATGTTAACAGGAGTATTGTCGGAAGCATCCACAGTTAAATCAGCAGCATCAGCGGGCGATAACAAATTAAATTCAAGCGCCTGCGCTTTTTGGAAAAACTTCCAATCTGGCCATGTTTGTGTTGCCTTAACTGCAGTTCCATTCCAATTTGCAGTATCCATTATAGCAGCCAACAAATCTGTTGCCGTTCCATCAGTGATGCCATTGTAATATGCATTCATGGTATTGGTACCATTTCCACCCTTAGTTGACTGATGAGAAATAGCATTACTTGCATTAGTCAATGCAGAAGGGATCATTGAATTACTTCCCGAGCAACTCGTATTTGTTGCTGCCCATGCATTGGTGCTCAATGCAGTGATGTAGGTTGGATTGTAATAAGAACCGCAATAAGCAATAATTTGATCACCGCTACTGCTCAAACCAAAAGTCTTTCCAGAAATAGACCCAGTATCTGTAGTTCCTTTGTCGTTTCCAACCACAAATACTGTTCCCGCTTTTAATCCTCCTTTAGGTGAAACCCATTCCAAACCATTTATACATTGGGGAGTCGAGTTAGAAGTAAACTTAGAATCGGTAAACATTACTTTCACATCCTCAGGAATATCCTTTAGCGCTAATACTGCAAAATCATCAGCTACATCAGCAGATGTGCGGTATGCCACAATCGCCAAGTCACCTGTAGATACTGGCGAAGCCGGTATAATTGCTCTTTTCAAAGTGATCGAATTTGGACTAAATGCCCAAACTGAATCGGTTTTAGTAAATCCAGTAACGGTCCATTTTATTGTAGCGGAATCACCTTCCTTTAAACCCAAACCAGCCAACTGAGCGTCAATTAAGCCGCTTGTAACGGTCAAAACGGTATCTTGTCCGTTATTGTTTGATGGAATACTTAACAAAGGTTTAGAGAAATTCCCAATCAATAAATCTGCTTTCCAAACATAACTCAAGCAAGAATCGTGCATGCTCCAAGAAATATTGATGGTTGCTGGATTGTTCTTTTCAACTAAAACGGACGCATTATTTGAAGGACTCAAAAGAAACAAAGTATCAGTAGAAGTGATCACTGGAATATCATCTCCAGAAACTAAAACAGCATCAAATCTCAATGTGCCTCCTGCATAAGTAGAAGTTGAACGTGCCGCTTCGTAGTTGCTTCCACCTGGAGTGAAAGAGGACACGATTCTAAATCCAAATTTAGAATTATCATTTACAGAATCAATGCCACTTAAATTTGCCATCCTGTTGTTGAACCAAACATCTCCAGCAGTAGCTCGGTAATGACCTAAAGTATCGGTTCCATTGCCATCAAAATCAACCCAATTGATAGAATCTACCGTGTATTGAAACTTCACCCATTTTGAGGAAGTATTTGAATGTCTGTTACTCCAATAAACAACAATGTTCTTCTTTCCAACCGTATTTACAAAGAACTCAACCCCTTCCTTTTTCGAATCTGTTCCTTGTGTAGGATATCCCGTAGTGTTGTAACCGGTATTATCGTAAGAAAAAGTATCTCCACTTCCTACTCCAGAAGCAAAAGTATTTGTTACATTTCGTAATACTACTGATCCTGAACCAATTAAGGGTTTTGTAGTGCCAGTTGTTGTTGAACCATCTGGTGGAATGGAATTGAAATTCCAATACGTAATAACTTGCGCACTAATTGAATTTGTGGCCCCAAAAAGCAAAATTAAATACACAATTACATTCACTTGAATTCTCTTCATAATTCTTCAAAGTTGGCCGTTCAAAAAAAACAATCTGTTAATCCCTTGTTATGATTAAATTAAACTATCAACCCAAGCAACAATGAATCAATCAAGTTTTAATAGACATATTTTGATTTTCGATTAATCAAGCCCTAAATTTGGACATGCATTTCCCGAAGTGGACCACATTCATTTTAATTTTATCTGCCTTCTGTTCAAATATTAAGGCCCAGTCGTTAGATACTTTTACCGTCACTACCCACAACAAAGTTCTCATCCAAACTGACCCTTCTCGCGGAAGTACCGATTACCGAGGATGGGGAGTCTTCCCCAGAAATAAAAACTTCCAACGCATGTACTGTGAGTTGTCGTTTCAATGCC
>JACCDM010027722.1_pt1 | contig 21576 bp, 18 predicted proteins | sample 7445851 | NCBI WGS metagenome assembly JACCDM01 (sample SAMN15323438, study PRJNA562643) | freshwater metagenome | isolation source: river surface water | place: USA:Blue River Watershed | collected 2017-08-16
CGTTTTTTAACCTTTTCTTGGGTTTCTTATATTGGTCAGATTTCATATGGTATTTACTTGTATCATAATGTAGTGTACAATTATTATCATGGTAAGGGTAATACTATTATTGGCTATTTAACCACATTCCTGCCAAATCTTAATGAAGAATTGCCTAATTTTATTCTTTTAAAATTTGTTTTGAGTTTGATTATCGTGATTAGCTTAGCTAGTTTTTCTTGGTTTTTTATTGAAAAGCCAATCAATCGTTTTAAAAATCGTATTTAATGGAAAGTCCTTTAGAATTGGTTATTGTAATTCCAGCCTATAATGAGGAAGCATGTATTCATGAAGTGGTTCCGCATTGGATTAATGGAATTGCGGAAGTTATACCTAAGGATCAATTTAAATTGCTAGTAATCAACGATGGTTCCCGAGATAAAACAGGAGTTATTCTGGATGAGCTTACAGGACAGTATCCTAATTTGATTGCTAAGCATCAATTAAATGGTGGCCATGGTAACGCGATATTTAATGGATACCAAATGGCTGTTCAAATGAATCCCAATTTTGTATTTCAAACAGATTCTGACGATCAATTTGTGCCTAGTGACTTTAAAAAATTTTGGGAAAAACGAAATGAGTCTGATTTTGTACTCGGTTTTCGCGAAGTTAGAAATGATGATCCATTTCGACTTTTGATTACGCGTATTTTGAAATATTCATTGTTGTTTATTTATGGGACTTATATTCACGATGCCAACATTCCTTTTAGGTTAATTCGGACTTCTTTTTTGAATAAGTTATTAAAAGCATTGCCTCACGAGACACCATTTGCTCCGAATATATTTTTGTCAGTATTAGCAAAAAAATCAGGTCAAAAACTGTTTAATATACCTGTATTACATAAAGAACGCGAAACAGGTGAAGTTTCGATTCGTCATATGAAATTATTGAAGGTATGTTGGCAATCATTTAAGGAATTAACGAAATTCCGTTTGCAACTAAATAGTTTAGTTGGTGAATTAAAAAAAGGCTAATTCAAATAGAATTAGCCTTTTTTTATACTAAATAGGTGGGATTTATAATAATACGATCAGGCTTTTGATAATTGCCGTAAGTCGAATAGCATCTAAAATTCTTGCCTCTGTGGCTCCGTGATTTTTTACAGATACTTCATGTGATTTTACACACATTTCGCATCCATTGATGGCTGACACGGTTAAGCTAGCTAGTTCGAAAAATTCTTTCCCTAAAACAGGATTCATCATAATTGACATGCGAATTCCAGCTGGGGCCGTGTTATAATATTCCTTATCAACAAAATGCTTAAATCGATAGAAAATGTTATTGGCATTAAGTAAAGAAACTAACGCATGAATTTCATTGATTTCTGCTTCTGTTGCACCTTTACTTGTAGCCAATTCCGTTAAGGAACCAATTGTTCTGTCGTGTTTTTGATTAACAGAAACAGCTAAAGCTAACAAGATTGCTTCTTTCTCGTTTAATGTTTGTGCACGTAATGCATTGGAAACATTAATCTTGAGATCTTTAATATAGCGGTGATCGGCCGCATCTAACGCATCTAAAAGTGCGAAAGATTCTGTGGCTGGGATATTTATCTCTGCCAATAAGTTGTCTTTTGTCTCACTCATGGTTGTTGAATTAAATAGCCCCAAGTGAACCTGGGGCTAAAAGAATGATTACAATGTAGCGTCTCCAGCTTTCCAATTACATGGGCAAAGCTCGTCAGTTTGTAAAGCATCTAAAACACGTAATACTTCATCTACATTACGTCCAACTGATAGATCATTGGCAGAAGCCCAACGGATAATACCATCTTGGTCAGCGATATAAGTTACACGGTATGCTACCTTCTCACCTTCAGTTAAGATACCTAATTCTTCAGCTAAGCTTTTTGAAGTATCAGCTAACATTGGGAATTTAAGTCCACGTAAATCATCGTGATCTCTTCTCCATGCCGCATGAACGAATTCTGAATCTGTAGAAGCACCGATTAACGAAGCATCACGATCAGCGAAATCTCCAGCACGACGATTAAATTCAGCAATTTCTGTTGGGCATACAAAAGTAAAATCTTTTGGCCACCAGAACATAACTAACCACTTTCCGTCTTTTTTGTGATCTTCAGAAGTAATGGTTGCAAATTCTTTTCCTTGCTCTAAGGAAACAACTGCAGTTTTTGAAAATGTTGGGAATTGGCTTCCTAAGCCTAGCATGTAATTTGCCATTTTTATGATTGTTTATATGTTTCTAAAAATAATGGTGCAAATATGCAGGTTCAAATATTATCAATCAAATCTATATTTTTTATATTTGTATAAGCAATAATTATAATATGACAATTACGCAACTAGAGTACATTGTTGCTCTCGCTGATTTAAAAAGTTTTTCTAAAGCTGCCGACTTTTGTTGTGTTTCACAACCTAGTTTAAGTATGCAAGTACAAAAACTGGAGGATGAGTTAAATTTAACTTTGTTTAATAGGCGTGCAAAACCCCTAGAACCTACCACTGAGGCGTTGGATATTATTAATAAGGCAAGAATAATTTTGGCTGAGAGTAGGTCGATACTTTCTTTGACTAAAGAATGGTCTAATTCAGTCAACGGTCATTTGGCTATAGGTGTAATACCTACTATTGCTCCTTATTTAATGCCCAAATTTTTAGCTGATTTTCAAATTAAACATCCTGATTTAGATATAAGTATTTCTGAAACGACAACAGATAATATTAAACGAGATATTGCTTCAGGTAAATTGGATATTGGAATTTTGGTTACGCCACTTCAAAGTGATTTAGTCGAGTTGCCTCTTTATTACGAGGAATTATTTCTTTATTCAAATGTGTGGGAAGAGGATGGATCAAAACTAAAATCTGAATTAGATCCTACGAAATTATGGTTATTAGAAGAAGGACATTGTTTAAGTAATCAAGTTAATTCAATTTGTAATATAAAGGCCGGATCACACATGGGCGCAAATTTAACGTATCAAACAGGTAGTTTAGAAACGATAGTTCGCTTGGCCGATTTAGGATTCGGTCAAACTATTATTCCTCAAATGTTTTTAGATTATATAGATATTAAATGGAAAGAAAAGGTTCACAACTTGCCCTCTCCCATTCCGGTACGAGAAGTATCACTCGTTCATGCTAAATCGTATTCTAGGAAAGCGATTATTAAAGCTTTGCAATTAGAGATTTTAGGTCATATTCCTATCTCATGGAAATCGCCAAATAACCGATCGATTATCCCAATATAAGTGTATTGGATTTTGATCTAATTATTTTAACAAGGAAATATAGACTTAGCATGAATACGACACCTAGGACGAGAATACCATTACGCATATTTCCAGTTAGCTGAATAATTAATCCAAAAATAAAGGTTCCCAATACGGTGGAAAGGCGATCACACACATCATAAAAACTAAAATATGAGGCTGTATCTTTCTCACCTGATGGGCATAATTTAGCAAATGTTGCTCGACTCATAGATTGAATTCCACCCATGACAAAACCTATACCACTCGCAAGTAAATAGAAGTTCATTTGGTTCTTTACCGTATAAGCAAAACCACATATTAAAATCCAAACACAAACAATCAAAAATAGTCCTTGAATGTTTCCAATTTTTGATGACAGTTTTGCACAAAAATATGCACCAGGTATGGCTATTAATTGAATAAGTAAGATGGTTATAATTAATGCATCCGTTGGCAAATGCAATTCTTCCGAACCAAATAAGGCACCTAAATACATGACTGTTTGAGCGCCCAGGTTAAACAAAAAGAAACTTGATAAAAAGGAGCGTATTGTTTCATTTTGTTTTATTTCACCATAAACGTGGGATAATTCTTTCCAACCACCTAACCAAATATTCTCTTTCTCAGCGTTGGTCTTACTATCTGGTAAATAATGAAATGGTATTTGTGAAAACACGAACCACCACACTCCTACACTAAGAAATGATATTCTAGAAGCTAAATCTCCTGATATATTTCCATACCATTGAGGCATGAGAACCATAGATAAATTTTGCAGCAAGAGAATAACACTACCAATGTATCCATAGGTAAATCCTCGGGCACTCAATTCATCAAATCGATCAGGTGTTGCGATTTGCGGTAAAAAGGAATTATAAAAAACCATACTTCCTCCCCATCCAATAATTGAAAAGAGGAATCCAAATGTTCCTATATAGTAATTGCCTTTTTCAAAGAAAAAAAGTATCATACAGCTTATTGAGCCTAGGTAACAAAAGAATTTCATGAATCCCTTTCGTGTGCCTTGATAGTCTGCAATACCAGATAATACGGGCATTAAGATTGCCAATAAAAGAAATGCGGCTGAAATGGTATATGAAAATATAGCAGTATTGACCAGTTCGAATCCAAAAAAGCTAATCTCCTTGGAATTATTGGCCATAACGGCAGCAATTGGGAAGTAGATAGGGAAAATGGCTGAAGTAATTGTCAGCGAATGAACTGAATTAGCCCAATCATAAAAAGCCCAGGCACGTAATACTTTGGGATTATTCATGTTCATCATTTTTATTAAAATAAACCTAATTGTTCACCCTTATTTGGTTCTTTAGGTATCGCATCAGTTGAATAGTTTTTAATCTCCAGCGGAATATCATCGATTTCATTCGTAAGAACTTGACCTTTTATTGTTAAAGGAACATCTTCATTGTCAACAGTAGGAATAACTTCTATCTCATTAGTTATATCCGTTTCAGGTTCCTCCTCCTCTTCGATAACTTTGATGGTAGATTCTGGCTCTTTTTCTACATCCTGTTCTGCTATTTTGATAGCTTCAGCTTCAGGTGATTGTGACTCTGTTTCAATAAATTCTATGTCAACTAATTTAGTATAATTTAATTTACTACCAATTGCCTTCCATCCTCTAACTTCGACTAATTCATCAATGGGAAGTAGTAAAATTTCATTTGTTTTTCCGTCTGGCTTATGTTTGATTTGAACATTAGGCGAATAATTATCAGAAGCCGCTAATAAATTTGAAGCTTTATGATCAGAGATAAAAAGGAATTTTTTGTCAATTGTTGATGTTTCAATTTTAAACCTTTTTATAAAATGAGACTTATTTGAACCGTCAAAATAAACAGCTGAAATGATTCCATTCGGATTGAAGAGCTTTAAATAGAGAATTTCTTCTGCTGGATAACGATTGGTTAATTCAAAATTTGTAAGCTCGTAATTGCCTGATTTGTATATACTTAGTATTAAGTCGGTCGGTTGGAAATTACCGATATAGTCGCCATGTTGGTCTCTATTCAAACGACCAATTGTAGGGTCATACCAAATGTCCACACCGCCTAAAGTAGAAACACCAGCACTTTTTTGAATAATTTTTCTTACTGGATATTTAGTTAAAACGTTACCTAATGACTCTCTTCCTTTGATGGCTAATTTGGCAAAATCATAATCGAATTGTTTGATTTTAGCTGTACAATTTGCTGTCAAACTAATGCTGATAACTTCTGCCTCACCATTTTCATTAGCAGAAAAATAAGTTATTTTAGACTTAGCATCAGCGCCAACCACGCGATATTCTCGATCGCGCGTAACTGAAGTAACTTTGAATCTTTTAACGTAGGATACTCCAGATTTGCCGTCGGCATAAACTAAGTTATATACCTTACGATCATCATTCTTTTTAAATACGGATACGTAGAGTACATCTTTGCCAACAAAAACTTTCTCTTGGATTTTTGTAACGACGCAAGTACCGTTTTGTCTGAATACAATGATGTCGTCTATATCCGAGCAATCCATTACGTATTCGTCTTTCTTGAGGCTATAACCAATGAAACCATCGGCTCTATTGACATATAGTTTTTGATTAGCAGCTGCTACTACAGTTGCCGAAATTGTATTGAAGCTTTGGATTTCTGTCTTTCGTTCTCTACCCTTACCGTATTTTTGAAGCAAGTTTTTGAAGTAATTTATGGCGTATCTAACCAAATTAGCCAGATTGTCTTCTACTTCAGCTAGTTCCTCAAGAAGTCGCTTCATTAATTCATCTGCCTTGAAACTATCAAATTTTGAAATTCTTTTGATTCTAATTTCGAGTAAGCGCAATATATCTTCTTCCGTTATTTCACGGTAAAAATCCTTTTTAAATGGATCTAATCCTTTGTCAACAGTTTCGATTACTAATTCAAATGTCTCGCATTCTTCAATTTGACGGTAAATCCGGTTTTCAATAAATATTTTCTCCAATGAGCTAAATAACAAGCGTTCCATTAATTCGTTTTTACGAATTTCTAGTTCTTGTTTCAGTAAGTCTACTGTTTGCGCTGTGCTAACTTTTAAAATTTCAGCTATACCTATGAAATGAGGTTTGTCCTCTACAATAACGCAGGCATTGGGTGAAATGGAAACTTCGCAATCAGTAAATGCATATAGCGCATCAATAGTCACATCTGGAGAAATTCCTGGTGCTAATTGAACTTGGATTTCAACATCCTTGGCAGTATTATCGATGACCTTTTTAATCTTGATCTTCCCTGTATCATTGGCTTTTATGATGGAGTCAATTAATGAAGTAGTGGTAGTTGTATACGGTATTTCTTTGATTATTAATGTCTTCTTATCAAATTCTTCTATTCGCGCTCTTACACGAATTCTTCCCCCACGTAATCCATCATTGTAGTTTGAAGCATCCATTAATCCTCCAAACTGGAAGTCTGGTAGTAATTCTACTTTTTTATTATTCAACAAATCAATGGAAGCCTGTAATATTTCACAGAAATTATGTGGCATTATTTTGGTTGCTAAACCAACTGCAATACCTTCTACACCCTGAGCTAGTAATAAGGGAAATTTAATTGGAAGTGTGATTGGCTCTTTTTTTCTACCGTCATACGACAATTGCCAATTAGTTGTTTGAGCGTTAAAAACAACTTCATTTGCAAATTTGGAAAGCCTTACCTCAATATAACGAGCTGCCGCTGCACTATCACCAGTTCGATTATCTCCCCAGTTTCCTTGGCAGTCGAATAATAATTCTTTTTGACCTAGATTTACTAAAGCGTCATTAATGGAAGCATCACCATGTGGATGATACTGCATAGTTTGCCCAATAACATTAGCTACTTTATTGAAACGACCATCATCCATTTCCTTTAATGCATGAAGAATACGTCTTTGCACTGGCTTTAGACCATCACCTACTGCTGGAACTGCTCGTTCAAGTATAACATAAGAGGCATATTCTAAGAACCAATTTTCATACATTCCTGCAACGGCAATTTGATTCTGTAATTCGCCTTCTATTTGTTCGCTCATGTTAATTTATAATCAATTAATTTAATGTACTGGTAAATGATTAATGCTGTTGCACCCCAAATATCTTCACCTTCAAATGCATATCGTGGTGAATCAACCGGTTCACCATTATAATGGATTTCATGAAAATTTAATTGGTCTGGGTCCTTGAAAAAGGATACAGGTATTTCAAAAATACGATTAATTTCTCTTTTATTAATAGTAAAATCTAGCTTTTTATCTATTTCAATGTAATAAGGTTGTATCCAATAATTTGAGATTGGAATCCAATGTGGATTTAAAGATTTTAGCTCAGTTACATCAATATCAATACCTAACTCCTCTTTCACTTCTCGCTGCGCAGTGAACAGAAGATCAGGATCTGATTGATCTTTCTTTCCTCCTGGAAAAGCCATTTGTTCACTATGATGTCCATCATATTGTGAACGTTTTATAAATACAATTCGATTGCCTAATTCTTTGTCATTTAAATGTAGAATAACCACTGATGCTAGTTTAGCATTTTCCTTGATGCTAGGTGCATCAGGTATTTGATTGATTAATTCTATAATTTTCTCAAATCGATTATGCATGTTTTAGCTTAATTCGGATGGCTTCAGCACATCTTATTCCATCTATTGCAGCAGACATAATTCCTCCCGCATAACCTGCACCCTCACCACATGGATAAAATCCTACTACTTCTGGGTGCTCTAAAGATATTGGGTCACGAGGTATTTTTACAGGTGATGATGTCCTGCTCTCTAGACCAATTAATTGACCTAAATTACTACTAAAGCCTTTTATCTTTCGATCGAAATCTTGTAAACCAAGTGCTAATGGTTCGGCAATGAAATCCGGTAAAAATGATCGTATATCCCCTGGTATCAAACCTGGTATGTACGATGTTTGATTTGAAGTCTGGCTAGTATTTCCTTTAATGAAGTCTCGAGTTAATTGTGAGATTGCTTGTTGGGTTCCTCCGGCTAACTCATTTGCCTTTTGTTCTAAGTGTTCTTGTAAGTACATACCCGCCAATACTCCATAATCTCTGTAATCTTTGTAATCCTCGGGAGCGATACTGACAACAATTCCTGAATTAGCATACTTTGAATCTCTTCTTGAAGGTGACATTCCATTGACAACTACCTGATTTTGTGCGGTTGCAGAAGGTACTATAAATCCACCCGGGCACATGCAAAATGAAAAAACACCTCGTTGAATTCCTTTATACTTGGTTTGAGTTACTAAACTAAATGAAGCTGGTGGTAAATATTCCGGACGTGATGTTAATTTATATTGACACGTGTCTATTAATGATTGCGTATGTTCTATACGCACACCCATGGCAAAAGGTTTTTGTTCAACTTTAATTTTTTTATCAACAAGATGTTGGAAAATATCTCGAGCTGAATGACCAGTGGCTAAGATTAGTTGGTCGGCTTTAAATTCTTTTCCACTTTCGGTTATAACACCTTTTACTTTACAATTATCAATTAATATATCAACTACTTTTTCTTTGAAATGGACTTCGCCGCCTGATTCAATAATTGCATCTCGCATAGCGGAGATGATTCCTGGTAGTTTATTTGTTCCGATGTGGGGATGCGCTTCATAAAGTATATTCTTATTTGCTCCATAAGCAACAAATGTTTCTAAAACTGCGTCTATGTCACCTCTTTTAGTACTTCTTGTATAAAGTTTGCCATCAGAATAAGTTCCCGCACCACCTTCTCCAAAGCAATAATTACTTTCAGCATTAACCACATTATGTTTGTTAATTGCTGCTAAATCTCTTCTTCTATCTCGGACATTATTTCCCCGTTCAATTACAATGGGTTTTATTCCTGATTTGATTAATGTTAAGGCGGCGAACAAGCCTGCTGGCCCACTTCCTATGATTAATACGGAAGGTGCATTTGATTTTAACTTATTTGTTACTTGTCGAGAGTTTAAATCAAATAAAAAATCATGTTCCTTGGGATAAAATCCAATTTTCACATTTGCTTTTAATTGTCTGCTACGCGCATCAATAGATTTTTTTTCAATACGATACTGACATGAATTTAATAGCTTTGCTCCTACTTCTGCCAATAAAAATTGGTGAAGCAATTCTGGGGAATGTGCTGTTTCAGGATTTAGAATAAATGATTTATATTCAGGCATAAATAATGTTTGCACAAAAGTACTAATCTATTTTAATCTACGTGATGAATCAATTACAAAACCAAGTAAGTCCTTATTTATTACAACATAAAGATAATCCGGTTCATTGGTTACCTTGGGGAAATGAAGCACTAGATTTAGCGACTAGATTAGATAAACCAATTATTTTAAGTATTGGTTATGCTGCATGTCATTGGTGTCACGTCATGGAGCATGAGTCATTTGAAGATCAGCAAGTTGCCGATCTAATGAATGAACATTTTATTTGCATTAAAGTTGATCGTGAAGAACGTCCTGATATTGATCATATCTATATGGATGCTTTGCATCAAATGGGAGTTTCTGGAGGATGGCCATTGAATGTATTTTTAATGCCAGACCAAAAGCCATTCTATGGAGGTACTTATTTTCCTAAGTCAAATTGGATACAATTGTTAAACTCCATTCAATCGGCCTTTAAAAATCATAAAGCAGAGTTGCAGCAATCCGCTGATGGATTTGCAGCCAATTTAGATGATAAATCCATTGGTTTATATCCCGTTGAATTACAAGAATTAACACCAATTATACCTAATGCTTTAACAAAAATATGTAAGTATTTAGACCCTGTCTATGGTGGTATTCAAAAAGCTCCTAAGTTCCCTTTGCCTTCCTTGACGTTATTTTTAGAGTCAATCCCCGAAAAATTAGCTACACATCTTGGAGTAAGTATTCATTCTAATAGACAACTAGAAAAAATGGCTCAAGGTGGTATATACGATCAGGTAGTTGGTGGTTTTTCTCGTTATTCAGTGGATTCTGAATGGTTTTGTCCACATTTTGAAAAGATGCTGTATGATAACGCGCAATTAGTTTATGTGTATTCAAAAGCATTCGAAAGAACTTCAAATCCAATATTTAAAGAAGTAGTTCATTCTACAATTAGTTTTTTAAACCTTGAATTAAGGGATATTTCTGGTTTATATTTTGCTTCTCTTGATGCGGATAGTGAAGGTATTGAAGGGCAATTTTATGTATGGGAATATGAAGAATTAAATTCTATACTACCCTATGATAAACATGCTCCTTTTTATCAAGCTTTTCATATCAAGCGCACAGGTAATTGGGAATACAATAAAAATATTTTATTCAAGAATCATCCGGTGTTAAATGCAGTTTACGAGAAGGAATTACAAACATTGGCGACCGTTAGAGCTAAACGAATTAGGCCTCAAACGGATACAAAGTTGATATTAGCTTGGAATGCTATGTTAGGATCTGGTTTGGTAAAGGCGAGTAAAAGTTTGAATAATCATGAATACTTAGAAAATGCTTTGGCATTGGCTGAATCCATGGAAAGTTTTTGGGACAAAAAAAATAATCATCTGTTACATCAAATCACTTACTCAAATAAACCAATTTATGCTTTTTTAGATGATTATAGTGCTTATGGGTTGTTTCTGATTCATTTGTATAATGAAACCTCAAATAAAATTTATTTAGAACAAGTCAGAAAAATAGTTGATGGTGTTTATCAAAATCATAAGCAAATGAATTGTTTATTCAGTTTTCAATCTAATTTGAATGCAGCATTGATTTCTAATAAGTACGAAATAACAGACTCGGTAATGCCAGCATCGAATTCAATGTTTTGTGAGTTACTATTTTGGTCTGGAATTTTGTTGAACGATGTCACATTGACTTTGCGTGCTAAGGAAATGTTGGCCGCTGTTCTTGAACAAGCAGTAGCTAATCCACTATATCATGCCAACTGGCTCAGAGTATATTCTGAATGGTTAGAAAATCCGAGAGCCATGGTTAAATATAATCCCTCGAATTATGCCAAAAATGATTTGCCTGATTTACGCGTTACTTGGGTTCCTATTTTAGATCAATCTCATTCATTTTTGCTTTGCATTGGAGATCGCTGTTTGTCTCCTTGCGATCGTATAGATGATTTGATAGATCAGTTTGATGCTATTTAATTCGATCAGGATTCTCATTCACAAAGGCGCCCCAACCCTTCTGAGTACCTTTGACGGAAGAAGTTAAATTCTTTGAATGAAAGTGGTGACATATGGCAATGCCTAACGCATCCGTAGCATCATGTAGTTTACTTTCTAGTTTTATACCGCTAATGATTTCAACCATCTTGGAAACTTGCTCTTTAGATGCATTTCCATTCCCTGTCACGGATTGTTTGACTTTTTTAGGTTCGTATTCTGTAATGGGAATTTGTTTGGAATAAGAAAGCGACATGACCATACCTTGAACACGTCCTAGTTTCAACATCGATTGTACATTTTTGCCAAAAAATGGAGATTCAATCGCAATTTCATCTGGCATAAATTCTTCAAGTAGATGTAATACGCGTTCATGTATTTTTAGAAATTTAGCTCCCTGGGTAGTGTATTTCGTTAAATTAAGCACACCATACTGCAAAATGGTAACTTTATCTTTATGTGTTCGAATAAGGCCATAACCTAAATACCGAGTACCCGGGTCAATACCTAATATTATTTTTTCTGCACTAAGGTTTGTATTTTGCATGATAATTTCGCGTATGTTCATTCATCAAATACCTAGAATCATTCCAAAGGTCTTGCCTAAATTAACTTGGCAATATCAGACTACAGATGAATCTCGCGAGGTTTATTTTACTTTTGACGACGGTCCTACGGTTGAAATTACCAATTTTGTATTGGATTGTTTAGATTCTTACGCTTTCAAAGCTACTTTTTTTTGTATTGGAAAAAATATGTTAGCGAATCCTGAACTCGTACAGCTAATAATAAATAAAGGTCATAGTATTGGAAATCATACCATGAATCATGCGAATGCTTGGAAATATAATCGTCTTTCTTTTCTTCAAGATTATCAAAGCTGTCAAGATGTGATTCATGGATTCGGTGTTAAATCGGCTGGTTTTCGTCCTCCGTATGGAAGAATAACTAATTACATTTACAATCAAATTAGTAAAATAGAGCGTGTTTATATGTGGACATATTTATCTGGAGATTATAATAAAGATTTATCTCCCATTGATATTTTACAGTCTGCGAAACAGTCAATCAAACCTGGCTGTATATTAGTCTTTCATGATAGCGTTAAAGCATTCCCACGCTTACAAATGGTTTTACCTGAATTACTCGAATTTTGTAAAAGAGAAAATTATACATTGAAAGGGTTATGATAGATACACATGCACACTTATATGACTCTCATTTTTTAAATGACTTAGATGCTCATGTAGCTGATATTCGTGCAAATGGTATTCAAGAAGTATGGATGCCAAATTGTGATTCTGATTCTTGGAAGGACTTGATTAATGTTTCAAAAAGATATCCTGATTTTGCCTTGCCGATGATTGGCTTACACCCAACGTATGTTAAAGAGAATTATTTGATAGAATTAAATAATCTTAAGAGCATTTTAGTTCAGCAAAAAGTATTAGCAATTGGTGAAATTGGCCTCGATTATTACTGGGATTCTACATTTAAAGCGGAGCAAATTATTGCCTTTGAAATGCAGTGTCATTGGGCTTTAGAACATAAGATTTGGATAGATGTGCATTGTAGAAAAGCCTATGCAGACTTAATCAAAATATTGAAAAAGTCAGAATATGGTAATTTGAGAGGGATTATACATTGTTTTTCAGGTGATGCGCGAGAAGCTGAAATATTGGTAAGCTTAGGTTTTAAATTAGGTATAGGAGGAGTTATTACCTATAAGAATTCTACTTTATTTCAAGATATTAAAGATATTTCATTGGATGATATTGTATTAGAAACAGATAGCCCCTACCTCACTCCTGTTCCTTTTCGTGGTAAGCCCAATAGTCCAAGTTATATTCCCATCATTGCACAAAAATTAGCAGATTTATTTCAAATTTCATTGGATGAGTTGCTTGCAAAGACGAGTTTTAATGCAAGTCAACTTAAATCGTATTCTGGTTTTTGATCCAATAATCCGTTGCTTGTTTCCATGAGATCAAAGCATCTTTTAATCTTAGGGCTATTTTATTTTTTGAATTCCAAAATTTGATTTTATTCCCTTGAAAGACCAGTTTACCCTTTTCCATTATTCCAATCTTATGGCTTAGGCGAATGATATCACTTAAATCATGGCTAATTAATAAACAAGGAATTTGTCTGCTCTCAATTAATTGCTGTAAAATTGCTGAAAACTCCATTTTTTGTTCTGTATCCAATTGACTAAATGGCTCATCGAGTATCAAATATTCAATTGGTTTACTGACTGCTTCAATTAAGGCTATTTTTTGCTTTTCACCTCCAGATAACATTTGAATTTTTGATTTTAATAGATGTTGAATATGAAACATCTTTATATAAGACTTGACTAATTTGGTTTTATTTTTTTCCGTTTCTTTTTGAAATAGATAATTTAAATAATCTTCGACGGTATGATTTGGTTTTAAATGAAGTGATTGCGGAACGTAACCTGCTATTATAAATTGTGGAATTAATCTCTCTGAATTAATATTTACTTCTAAGCTATTTGACCTAATTGAAGAATCATTTGATAGATTTAGGCCAACTGCAATTTTTGCGACGGTACTTTTACCTGAACCACTTTTACCAATGAGTGAAAAAATTTCACCTTTATTAATCTCAATTTTTAAAAGAGACAGATTAAAATGAGGATTAACTTGGTAACTTGGTATGATTATTTGTAACATCTAAACTGAGTATTATGCTTTTATGTGGCGTTGATGTAGGTACATCGTCGATTAAAGTTAGTGTTGTTGACGCAGCAAACCAACAATTAATTTATTCTACTTCATACCCTGAAATAGAAAATGAAATATCAGCACCTGAACTTGGTTTTGCTGAACAAGATCCAGAACATTGGTGGTTTTGTGTTAAGCAAGCTATTTTAAAAGCCAACTCTTCTCATACCTATAATGCTAAGGATATTGTTTCGATTGGCATTTCCTATCAAATGCATGGTTTGGTTGTAATAGATAAAGCATATCAAGTTTTGAGACCATCAATTATTTGGTGTGATTCTCGTTCCATTCAAATTGGTAGTGATGCTTATGTTGGTATTGGAAAATCGTATTGTGAAAACAACCTCTTGAATTCTCCAGGTAATTTTACCGCTTCAAAATTAGCATGGGTGAAAAAGCATCAACCAGAAATTTATGATAAAATACATTTAGCTATGCTGCCGGGTGATTTTATTGCTGGACGATTTACGAACGAATTTACGACAACAAATTCAGCGTTGTCTGAAGGTATATTTTGGGATTTTAAAGCAAATGAATTATCAAGTCAATTAATGAAATATTTTGGTTTTGATTCTAGTATGATTCCAGAAGTCTACCCTGTATTCTCCAATCATGGAGTAATTGCTGAAAATATTGCGCAGGAACTTGGTTTCAATCTTCAAGTTAAAGTTACGTACAAGGCAGGCGATCAGCCAAATAATGCTTTCTCTTTAGGAGTTTTAGAACCTGGTGAAGTGGCAACTACTGCTGGGACTTCTGGAGTAGTTTATGGAGTAAGTGATACGCTAACATTTGATCAAATGAATCGTGTTAATTCATTTGCCCATGTTACACATACTATAGAAAAAACGCGTATTGGAGTTTTAATGTGCATTAATGGTACAGGAATTCTTAATCGCTGGGTTCGTCAAAATTTAGCTTCTGAGATGTCGTATAATCAAATGAATGATTTAGCGAGTCAATCACCAATCGGTTCTCGTGGACTTGTTTGTTTACCTTTTGGTAATGGAGCTGAACGTATTTTTCAAAATAGAAATATTGGCGCGAGTTTTGAAAATTTAGATTTCAATCAACATAGTAAAGCTGATTTGATTCGTGCTTCTCAAGAAGGAATAGCATTTTCTATGGCTTATGGTATTGAAATGTTGAACGCAACAGGCATAAAAGCGAATAAACTTAAAGCTGGTTATGCCAATATGTATTTAAGCAATGTTTTCACTTCATCTCTTGTTAATGCTACTAATGTGGCTGTAGATTTATGTGAGTCTGATGGATCTTTTGGAGCAGCTCTAGGTTCTGGATTTGGCTTAGGCTATTATCATTCTGCCAAAGAGGCGGTTTCTCAAATTAAACGGATTAGTACCTTTGAACCGAAAATTGAATTGTTATCTAGTACTTTAGATGCTTATTCGTCTTGGAAGGAATTAATTAATAAAAAGCTATAAAAAGGCAAAGCCTCTCAATTTCTTGAGAGGCTTGTACCCAGAGCCGGAGTCGAACCGGCACGGGCTTGCACCCACGGGTGTTTGAGACCAGCGCGTCTACCAATTCCGCCATCTGGGCAATTAAATCAAACCAATTGGCCTAATTGCCCTGCAAAAGTAGGGCAAATTCACATCTAAATCAAGTCCTTATTGAATTATAATTGAATTATTCGTAACGTAGAGCGTCCACAGGATCTAATTTAGAGGCTTTAAATGCGGGGTAAATTCCTGAAAATAAGCCAACTAAAACGCAAATAATTATTCCTACAGTCATCCATAACCAAGGAATAATAAAACTAGCAGCTCCTGAACTTATTCCTTGTGCAATTAAGTTTCCGATTGGAATAGCTAGAATGATTCCCCCTATTCCTCCAATCAAACAAATAACAATAGCTTCAATTAAAAACTGTTGTAAAATTCTAAATGGAGTTGCTCCTAAAGATTTTCTAATTCCAATTTCTCTTGTTCTTTCTGATACTGATACCATCATGATATTCATCAAGGCGATTGAAGCGCCAAGTAGTGTAATAAATCCAATGACAAATCCTCCCAATTGTAAACTAGAAGTTATACTTTCAAAACTTTTAGCGATTGAATCAGATCGGTCTAATGAAAAAGAATCCTCTGATGTGATTGGATCCATTCTTACTTTACGCATTACACCTCTTGCCTCTTCCATAAAATTATCTAAGTTTTCTACTTTAGTTGAGGAAGTGGTAATATCAAATGTCAAATTACGACCTACAGCCATTTTGCGCCCTGTTTCTAAAGGTACCATGACAACTCGATCATCTCCCCCCCCCATCATATTTCCCTTTTTCGCGAGAATTCCTATGACTTTGAGTCTTATACCGTTCACTAAAATTTCTTGATTTATTGGATTCTTTTTTTCAAAAAGTTGGTCAATAACATCTACACCTAACAAGCAAACATTTATGGCATTGGTGAATTCATTTGTTGAGAAATTTCTTCCACCTCCAATTTTATAACCTTTTAGTTCAATGAAGTTGTCATCTATTCCCAGTAAGCGTGTATTTGGATTTGTTTTTTTAGATAAATATTTGGCAATCGCATTATTTGAAACATTCGTTTTTAATGAAACTTTTCCTTTTGGAGCGAAAAGTGTTTTATATCTGGAGGCTTGTCTATAATCTATATTTTTGAATCTTCTCTCTTTCTGTCCTTCTCGTCGTATTTGATTGGCTGGTCTATTTCGAATGTCAAATGAATTTGCTCCCAGTCCAGAGAATGAATTATCTACTGAACTTTGAATACCATCAATAGCTGTTAGTATACCTACTAAAGATGTGATTCCTAAAGAAATTATTAAGGCAGTTAAGATGGTTCTTAACAAATTTCCTTTAATTGACCTTAAACCTTCTGCGATATTTTCCTTTATATTCATTTCAGCTGCAATTTATCAGAAACTAAATGATTTTGAGAACCGCCAGTAATTTGAAACAACCACTAATCATATAATCCAGATTTACTTCAACTTACGAATGTAGTAATCTTCGCCGGGTACAATTACACCTTCCTTTAAATTGGAATTTGTACCTAATCTTATGTCTCCAATAGTTGGCTTTATTACTGATTTAGCAAAAAATAAATAATCAGCTTCAAATGGAATTTTCTGTAGTCCTTGTTCAAAAGGATTGATTGGAATCATTTTTCTTGAAAAATGAGGCCCCCACAATGGATATTCATAATCATCATTAATTGTTGCTAATGCAACCGTAGCGTTTTTTGGAACGATTGAATCATATTTGGCATATGCTTGATAAATATCAGGTCTAGAAATAGTTAAGGCTTCCATTCTAGAGATATTAAAAATTGAAGGCTTACTGTATGCTCCAAATGGTAATGCTCGTTTGTGTAAAATTATGGTACTTAGACCCGTCATTGAAATTAGAATAGCTGAAAAAATCAAATAGATTTTACCCAACCCATTGTTCTGAAACAAGGAATTCTGATTTAACCAGTTTCCCAAAATAGGAATAATAAACACTAAAGTACTCAACATATATCTTCCCTTCCATGGATCATATGGTGCAGTAAATGAAAGTGCCAGCATATGAAATAGAAATGCAACAAAAAAGTAATAGTATATGCTTTTGCTTCTTTTAATAAATATGAATACAATAGAAGGAATAATTAAAATGATGAAAATAATACCATATATAGGTGTGCCATTATAAAATTCAAATCGGCGATTAAATGAAAAAGGGATAATTGTAAATGATGTTTCTTGTTCAAGACCTAAGTTTAAATTTCTATCTATGCTTTTAAAACTTGGCTTGATTGATTTTTGAAAATCTTCAATAACCCTGATATTTCTTAAACCATCTAAATTAAATAAATCTAAATTGTACCGAATAAAGTTCCTGCTACCGTGAGCTAATAAATTTTTAAAATTTCCAGCTCTTTCTATGGATTGATGTTTGGTTGCCGTAGGTGGCCCTATCGGGTGCCCATAATGATTTAAATTACCTATATACCCTGTTGGGAGTGTAACTATTAAAATGAAAAATATATGGGCGAATAAAAAGTGTTTTAAACTGTACTTCCAAGAGACAAAATTCATGTTTCTTAGTATGTAGACAACTATAACAATCAAAGGTAAAAAAGAAAATACAAATGTTATTTTATGACTTAAAGCTATAGAAAATGCTATAGCGGCCATATATAAATATATAGTTTGCTGTGATTGTTTAAAGCTAAATAGAAAATATACATAGGATACTAGATAAGCAGCCAATACTACATCTGTATCTGTTGATGTAGATTGTATAATGGCTATCGGTATAAATAGTATCATTGAGGCACAAAATACCCGAATAATAAAAGGTATATCCAGTCTTTTTAATATACCATATGTACCAATAAATAGGATCCAATATGCCGATAGATTAGGAAGCTTGAAGAAATGCTCATTCCAATTAGTCATCAAAAAAGGATAAACTTGAATAGAAGAAAATGATTTTGGATAGGTATCAATATTCCAATTTGTTCCTACAAAATGTTTAAACGATCCGTTTTGGAGGAAGTATAAAATTCGATTTAAATGCCCTGTCATACTATCCCATTCATTGGGTGGTGAATAGAAGGTAATCGAAAGTTGAATCAAATGAATAAGTATAAATGAAACTAATAGGATAGTAAAGGCTAGTCTTTCTGTTTTTGTTGATGATTTATAAACTTCGTGAAATTTTTGTATAGCCCGACCTGTAATTTTAAATGAAGAAGCATTTAAACGTTCAGCTTGAAAAATAGAATTTGAGAAAAATTGATGGAAACCAACTATAAAAATAAAAGGTACTATTGACCATGAAATTGAACTATTCCAAATGTTTAGAGCCGATAGTATATATCCTGAAAGTATAATACTTGCAGAATATAGTATAAATCCAATGATAAATATTTCCTCAAAATTTTTATTAGAAATCTTAGAGGCTATTTTAATACATAGTAATACGAAAGTGATGAATACTATGAAATACATAAGGTTTATGAGTAATATGAATTAATAATTTCGACAACCTTATTTATTTCATCATTGGTAATAGTCGCAGAAAGTGGCAAACATAGTATACGCTTAGAAATATCTTCTGAAACTGGGCAAGATTGAGATATAACAAAAGGTAACTCATTTAAAGAAGGATAGAAATATCTTCTAGGAGTAATATTTTCTTTTGTTAATCGGCTAATTATTTGATGTAAATCACTCTCTGAAGGTATAATTATTGGATAATAACTAAAATTGCGACTAATATCAGAATTCCATTGCATTCTTTGAAATTGATTGCAAAGTTTTGAATCATATAAACTACTTGCATTTTGACGATGTAATTTAATTTGATCAAAATGTTTTAAATTAACTAAACCCATAGCTGCATGAAATTCTGAATTTTTACCATTTATACCAGCTGATAAATATACGTCTCCTTTATGTCCAAAACTTCTTAGTTCACGAACTTTATTTGCTATTTGAGGATCCTTAACAATAACTGCCCCTCCTTCTACTGTGTGGAATATTTTAGTCGCATGAAAACTACACGTAGTTATATCGCCGTAAGAGAAAATTGAATTCCTTTTATATTTTACACCAAATGCATGGGCGCCATCATAAATCAATGGAATTCCAGCATTTTTGGCTAATTCTTCTTGTAATTCTAAGTCTCCAGCATTACCGTAAACATGTGTTGTTAATATCGCTTTGGTTGACGATGTTAACTTTGAAGCAATTTGAGAACTTTCAACTGTTAATGTAACTGGATCAATATCTGCGAAAATCGGATTGCAATTTTCCCAAAGCAATGAATTTGTAGTTGCACAATAGGAAAATGGTGTAGTAATTACATCTCCTACAATGTTATATGCTTTTAATGCCAACTGCAATGCAATTGTACCATTTCCCGTAAAAATGAGATGTTCTACTTCTAAAAACTCAGCTAATTTCTTTTCTAATTCAAGCAATAAAGGCCCATCATTTGTTAAATGATTAGAAGACCATATTTTTTCTAAATATGCGACATATTCGTTTAAATCAGGAAGATATGATTTAGTTACATGAAGCATACTTAGATTGAATTAGAAATTTGAGTGATTGGAAAATCAAAATTAGGTCTAACATAACCAGGCCATTTACCATACCAATTAGTTTCCTCTCTAAAATCTGCAATTTCAAATTGAATCAAATCCTCAAAATTATAAACAACTATTGATTTATCTTTCACAACCATAAATGAAAGAAAATAATTCCCATCATTCATGAAATTTGAAGGAATTGAGGTGCTAGCTTTTATTACACCTTCACTAAATTCAAGTGAAGGTGTAGCTATATTAAATATACATTCACCTGTTGAAGCATAAAGATGCAAACTAACATTCAATTCAGCTAATTTAAATTTATTCCAAACTTCAATCGTAATATTTATTGAATTCCTAACATCCATTACCAATTGATCCTTTAATAGATCTGGGGTTAATGAACATGATTTTAGCTTTATAAATTCATTTCCAGGTGCAAGCGCAAAATTATCATAATTGATATCTAATATGTTTTTTTGCATATTAGCCATGTAATCATTTATAACTTTCCCCGTTTCACCGAACTGTTTGACTTTCCCTTTTTCAAGATGTAAGGTTTTATTACATAAATTTGCTACAGCTGTTAAGTTATGACTAACAAATAGAATCGTGCGATCATTTGCTGCCACTTCTTTCATTTTTCCAAGAGACTTCTTCTGGAAATCAGCATCACCTACTGCTAAAACCTCATCAACTATTAAGATGTCAGGATTTAGGTGCGCTGAAATAGCAAAACCTAACCGTACATACATACCTGAGGAATATCTTTTTACTGGGGTATCTAGAAATTGAGAAATTTGTTCTCCCGCGAAATCTACAATTTGATCAAATTGACCTCTTATTTCAGCTTTTGACATTCCCAGAATGGCGCCATTAAGAAAAATGTTTTCTCGTCCTGATAATTCAGGGTGAAAACCTGTGCCCACTTCTAATAAGCTTGCTACTTTACCCTTTACTTCTATTTTGCCTTTTGTTGGCTTAGTAATTCTACTTAATATTTTTAACAAAGTAGATTTACCTGCACCGTTATTCCCAATTATTCCAAGTTTATCACCTTTATTTAATGAAAAAGAGACGTCATTTACAGCCCAAAATTCTTCTTTTGGTGTAGGTTTAAAAAACTCACCTAGGCCATTTCTAAGAGATTTCCCCTCATTTTGTCTAGCTAAATTATACTTTTTAGAAACAGACTCAACTTCAATTATATTCATCTTACAAATGGTCAACGAAAGAATCTTCACGAATATCAAATACCCAAATTCCTAAAATTAATACCACAATACTAGTAAATCCTGCAATGATAAAATTATAAAAAG